>Ga0172381_10000436_pt1 | contig 50353 bp, 48 predicted proteins | sample Leawel6488metaG_FD_119754 | JGI IMG/M metagenome (GOLD analysis project Ga0172381, IMG submission 119754) | Leachate microbial communities from a municipal landfill in Southern Ontario, Canada - Leachate well 64-88 metaG | ecosystem: Engineered > Solid waste > Landfill > Unclassified | place... | reverse complement strand
CTATAGCTCTCACGTCATGCTGAATTTATTTCAGCATCGCATGGTCGTTCGCTTTTGCGATCCTGAAACAAGTTCAGGATGACGTATATTTATTGCAACTCGGTATAAAAAGGCCTTATTTAACGCATTAACGCACCTGCTTATCTAGAAAACGGGAAAAGGAAATTGGGAATTGGTAATTGGAAATTGGTAATTGGTAATTGGTAATTGGGAATAGAACCGTTCAACTTATCGACTTATCGACTTATCAACTAGAAGACGGGAAAAGGAAAGTTTTAATTTTTTTGTTGCACTTAATCACTTAATCACCCAGTCACTTAATCACTTCGTAAAAAGCCTTTCAACTTATCGACTTATCGACTTATAAACTTATCAACTGATAACCATTCGCCATTTGTGCTAAAATATTAATTAGAGGAAGTAATAAATATTTATGAAAAAGTTTTCAATTTTTTTAGCAATATTTTTAATGCAGATTATATCCGCATTACCTTGTTTTGCGATAAAAATAGGACTGGTAACCGGCGTAAACAGGGCTTATCTGGGAACATCTACACAAGGTCAGATTATTAACGCCCGAACTAACAGGCTTTTATACACGATATCGGCTATGAAGCCCTATGAACTAAGGGCCTATAGAAATAGTATCGCAATAAAAATCCTCAATGATTATTTTGACTTAAAAACCGATTATGCCGTGATAAAACCAACTCCGAACGGGTTTATCAGCACAAAAGGCAAGTGGTACAGAGGTTCTTTTATTGTTTATAATCGCAATGGTGTCCTGACAATAGTAAATCATGTTGACATAGAAGATTATATAAGGGGCGTTGTGCCTTCCGAAATGCCATCCGGATGGTGTCATGAGGCCCACAAAGCACAGGCAATAGCCGCAAGAAGTTATGCCCTTGCAAATATGGGCAAACGTGCAAGCTGCGGTTATGACTTGAAGGATACTCCAGAAGACCAAGCCTATGGAGGGGCTTCGGCGGAGTCCTCTGGAACAAATAAAGCTGTTGAAGACACAAAGGGAATTGTCTTAATATATGGCCTAAAAATTATTCCTGCCTACTATTCTGCTTCTGCCGGAGGACAAACATCCAGTGCTGCAGATGTTTGGACAAAAAATTTACCTTATTTAAAATCGGTTCCGTCTTTTGATGATAATGTCAAAAAAAACGGGCATGGGGTGGGCATGTCGCAGCATGGTGCAAATAATTTAGCCAAAAACGGTTACAATGCTTATCAAATCTTACAATATTTTTACAAAGGCACCCAATTCGCAAAAATTAATCAAGATTATTACAAATAATAAGAAACCCCGTGTTTATAGGCGTTTTCGGGTTTATTTTTTTGAGAAAAATTCTATAAGTGCCTTATTTATTAAGTATTTTTAACAATTCCGGGGGATATTTTGTAAAAAGCCTTGCTAAAACTAGATAAATAGGTATAATGATTATGGTTGTTCCCGTTATATCGGGGCATGGTAGTACAACGCCAATCATTGACAGGTCTTATAGTGTTTTTGCACACGTGATGCAAAATTTGACGGGGTATTTATTTTCTGATAATTCTTTTGTATTTATTGGAAGGAAATGTCAAAGATGGTAAAAAAGGAGGTTCGTTATGAACAAAGAAGAATTAGTAAAAGAGGTTTCAAAAAAAGCAAAAGTTTCTCAAAAAGCTGCTGCTGATGTTATCGCCGCTGCATTAGAAACAATCGAAAAAAGTGTTTCTAAAGGCAAAAAAGTAACATTGGTAGGCTTTGGTACTTTTGAACCACGCAAGAGAGCTGCAAGAACAGGCCGTAACCCTCAAACAGGTGCGGTATTGAAAATTGCTGCAAAAACAGTTCCTGCTTTCTCAGCTGGTAAAAAATTCAAAGAATTAGTTAGATAATTTTGAATTTTTAGAACTTAACGGAGAGTCCAAAATCTTTGATTTTGGGCTCTTTTTTTATTGCCCGATTAGTGTTGACCAATGTCAATGATTTTTACGCAGTTGCCACATAGTATTGATATTATGCAATACTTGAAAAAACTTTCTTTATATGTAAAAAAACGCAGAAGAGCTTTGGGGGTGTCTTTAAACCGATTTTGCATTGAAAGTGAAATCGATTCGGCTTCATTGAGTAAATTTGAAAATCAAAAACAGCAAGTTGCGATTTCGACTCTGGTTAAAATTGCAAGCGGTTTCGGGCAGACTCCCGGAGAATTTTTGACCGATTTCGAAAAAGAGTAATATTATGATTAGGGAGTTTTTAAGCTCAGCTGTCCAGAAAAAGTTTTTCCTAATGTTTTTTACGTCCGTAATTTACATAATAGGGCTTTTTGCTTACTTTTCGGAACATGCCGTTCTGGTGTCATTTTTGCTTTTGGTTTTGGGAATTTTTGCGATTTTCAAGAATTATTTATCGCCCAAATTGGTTTTATTTTGTTATTTTATGTTTTTCTTTGCGTTTTTCAACGCAAGTTTCAGGATAAAAAATTCTGACGCACTTTATCAAATAGCTCCGCAAAATGCGGTAATTCAGGGTCAAATTGTTTCAATTCCGGCGAACAGTTCCGGCGATAAAACAAAATTTTTTGTTGAAGCTTCAAAAGTATATTACAGTGGAAAAGCAGAAAACATTAAGGCAAAAACCCTTGTTACTGTTTATTCGGAGGGCGGTAATTTCAAAAAATTCAACATTGGCGACACTTATAAGCTGAAAGGCAAATTGAGAACTCCATTTGAAGTCTCAAATCCCTCCCAGTTTGATTACGGACGATATTTAAAAAATTTCGATACCTTCAGTGTTTTTTATGCAAATGAGGGTGATTGCACAATCCAAAATACAAAATTAAGCCCAAAATGGCGGTTTTTACAGGGCTTAAATAATGTCCGAAATGACATTATCAAAACCCACTCCAAATATTTAAAAAGCCCTAACCTTGAACTTTTGGGCGGAATTGTTTTTGGAGATGATGCGGTGGCCCCGCCAGAGGGGCTTAAAACATCCTTTCAGCATTCAGGACTGTTGCATATTTTGGCTGCTTCGGGGATGAATGTAGCTTTGATTTACGGAATTTGGTTTTTCATTCTAAGACGGCTTAGAGTGCCTTTCAACTTTACCGTTTCGAGCGGAATTTTTGTTGTTATATTTTACGCAATGATGACGGGGCTTGGGCCTTCTGTCATCAGGGCTGCTTTTATGCTGATTTTTATTCTGGTAGGCAAACTGATAGACAGAGATGCCCACAGCATATCCCTCCTGTCTTTTGTGGCTTTGCTTATGCTGATTTACAACCCTTCTTATATAAATGATGTCGGGTTTCAATTATCATTTTTGGTTACATTCGGGCTTTTGGTGACGGCTCCGGTTTTGTTTGAGAAAGTTGATAATAACCCCCCACCCCAAACCCTCCCCCTCAAGGGGGGAGGGAGTCAGCTACAACCCCCACCCCAAAACTTTTCCTCCATCTCTGTCGATACTCAATCGACAGAGCGGAGTCCTTCCCTCAAGGGGGGAGGGGGCAAGACAAAAGTCCCCCCATGGCTTTCGGGGGCGATTTTTGTGCCGCTGGTCGCCCAAATTTGGGTTGCACCTATTCAAATGTATTATTTTAACTCGTTCAGTCTGTACTCTGTTTTTGCCAATATAGCAATTCTGCCTTTTGTGACGGTAATCAGCTTCGGCGGATTTGTCAGTGCGGTTTTAGCTCTGATTAAACCCATGGCAAACACGGTCTGCTTTTTGTTTGATTTTGTCCTTAACCCTGTTTTAAATGCTCTGGTGTTTATATCGGATTATTTTGCAAAACTTCCTCATTCACTTATTCAAATGCCACAACCGAGTGTTTTACAGATTTTTTTATATTACGGAATTGTGCTTTTGGCAACGCTGCTGTTTAAAATTTACCCCTCACCCCAACCCTCTTCCTCGCCTGCCCCCCACCTCAATCAACCTCTCTCGAAACATCCACCGGATGTTTCGCTCGGCAGAGTCCCTCAAGGGGGGATGAAGAATTCTGTTAAAAAAATAATTTTAACCACGGCTTTCTTAACTTTAGTTTTATTAATTTCCTGTCTGCCATTTAACAATCATAATTTGGAAACGATTGCCTTTGATGTTCAAAACGCAGATGCATTTTTGATTAAGACTCCGCAGAACAAGTATTTTCTCATTGACAGCGGAAAAATGGGCTATAACGGCGGAAAAACTCAGGCAAAAGTAATTATTTTGGAATATTTAAAAGATAAGGGAATAAAGAACATCGAAGGGCTTATCATAACCCACTTTGACTCCGACCATGCCGGCGGAGCTGTCGATTTGATTGAAAATCTTAATATAAAAACTGTTTATGTAAATTCTTTGGATGATAAATCAAGATTAGCGGGAGAAATTTATAAAAAGGCAAAAAATAAATTAAAATTAGTGAAAAATAATGAAGTTATATATAAAGAAAGTACTGGATTGCCGCGTCGGGCTGAAGCCCTCCTCGCAATGACAAGTGATGATGAGTCATTGCGAGAAGCAAAGCGACGAAGCAATCCAAAACAAGAAAAAAAATTTGAATTAAAAACCTTTAAAGCAAATTTTAAAGGTGAGGACTTCGAAAACGAAAATTCTATTATAACGCTTGTTTCCGACAATAATTTTGATGAACTTTTTATGGGCGATGCGGGCGTTATGGCGTTTGAGAGGATTAAGAAAAATTTACCCCAAAATATTGAGGTCTTGAAAGTCGGACACCACGGGGCAAAAAATGTTATAAATAAAGCTTTTTTGGATAGAATAAATCCGCAGATTGCCATAATTTCGACGGGAATAAACAATTATGGACACCCGAACGGGGTTACTTTAAATCTTCTGGAGCAGCACGAAGTTGTGGAAGGAAAGGAAACGGGGAAAGAGGAAAAACGTCGGGGCGGATTACTGTCTAACCAAAACAAAATTCTTGTTTTGCGTACAGACAGGCAAAACTCAATTAAAATTGCGGGCGAAAATGACCGGTATAAAGTTTATTCCTACTTCGGCGGAAAATATATTTTCAAAACATTTGTAACAATTTTTTAACATTTGCATCAAAAAGTGTTAAAAAAATTTATTATGGTTTTTAGGTTACTGAAAACCAAATTTTAGGAAAGGGGCAAAAATGAAAATTGAAGCATTAAATTCAAACCAACAAACATTTGGTATGGCTCTTATCGAAAAAAATTCCATTAAATACTGTTCTTCAAAGGCGTCAAAAGAATTATCAAGGATAACACCAAAACTGGAAGTGGTAGCAGAAAGGGCAAAACAAGAAGGCATTGACATATTAGTCGGATTTTGCAGAGTCCGTATGGCTGAAGACACTTTTTATTTTACGGCAAGAACAATGAAAAAAGACACAGAAGGTTTCATTGCCAAAGCAAAGGATTTTTTAGAGCGTATCGAAATTCCTACTCCAACCAGATACGTTAAAATTAACAAGACCCATCCGAATTTTTCCGATGAAGCTGTCATAAAAACAGTTCAAGAGGCTGTAGATGAGCTTTCTACAGAGCCTCTCCATGTAATCTACACAACGAAGAAAAACCCTTAGCAATAAAGCAGAAAGGTAATTAATAATGGAGTTATCACCTAAAAGTATAGAAAATGTCGGCGGATTTATGTTCCACTACAAGATTGAGAATAGTCCTACCGATTATTGTTTACACCGTTTAGGGTTGGATGTAAAAAATAAAGCTTTGAAAGAAGAGCTTCAGCCGATATTTGATAAATTTCCCCATCCTTTGAAGTCTGACACTCTCGAACTTCAGGTGGATGAGTTTCGTAAATTCGGTGGCGGTATTTTCTTCGTAAATAATCATTGGTTAGAGCTTTTGAAATATGAGAATTGGTTTGTTAGAGGCGAAGAGAATCTGCCAATATTTACAAAGCTTGCCGAATTGACAAAGCTGATAGCACGAAGTCAGGATGAGTTTAAAATAAGTGGTGGGTTTTTGGATGAAAATATTCAAAAATATAACCTTAGGACATCGGGGATGATAAATTTTGCTGATGACGAAAACGGATTAAGCGTTAAAGACCGATTTGTAAAGACGGTTAAAATTCCTAAAGTTTATGATTTTTTAAATGCTAAAAAGGTTGCCGCTTCTTTCAATAACGTAATTCAAAAAGAGATGAATCATTTTTTTGATGTTGGCTAGAAAAAATATAGTAAGGCAGTTGATGAAAATAAAAGGCAATATTTTAAATAATAAAGCTCAAGGCAGATATTCGGTATCTAATTTTCAACGTGCTGATTTTAGCGAACAAATTGCTTTCGGCTCTTTTTTAAATCTTCTTAAATTGGGGAAAAAGCCGCTTGCAAAGGATTTTTTTGAAGTAAGAGGAATTTATAAAACTGACAATGTACTTGATTTGATAAACAACAGGAAACTCAGAAAATTACGTGCCTTTACAACACTGCAGGACTTTTTAAAAAATAATTCACTGAAATTAATAATCGATGATTCAAGAAAAGAATATAGTGCAAAGCCCTATTATTTTGTAGAAATAGAAAATATAGGGTGGCGGGATAATAAAATAACAGGCTGGGGAAACACACATGAAGATTTGGTCGGCAATTTGGTACAAAATCTTGCGGATTTGCAGCAACGAGGGATTATGTTAGATGAATTTTCCGGGCAAAAAAGATATGAAATCCCAAATTTTAACCCAAAAGATTTAGAGGTTATCAACAAATTCAGACAAAAAGAGTTTGAACGGTTTAAGAGTATTTAAAATATCCCGCTACATTTTGCCCCACAGATTTTGCAATGGCCTTTTTGCAAGCTATTTTCAACAATTGAATATCCGCTGCGGATGATGACGGGTTTTGAACAGGACTGGCAGTAAGTTGTAGACGTTTTTGTATCAGGCAGATTGCCTGTATAAACGTAGCTTATTCCCGCTTTTTTTGCTATATCGTAAGCCCTTAAAAGAGTCGAAAGTTTTGTAGGCGGCCTGTCCATAAACTTGTAATCTGGGTGAAATGCACTGAAATGAAGCGGTACATCGGTTCCCAAATTTCTTACAATCCATTCACATTCTCTCTCAATCTCATCTTCGGAATCGTTTTCGCCTTCTATCAAGAGTGTCGTAAGCTCTAACCAGCAGTTAGTTTCATTCTTAACGTACTTTATAGTGTCTAATATCGGTTCCAAATGTGCAAGGCAGTTCTTTTTGTAAAAATCCTCGCTAAAGGATTTTAAGTCAATGTTTGCAGCATCCATACAGGCGAAAAATTCTTTTCTCGGCTCGGGGTTAATGTATCCAGCTGTCACGGCAACCGTCTTAATTCCCTTATCCCGACAAATTTTTGCGGTGTCAATCGCATATTCAAAGAATATAACCGGATCATTGTAAGTGAACGCAACGCTTTTGCATCCGAGGTTTTGAGCAGTTTCAACTATTTTTTCGGGTGTTGTGCAATTTAGGTGAGAGGGGTCAGCTTTGGATTTTGAGATATGCCAATTCTGGCAAAATTGACAACCCATGTTGCACCCCAAAGTTCCGAAAGAAAGAACTTTTGTTCCGGGGTAAAAATGATAAAGCGGTTTTTTCTCAATCGGGTCAATTGAAAGCCCCGTATTGTAGCCGTAAGAGGTTAAAACCACTTCTCCGGCTATATTTTTTCTTATTTGGCAAAACCCCGATTGTCCTTCTTTGAGCCTACAATTTCTCGGACAAATGGTGCATTGAACATTATCCTTTAGAGTATCTTGATATTTCATGTCTTATATTATAATCTAAGTTGTAGAAAAATTAATAGGTAAATTTACTATGAAAAATATTAGACCAACATCCGCCGCAGGAAAATTTTATACCGACGATAAAGACGAACTGTTAAACCAGTTAGAACTTTTGAAAAAAAGTAATGTGCATGATTATGATTGTCAAACCCGTGCCATAATAGTTCCGCATGCCGGATACAGGTATTCGGGGCAGCTTGCAAGCGAGGGTTTTCAGTATCTTGATAAGAATGTGAAAAATGTTTTCATAATCGCACCGCCTCATTACGTCGCCGTCAAAAACGTTGCCCTGTCAAGTTTTGCCAAATGGTCGACCCCGCTTGGCGAAATTGAAGTTAATCAGGAAATCAATCAGGAATTGGCAGAAAAATTCGGATGTGAGTTTGAAGACGACGCATTTGTTGATGAACACTCTATTGAGGTTCAAATTCCCTTTTTGCAAAACGTTTTGCCAAAGGTAAAAATTATCCCTATTCTTGCGGGAAATCATTACGAAAAAATTACGAAAATAATAGAACATTACTGGCAAAACCCCAAAAATGCCTTCATCGTCTCGTCTGATTTAAGCCATTTTTACGAAACAAATGAGGCAAAAAAAATTGACAGTGTGACGGCAGAAATGATTGAAACAAACAATGTAGAGCAATTTAACCCGAATCGGGCATGCGGTGCTGTGGGAGTTTGTGCTTTGGTGGAGTTCGTCAAGATTAAAAACTACTCTTTAATACGTGTGGGCATGGTGAATTCGGGTGACATAACAGGCGACGGCTCAAGGGTCGTGGGCTATGGAAGCTGGCTGCTGCACGAAGGTAAAAAAAATGAGTTTATAAAAAAACATTTTTCCCGGTTTGTTATTGATGCCTGCAAAAAAAGCATTATGGCAGAGTTTGAGGGTGAAAAATTCCCGAAATTCGAAAAAATTCCTGCTGTTTTTGAGGAATCAGGTGCCTGCTTTGTAACTTTGGAAAAAAACGGAAATCTGAGAGGCTGCATCGGCTCGATTATTGCCCACCAGCCACTGATAATTGACTTAGTCAAAAACGCCCAAAACTCAGCGTTTTCCGACACCAGATTTCCACCGCTGAAAAAGGATGAGTTTGAAGATTTAGCCATTGACGTTTCCCTGCTGTCCGCACCTGAACAAATGCATTTTGAAAATGAACAGGATCTTTTGAATCAGATAAAACCTTTTACGGACGGAATAATTATAAAAGACGGGAGTTATCAGGCGGTTTATCTGCCATCCGTGTGGGAGCAGCTGCCCGAAAAAGCCCTATTTTTGAACTCGCTCAAAATAAAGGCCGGCATGCCCCCAAAACACTTCTCCGACGCATTTGAAGCGTACCGGTTCACGACGGAATATATAAGGAGCTAGAAGACGGGAAAAGGAAAGTTTTAATTTTTTTGTTGCACTTAATCACTTAATCACCCAGTCACTTAATCACTTTATAAAAAGCCTTTCAACCCCTCCACATCAATCTGTTTTGCTTTAGTGAAAGAGCTAATATTCCAAAAGTCTTTTTGCCTACTTTTTCTACAGAAAAAGTAGGTATTGACTGCAATATTTTTTGCAAGTAATCTTATGTTTATAATGTCAGGAAAGAAAAAAATACTTTTTATTTATCCGCCCGCACCTGTTATGAACAGGGAGGACAGATGCCAACAGCCGGTTAAAGAGCTGCTGGTAATCCCGCCTTTGCCTCCGATGGATTTGATGTATATGGCTGCTGTTGCCGAAGAAACCGGACTTGAAGCGAGGATTGAGGATTATAGTCTTGAGGGAACAGGGAACGGGAAACTGGAGAAAACCCTTTCAACTCTTCAGCTTTCCAGCCCTTCAACCGCTCAACCATTCGACCGTTCAACTGTTCAATTTGTTTCTGATTTAAAAGAATTCAAGCCTGACTACCTTGTTGTAAACGTAGCCACAACGACCCTCGAAAATGATTTGTCGGTGTTGGCGATTGCGAAAGAAATTTTGCCTAATGTCATTACAATTGCAAAAGGTGCACATTTTTTGACATCAAACACGGATGTTTTATATAAGTATAAAGCACTTGATTTGATAATTGTGGGCGAAGCGGAAACAACTTTGAAAGAAATTTTGGAAGGCAAACCCTATCCTGAAATAAAAGGACTCTGTTATCGGGATGGCCAAAAGTTTAAAATTTTGGCAAAGTTCACGGGCAAACGGCCGTTCATAAAAGATTTGGACAAACTTCCGTTCCCTGCCCGCCATCTGGTTGACAACAATTTATTCAGAAGGCCTGACAATAATCAAGTTCAGGCGGTTATTAAGGTGTCAAGAGGATGTCCGCACCATTGTTTTTTCTGCCTCGCGACCCCCGTTTCAGGGTCGAAAGTCCGCGTCAGAAGTGCTGAAAATATTATTGAAGAAATTAGAGAATGTGTTGAAACTTACGGGATAAAAAATTTCCTTCTCTGGTCTGATGTTTTTAATCAAGACCGTGAATGGACAATGAATTTGTGTGAAAAAATTATCGAAAGCGGGCTAAAAATAACATGGTCCGCAAATACGAGGGCGGACACCGCAGATGCAGAAATGGCAGAATTGATGTACGAATCAGGCTGCCGTCTGGTAAGTATTGGTGTAGAAAGCGGTTCCCAGTACATTCTGGACAAAATCGGGAAAAAAATTACAATTGATGATGTCAGAGATACTGTCAAAATCTTTAAAAAAGCGAAGATTAAAATCTACAATTACTTTGTCATAGGGCTTCCGTGGGATGATGAAGATACAATTGAACAGACAGTTCAATTCGCGATTGAACTTGACAGCGACTTTATAAGTTTTTATACCGCAACGCCGCTTCTCGGCACAAGATTTTGCAAATATGCCCATGCTAACAATTTGCTTGAAGACGACGCTTCTTTTGAAAGTGCTTATTTTTACCCCGTTGTAAGAACCCATTTTTTGGATAAGGAAAGGATTTTTGAACTTCACAAACAGGCGATAAGAAGATTTTATCTGCGGCCTATGTTCATTTTGCACTCAATTTTGAACATCCGCTCATTTGCGGAAGTAAAAAATTACTTTAAAGCGGGAATTGAAATATTATTAAGAAAGTAAAATATATAACATATATGTTATAATTCTACTTGACAATTATAATATATATGTTATAATATTAATACAATAATATAATGTATGAGTTATAATAATGAAAAAACAAAATAAATTAGCCAGAAAAAAATTAGATGAGAAATTAAAACAAATGTCTGAGTTTGCAAAAGCCGAACGCCCCGCTTTTGGCTGGATTAAAGCAATTCGCCAAGCATTAGGAATGACGACAACACAGCTGGCAAAAAGGGTTGGGGTCAAGCAACCCAGAATTTTAACGATTGAAAGTGACGAAGTTAAGTATAAATTGGAGTTGGGGACCTTATGCAAGGTGGCTGAAGCTTTAGATTGCGATTTGGTTTATGCTCTCATTCCAAAAACAAGCTTGCAAAAAATGACGTATGAACAGGCACGTAAAAAAGCAATAAAAATTTTGGGGAAAATTAATTATAATATGGCTTTGGAAAATCAGGATGTAAAATTAGGCAATGAAGAAATAGATGAACTGACTCAGGAACTTTTGGATGGTTCGCAGGCAAGATTATGGGATGAAGATGAATAGTAATATATTTGAGACGGATGACAATTCAACTCCATTAACCGAGGAAGAAGTGCAAGGACTAATTCCAAGCTGGGTAACGCTCCGGAGCGAATTAAACGAACTGGAAAGTTTGGGTATTTTAAACGCAGAAAAGTGGCTTTTGACAATCAGGCGAAAAGATTTGCTATCAGAAAAATTTATTAAATTGCTGCATAAAAAAATGTTTGAAGGGATTTGGCTCTGGGCAGGAAAATTCAGAACAACCGAGCGAAATATCGGGATTGCACCTTATGCCATAAGCGTTGAATTACAAAAATTGTTTGATGATGTCAATTATTGGGTTAGACATGAAACCTATCCTATAATCGAAATTGGAGCAAGATTTCATCACAGGCTGGTTTATATTCATCCATTCCCCAATGGGAATGGCCGTCATTCAAGATTAATGGCGGATTTATTGATGAAAAAACTAAAACACACACCGCTTAATTGGGGGCAAGGAAATTTGATTAAAATTTCGGAATTGCGAAAGAAATATATAAACGCATTGCAAAAAGCCGACAAAGGAGATTATAGTTTACTGCTTGAGTTTGTTCAAGGGTAAAGATTTTGTAAAGAAAGACTTTTTTGCCTCTTGTTTTTGCTACGATTGAGTAAGATATTAGTCAGGAAGGATTTTAGATGAAAAAGTTTTATTTGACCCTGTGGGCGGTGGTTTGCACATTTTTATTCAACTGTCAGCAGGTTTTTGCTTTCAATTTGGATGCCGAAATCGAAAAATACGTTGCTCCTGTTTCGAATAAAGTTTCGTCTATTATGTTTTTTCCCGTAAATATTTTTGGGACACAGGTGCCTATAATAATTCTCTGGATTCTAACAGCCGGGCTGTTTTTCACTTTTTATTTCAGATGGATTGGAGTTTGGGGACTCAAACACTCAATAGATTTGCTTAAAAAGCCCAAAGAAAGCGGAGCCGGCGGAGAAATTTCTCCCCTTGGAGCTTTGATGGCAGCACTTTCAGGAACTGTCGGGCTGGGAACTATTGCGGGGGTGGCGATTTCTATTTCAATCGGGGGGCCGGGAGCGGCATTTTGGATTATGTTTGGTGCAATTTTGGGAATGACCCTTAAGTTTGCCGAGGTTTCACTTTCTTTGAAATACAGAAAATTTCTTCCTGACGGTACGATTGCCGGCGGGCCGATGCACTTTATTGCCCACGGACTTACGAGAAGAAAAATGCGTTGGCTGGGGCAGCCTTTAGCCGTAATTTTCGCTTACCTTTGTATCGGCGGAGCCTTGACCGGCGGAAACATGATTCAAATCAACCAGACGACAAGGCAAATCATTAACATTGCAGGCGGAGAAACAGGTATTTTGCACGGTTATAACTGGCTAATCGGCTTAATTTGTGCAATTCTAATGGGAATGATTATCATCGGCGGAGTTAAATCCATAACAAAAGTTGCAATGAAGGCCGTGCCGTTTATGATTTACTTGTATTTGTTTGCGGGGATTGTAATTCTTATCGCAAATTGGCACAATCTTCCTCATACGTTTTATATTATGATAAAAGAAGCGTTTTTCCCGTCCTCTGTGGCAGGCGGAATTATAGGAATAATGATTATCGGGATGCGGCGTTCCGTCCAGACGAATGAGGCGGGAACGGGTTCTGCACCGATTGTTTACGCTCCGGCACAAACAAATGAACCCATTTCTCAAGGATTTATCGCACTTATAGAACCATTTTTAACGGGTTTGGTCTGCTTGCTTTCGGCAGGAATTATTGTTTCATCGGGAGTCTATGAAAATTATACTCAGGGAGTTAACGGCATTGAGCTTACTTCATCTGCTTTTGAGTCAATTTTTCCATGGTTTAAATACGTTTTGTCTGTAGTGGTAATCCTTTTTGCCCTTACGACTCTTATTTCATGGGCTTATTACGGACAAAAGGCATGGAATTATATAGTCGGAGAAGGCAAAAAACGCACACTTTTTTACCAGATATTTTTCCTTACTTTTACGGTAATCGGCTCTGTTATGAATGTTCAAACAGTCATTAATCTTACGGATTCAATGATGCTTGGAATGGCCGTTCCAAACTGTTTAGCGATGTATTTTATGGCAAAAGAATTAAAAACAGATTTGATTAAATACTGCCAAAAATATGAAGTGGGACTCAAATTCAACAGTGTTTGGTTTAAAAAATAGCTCAAAAGCACATTGTCAATTAAACAAGTTGGTGATAATATGAAACCTGTAATAGAGGTCTTATGAATTCCAACACTTGTAAAATTTTATTTATCATTGACAAACTCGAACTGAAATATTTTGAATTTAATAAATTGGTAACGGATTTTTGGTTGATTAAAGAATTGCTTGAGAGCGGGCAAGACGTTTTCGTAACCACAATTGACAAACTTGGGCTAAATAATGCCAGAGCCTATTGTCGGTGTGCAAAATCTTTTGTCAAAGGCGACAATATTTATTTGCATGAAAATTTTGAAAAAGCCCAGATTGAAAGCTTTCAGCTTGTTATGTTCAGGCCGGATCCGCCGGTGGATTTGGATTATATAAATGCGACTTATATTCTTGATTTCGTTGATAGGAAAAATACTCTCATTTTAAATGATACAAAAGTGATAAGAGATTTTAACGAAAAATTGCATGCTAATCTGTTTAATGAATTCATGCCTGACAACATTGTTACTTCAAATCAGGAAGAAATTGAGAATTTTTTAGAAAAAAACAAGGAAATCATCTTGAAGCCTCTGAACAGATGTTTCGGTTCGGGGGTCATGTTTCTTAGACAGGGCGACAAGAACACTCACAGCATAATAAATTCCATGACAAATAATCAAACGGCTTTAATTATGATTCAAAAATATATTCCTGCCGCCGAATTCGGGGACAAAAGGGTTTTGATTTTGGGTGAAGAAGTACTGGAAGAATGTGTCGTGAAGCTTCCAAGCGGTGATGATTTTAAATTTAATACTCACAGCGACGAATTTATCAAAAAGGCCGCTTTGACAGATAGCGAAAGAGCTAAATTTAAACAAGTTGCCCAAAAACTCAATTCCATAGGCATTTACATGGCTGGACTTGACGTAATTGACGAGCAGATAATTGAAATCAATGTCACAAGCCCTTGCTATTTTATAAAAGAAATCAACAATTATTTCTCGACAAATTTGGAAAAGAAAATTACGGATTATATTTTACGGGAACTCTCCCGTTTAACGCCACAATATAATTTTAAGCAAGGTGTTTAAATCCGTTGTTTGTGGGATTTTAGGCATTAGTCCGACTTTTATATTTTTCCGCCAACTCACGTGCATGACCGTCTATTTTCTTTATTAAGTCATTGCCATAAGAAATTATCAATTCGTGAAAAAGTTTAGTGCCGCCCTTTTGGGGAGTTTCTAAAAATCTTTCATCTATTATTGTTTTCCCCGGTTTAACCACTCCCCAAATTGACTCGCTGTCTTTAAATACATGGACATCAATAGGACTGTCAATATATTTTTGTTTTAATTTTTCAAGGTCAGCCCAAATTTTTTCAGCCAAATTTTTTACATCATCAGCAGATAGCTTTTGCACTCTCATGTCAATCCGCTCGATTGAATCAACTATTCCTTCTTTGGTAATTTCCGAATAAAAATTGCCAAAAGCAACCTTTTGTTTATTGTTGTTACGGTTTGTTTGAATTGCCAAACTAACAGGTTGAATATTCATTTTCTACACCTTTATTTTTTTGTTACAAATTTACAAAAACAGAAGAAAAATATTATTGCCTGTTTTTAAATCTTTTGACACATTTTGTTACACGTAAATATCCCGCTCGCCGCTGTTAATTCTTTCCAGAGTTGAATTAACTTGTGCTTTCAAGTTTTCATTTGTAAAATTTTCTTCAATATGTTTTTTGATTGCCGCAAAACCTGCAGCTTTTGTTTCAGGACTTGCATAATCATTCAAATATTCGGCGAAAGTCGAAATTGCATTCGGGTCGCAGAATTTGTGGATTGAACCTTCTCTTGCAAACGGCATGAAGTCCACGCCTACACGCCCCAAGCGGTAACAGCTTGTGCAAAAACTCGGGATAAAGCCGGTTTGTGACAATTCTCTGACCATTGTGTCAAGTGAGCGGTCGTCTGCCATGACAAACTGTGCGGTGGAGGTTTCTTCAGAATACCCGCCCGGATTAGTTCTTGAGCCTGCACTTACTTGCGTAATTCCAAATTCAAGAGCCGCCCTTCTCATATCGGGGTTTTCTCTGGTGGTCAAAATCATGCCTGTATAAGGAACAGCCAGCCTTAAGACTGCAATTATTTTTTTGAATTGTTTATCCAGAACTTCATACGGCGGTCTTTGAGAAAGGTCGGAACCTTCTGCCGGTTCAATTCTCGGAACGGAAATTGTATGAGGGCCGACTCCGTATTTGTTTAACAAATATTTTGAATGTTCAATCAGGGCAAGGACTTCGAACCTGTAATCGTAGAGTCCGAACAATGCTCCTACGCCAAAATCTTTTATGCCGCCTTCGATTGCCCTGTCCCAAACTTCCAAACGGTTATTGTAGTTGGATTTTGGACCTGACGGATGCATTTTTTTATAAACTTCGGGGTGGTAAGTTTCCTGAAACACCTGAAAAGTTCCGATTCCCCAGCTTGAAACTTCTTTGAATTGTGCCACGCTCAAGGGTGCAAGGTTCAGATTTAATCTTCTTATTTCACCATTTTCGATTTTATCTGCGTAAATTCCTTCAACAATTCGTCTTGTGTAGTCAAGAGAGGTCATTTTTAAGTCTTCGCCTGCAACAAGCAAAATCCTCTTGTGGCCCATCTGAATAATTTTTTCAGCTTCTTTAACCGCTTCTTCTACCGAAAGAATTCGTCTTTTCAATTCTTTGTTTTCATGTCTGAAACCGCAGTATAAACAGTTGTTACAGCAGTGATTTGACACATATAACGGAGCAAAAAACACTATTCTTTTTCCATAAATTTTTTCCTTAACCGTTTTTGCCGCATTAAATAATTTTTGTATTGAATTTTCGTCTTCCAAATTCAAAAGAGCAGCTACTTCATCGTTTTCAAGCCCTTTTAATTCAAGTGCTTTGTCTAAAATTGCTTCAATTTTTTTCTTGTCTCCCTTAATATCAAGATAAGAGTTAATTTTTTCTACATTAATAATATCATTCATTTCTAATCTCCTTATTATTATATAGTACAACTTTAAAAATAAATTGCACGTTAAAATAATATAAAGAAAAATGAGCCTGTTGAATAATTCAGCGATTTAGCCTCTTGATTGTATAGTTTGTTTGCGGTATAAGTTACATGTAGACCGTACAAAAGAGAAGGAGTACACGGCATGAGTAAGAAAAAAATAGCAATTAACGGCTTTGGAAGAATTGGCCGTAACACATTGAGAGCAGCAATCAAAGAAGGAATTTACGAAAAAGTTGATTATGTTGCAATTAACGACCCCGGTTTAACACTTAAAGATGCAGCACATATTTTTAAATATGACTCGGTTATGGGCAGATTTGACGGCAAAGTTGAAGTCGCTGAAGACGGTTTAGTCATCAACGGCAAAAAAATCTTGTTCTTCGCAGAAAAAGATCCCGCGATTTTACCTTGGGCAAAGTTGGGAATTGATGTTGTAATCGAATCAACAGGGTTCTACACAGATGCTTTGAAAGCAAAAGCTCATATTGACGCCGGTGCAAAGAAAGTTATCATTTCAGCACCTGCCAAAAATGAAGATATCACAATCGTTTTGGGTGTTAATGAAGACAAATATGATACAAAAATCCACAACGTAATTTCAATGGCATCTTGCACAACAAACTGCTTGGCACCGGTTGCCAAAGTCGTTTTGGAAAAATTCGGCATTGTAAAAGGCTTGATGACAACAGTTCACTCATACACAGGCGACCAAAGACTTCTTGACGCAGGCCACAAAGACCCTCGCCGTGCAAGAGCGGGAGCTTTAAACATCGTTCCTACAACTACAGGTGCGGCCAGAGCAGTTGCGTTGGTTCTTCCTGAATTGAAAGGAAAGTTGAACGGCTTCGCCATGAGAGTTCCGACTCCTGACGTTTCAGTTGTTGACGTTGTATTTGAAACAGAAAAACCTGTAACGGCTGAATCTGTTAATGCAGAATTGAAAGCTGCTGCTGATGGCAAAATTCTTGCTTATGAAGAATCCCCGCTGGTTTCTACTGACTTTATCGGGTCTTCTTTATCGTCAACAGTTGATGCGGCACTGACAATGACAATCGGCGACAATATGGTTAAAATAATTTCATGGTATGACAACGAAATGGGTTATTCAACCCGTTTGGCTGAAACCACTTTGATGGTTGCCAATAAATTATAATAATTGAATTTGAAAAATTTTCAGATTATTCAGACGAGGGGTTGCAACTCCTCGTCTGTTTTTTGTGATAAAATAGTCTTATGAAAATATCAAGTGAAAATAAAGTCAATTTGCTATCTATGCTGGTTCGTGCAATGTTTAAAGTCCAACAACATTTGACAAAGATAAAAGAGGTAAACAACAAAGAATTAAAACCTTGTATTTATGCAATGTGGCATGCAAATCAATGTTGTATTTTCGGGCAAAAGGATAAGGCAAATTTGAATGTTCTCATTAGCCGTTCTTTTGACGGTGAAATTATTGCAAGGAATACTATAAAATTAGGATTTCAGGTTGTGAGAGGGTCAAAAGGCAAAAAGGGCAGTGTTGAAGCGACAATGAAACTTATTGAAAAACTTAAAAATAATGAAAATGTTGCAATGATGGTGGATGGTCCTTCCGGACCGCCCTTAATCGTTAAAGAAGGGGTTGTTAAAATCGCCAAAATGTCAGGAGCTCCTATTGTGCCGGTTACCTGGTATTCAGAAGACCCTACTTTTTTAAGCCTTCCGTCTTGGGACAATTTTACGTATCCGCTGGGATATGCCAGATTGATAAATCTTTACGGCGAACCTATTTATGTAAATCCCGACAATACTGACGAACAAGATGAAGAAATAAGAGTTCAATTAGAAAATTCATTAAAGGAACTTGACGAAAAAGTTCCGGCAGTTTATAAAGAAGTGTATAAATTTAGATTATGGAAGAAAAAAAATTAAAAATATTAGGGATTCAAATGTCCTCTAAGCTCGGAGATAAAGAGGCGAATTTTTCCAAGGTTAGAGATTTGATAGAAAAAAATATTCAGCAAGATACTGATATCATTGTGCTGCCGGAAGTCTGGACTCTGGGTTGGAAACCGAGTGAGTTTGAAAACTCCGCAGAAGATTTGAACAATAGCGAAACAGTCAATTTCCTTTCTCAAATTGCACAAGCTTATAATGTAAATATTATTGGCGGGTCTTTCATTGTTAAAGAGCCAAACATCCAAACATCCAAACCTCCAACCCTCCATAACACTTGTCCTATCATCAATAGAAACGGTGAATTGGTGGCTCATTATAACAAAATGCACTTGTTTTCTTACTACGGCTGTGATGAAGGAAAATTCGTCAAAAAAGGTTCAAATCCTGTAATGATAGACATCAAAGGTGTTAAAATCGGTCTGACGATTTGTTATGACATAAGATTTCCCGAAATTTACAGGGCTTATCGAAAAGCGGGAGCGGATTTGCTCATAAACATGGCCGCCTGGCCCATGTCAAGGGCTGTTCACTGGGAGGCTTTAAGTAAGGCCCGTGCAATAGAAAACCAATGCTTTATGGTCGCCCTGACTCAATCTGGCTTAATAGAGGGTGAAGAGTGGAATTTGGGTCATTCAAGGATAATCGATTACGACGGGGAAGTAATTTCAGAGGTAAAAGAAGGCGAAGGAGCAATGTTTGCCGAGATTAAATTTGAAGAAATGTACGAATTCAGGAAAAAATGTACGGTTTTGCTTGATATTCATGACAAGTATGAGGTAGAATAAGGAAAAAGGGGAAACCGTGAAAAGAAATTTAAAATTATTAGCTATATTTGTTATTTTAATCGGATTTGCAGAATTTGCACAGGCAAGACCTTTTGCAAACCCGCTCGCGTCAGCTATTAAAAAGGCTGATATTTCAAACAGGGCCTTGATTGGTATTTCTTTCAAAGAAATTCCAACCGGAAAAAGGGTCTTTCAGCTTAATGCAAACATGCCGATGACGCCGGCATCTATCCAAAAAATTGCGACTTTGCTGCCCGCTTTGGACACATTGGGAAAAGATTACGAGTTTAAAACCCTGCTTTATAAAAATAAAGACAATAATTTGTATATAAAATTGGGTGCGGACCCTTATTTTACAAGTGCGGACTTAAAAAGCATGATAAGAACACTCGGCGGTTACAAAATATTTTCGCCGAAAGCATTTTATATTGATGATTCAATTTTAGACAGCAACGAATGGGGAGAAGGCTGGCAGTGGGATGATGATTTGAACTCACGGACTCCCAAGTTCGGTTCTTACAATATGGACAAAAATCTCCTGACAGTGAGTATTTGCCCGACAACCCCCGGAGCTCCCGCCGATATTTCAACAAATGTTTTTTACCCGACGGCTTTTATTAATAATGTTGTGACGGGTGATAAGACCGATGTTAAATTGGAAAGAAAAAATTATATTTCGCCTGATGTGATAAATGCGGATGGAACAGTTTCTCACGATTTAGATATAAAAATTCCCGTCAATTACCCCCGAAGATATTTTATTCTCAGGCTGGAGGAAACTTTAAGAAAACAAAAAATCTCATACTACGGTGATTTTGACAGATTAAAATTACCTCCGAATACCACCATGATAGCAGAGTCTAAACACCCCATGTCTTTAGCAACCGCTGATATTTTAAAAAAAAGCGATAATATGGTGGCGGAAACTGTTTTCAAACTGGCCGGCGGAAAATTTGCCAGTGAAACGGGTTCAATAGAGTCGGCCGTTGAGATGTTTAACGATTATTACAAAAGGCTTGGCGTCAACACCGATAATATCAAGATTGTAGATGGCAGCGGAATGTCAAAAAACAACCTTTTGACCGCAGATTTTATGACGGAAATACTTTTTAAAACCGCTCAAAATGAAGACTTTAAACGCAATATGGCTCAACCCGGCGAAGGAACTCTGGCCGATAGGATGTTGTATTTCAAAGACAATTTAAGGGCAAAAACGGGAACTTCAACTAATATAAGCTCTATTACGGGATATTTGACGGCAAAAAGCGGCAAGACTTACGCATTTTGCATCATAGTCAATGACCCGAAATCCAAATCCGCCGACAAAAAGGCCTTTGAAGAATACGTTTTGAGAGAAGCCTTCGACAGGTTATAAAAATTAATGCAGGATTGCTAAAAAAATAAAAATATGTTAAAATCTCCAATATTAAAAGAGGTAAAAATGTATAATAAAAAAATCTATTCGGTAGAAGAAATTAAAAATAAAATAAAAGAAAATGAAAAATTTTTGAAAGAAAAATATTTCGTTGGAAGTTTTTTCCTTTTTGGCTCCTATGCTAGAGGTAAACAAACGCAAACCAGCGACATTGACCTGCTTGTAGATTTTCAAAAAGTCATTGATATGTTTGAAATGGTTGACTTACAAAACTATCTACAAAAGCTTTTCGGGAAAAAGGTTGATTTAGGAACAAAAAAGGGTCTGAAAAATTTTATTAAGGACACAATTTTAAAAGAGGCTATAGCTTTATGAAAAAAAGAAATCCGGTATTCTTTCTGAAAGATATTGAAATGGCTGTAAACAAAATCCTTAACTACACCAAAAATATGGATTTTGATATGTTCCAAAATGATGAAAAAACGATTGATGCTGTTGAAAGAAACTTTGAAATAATAGGCGAAGCAGTTAAAAATTTACCCGAAAAAATAAAAAATAGCTACACTAAGGTCCCTTTTAAGCAAATAGCGGGCATGCGGGATAAATTAATTCACGACTATTTTGGAGTAGATTATGAAATCGTTTATAAAACAATAATAGACAAGTTGCCGGAATTTAAAACACAAATTGAAAAAATCATTAAAGAAATATCTTTATAATTTAAAAATATAGCTTTCGAGTTCCATGATTTTTTCTTCAAATCTTGCAGCGATTGAACTTATCTGAGATTTCAGTAATTTGTCGTTTTTTAGTGAATAAATTTCCAAAAGGGGTATTATGACAACATTTGCCATAAAATTATCCTTAAATTGTTCTACCATATCGTAGTATTTTAAATCAATGAGTTTTTTTGAAGGATAAATGTCCATGTACAAAAGCCCGAGCTGATTTTGTGCCTGTTTAACCCTACCTGACAAAACGAGATTTTTTAATTTGTTAATCTGTTTTGATATAATCCTATAGTGTTTTACGATTTCTTTCTTTTTCTCCGGCAGTGCAATATTAAAATAATCTTTGGTTTGCTGATAACCAATGTTCATAAGCTCCTCTCGTTTTTCTTTCGAAAGGCTGAAATCCATCACTACAACCGAACCGGTATTGATTTTTACGTAATCAAATGTGTCACGATGCCCGTAAGTCTCAATAATAAAATCTGTTGCAAGGGAAGTTACACAGCTGTAAATGGTGTTCACAAAGTTAATTGCACTTTGACCCTTGCCCTCATAATCCCCTTCCAGCCTGAACTCGAGGACTCTTTCTTCTTCAGGACAAAGGTTTTTGGATAATCTCCACATGGGCCAGCTTTTTTGTAAGTCTCCGTCAACCAGCAGAGACCCGTTTTCTTCCACCGGCTTCATTAAACCGGGCATTGTAGAAGAAATTCTTATCGCACAAGCCACCTCAAAATCAGGAGTTTCAAATTTGGAAAATTCTTTATATTTGAAATTGGTTAAGTCGGTTGTAATTATTATTAAATTTTTATCTAAATCAGCAAATGTAACAGGGGCATTGCCTTCTTCATTAAACTTTTCGCCGTAGTATTTTTTTTCTATCAGTTCCCTCAGCCAATCTAAAAAAATTTCTCCCTTGCTTAAGGCAAAATTCTTACCGAGTCCAAAGTGAATATCGCGAAAAAGTTCATAATTTACCTGCATAAAAATTTCTTTAAGTTCGTCTGCTGTGTATCCGACCGCCAAAAGACCGGCAAAAATGGCACCGACAGAAGAACCAGCCATAGTGTTAGGGGAAACTCCAAGCTCCTCAAGTGCTTTCACTGCACCGACGTAAGAAACCCCACGAATTGCCCCGCCTCCAAAAATACAGGTATATTCAAATGACTTATTTCTCATTCATGGATTGTAGCATAAAAAAACCCTACTATACAAAGAAGCATGCGGAAAAGTATCTTTCCGGCTTTTTATCTTAATAAAAACTTTACATTAATTAACCTATTTACAATAATGCATTATAATTGTATTATGATATTAGTAGTTTATAGATTATACTTGGAGGGACTTTGTCCGAGAAATTCAGAATAAGAGGCGGAATGCCCCTAAAAGGCGAAGTGTCGATAGGTGGAGCTAAAAACGCTGTTTTAAAGTTAATGGCTGCATCGATTTTGGCAAAAGGCGAAACTAAAATTTACAACGTTCCCGATTTAACGGACGTTGACATTATGCTTAGCGTAATTGAAGGATTGGGGACAAAGATTAAGTATGATAAACAGGAAAAATCCGTTTCAATTGATGCAACCAATATTACAAGCATCACCGCAAAATATGAACTGGTAAGTAAAATGCGTGCTTCTTTTATAATATTAGGGGCTTTGGTCACAAGATGCAAAGAGGCCATTGTGGCTCTACCCGGTGGTTGTGCAATTGGCGAAAGGCGGGTTGATTTTCACATAAAAGGACTTGAAGCTCTTGGTGCGAAAATCAAAATTGAGAACGGTTATGTACATGCAAAAGCATCAAGATTGGTGGGTGCGGATGTTTATTTGGATATTCCGTCGGTAGGTGCAACCGAAAACCTTATGCTTGCATCTATTCTGGCTGAAGGCTCAACACGTATTCAAAATGCGGCTCAGGAACCTGAAATCGTAGATTTGGCAAACTTCTTAAATACAATGGGGGCTGATATTTCAGGTGCAGGAACTTCTGAAATTGTTATTAACGGGGTTAATCAGGGAAATCTTCATGCCATTGAGTATACAACAATTCCCGACAGAATCGAGGCAGGAACGTACATGTCAGCAGTCGTCGCAACAAAAGGAAAAGCGGTTATCAGAAATGTTTTTCCCGGCCACCTGACATTTTTCAACGATAAATTGCTTAAAATGGGTGCTAATATAAAATTGATTGAACCAACCGCAATAGAGGTTTCCTGTAAAAACCGCTTAACCTCAATAAATTTTGTCACACAGCCTTATCCTGGATTTCCGACCGATTTGCAGTCGATGGCAATGACGCTTTTGACAACGGCCGACGGAGTAGGTATTATAACTGAAAGTTTATATGAAAATCGTTTTATGCAGGTTCCTGACTTGGTCAGAATGGGTGCCGATATACATCAGGACAGAAATCATGCAATAATTAAAGGAGTTAAGAAATTAGCCGGAACAATACTCTGTGCAAGTGATTTGCGTGCAGGAGCGTCGTTGGTGGTTGCAGGTCTTATGGCTGAAGGTACTTCAATTATCGAAAATCTTCAACACATAGACAGAGGATATGAAAATTTTGAAGAAAAAATAAAATTACTCGGTGGTAAAATTGAACGTTATCTGGATAGTTCTGACGTTAACTTAACAGAAGGAATAATATATAATGAGTCCCATTTATAAAAGATGGTATGATCATGACCCACTCCTGCTGGAGGTAGTTGAGCTTTTAAAAAATTATCAGGATGAATTGAAGGCTCAAGCGGAAATTTTTCTGCAAAAAATTGAAGAAAAAGTGTCCAAAGATGCTATTGAAAAATTCTATGAACTGGTTAAGCCTGTAAATGGCAACCGCTGGTACGATAACGACCCTGTTATATCGAGAACGGTTGAGCTGCTCAGGGTTGTTCCGCCAGATATACAAAGAGCCTGTGCCGAGCGGTTTATTAACGCCCTAAACGAAATGGGAGTTGAATACGAAAGTCCCAATATTAAAAAAAGTTAAATGTTAAATATTGATTTTGAAAATAATAAAAACTTTTTACATCTTAAACGAAATCTTATAACCGGCAAATCCTTTGTTCTAACCGGATTGACTTCGTTTTTGAGATTGCTTTTAGTGCAAAAAATAAAAGAAGTTTCTCAAAAAAGAATATTATTTATTACCGCAAGCGAACAAAATGCCCTTAAATACCAAAATGATTTTAAAACAGCCTTTGGAACAACTGCCGAAATTTTTCCTTATCAAAACATTTCGATGTATGAAGGGGTTTCGCCGAACCTTTATGATTATTCAAAGCAGCTGGAAATACTTAATTCCGGTGCGGAAGTGATTATTTTTCCGGTAAAAGCTCTTTTGGAAAAATTTCCGGACAGGAATTTTATCAAGAAAAACTCTATTAATCTTAAAATCGGGGATGAAATTGATACTAAGGAATTTGCCCAAAAGCTTGTTGCTCTGGGCTACAAACGCTCGACAATGGTCAGCGACATTTCGGAATTTTCGATAAGGGGCGACATTATTGACGTATTTTCGCTTAGTGAATATCCTGTCAGAATTGAACTTTGGGGCGATGAAATTGTCGATTTGAGATTTTTTAACAATGAAACGCAAAAAAGCATCGAAAAAGTTAAGGAATGTTCGATTAAACCGGTTTATAAATTTATGTTGGGGTCAAGGCAACTCCCTGATTTTATAAGTGAAAAGATTGAAAATGAAGGATTTTTTGAAGGTATTGAGGTTTATCAAAGTTATTTCAACGATAATTTGGTAAGCATATTTGATTATCTCAGCTCACACATTATTATTTTCGACGAAATGTCCGAGATTTTCTCGAAATACGAGTTTATTGCTCAAAATCACGAAAACCAAATGCTTGAAAATCTTAAATTGGGATTAAATATTGAATTAAAGAGCCGAAACCACTTTGAAATCGAGGAATTGCACAAGCAAATAGCAGGTTTTGCTAAAATCGGGCTGAACAATTTTATCGACTACGACTATGAGGATTTAATCGAATTTGACTCGCAGTCCTTAAAAAATTATTTTGCCAATCCGGATGAAATTGCCGAATTTATCAATTCCAAACCGGATTATAAGACCATTATCGCAACGGATTATCCCGAGCGGGTTAAGGAACTTTTTGCCGAAAGAAACGTTTTTAATTTGAATTTTATAGAAAATATTTCTTGTGCAGGCTGTGTTTTAGATGGTTTAAAAATTATTTTACTGACGGACAGAGAACTGTTTAACAAGCGTCCCAAAGAAATTACCGCCTCAAAACGCTCTTATTACAAGGAAAAGCCGGAATTTATAGAGAGCATTAATGACATAAAAGAGGGCGAATATGTTGTTCACAGCGTGCATGGAGTCGGAATTTTCAGGGAGCTTTCGCAGCAGCAAATTGACGGACAGTATAAGGATTATTTGACAATTGAGTATGCGAATAAAGATATTCTCCACATCCCTGCCGAACAGGTTAACCTGCTTTGCCGATACAGAGGGTCGGGAACCGTTAAACCTAAATTATCTAAAATGGGCGGCAACGACTGGACAAGCGTAAAAACCCGTGTTAAAAAAGAGGTTGAAAAAATTGCTTATGACTTGCTAAGACTTTATGCTAAGCGAAAAATGCAGGAAGGAATTGTTTTTGAACCTGATACGCCATGGCAGGCCGAAATGGAAGAAGCTTTTGAATACGTGGAAACGCCCGACCAAATGAAGGCTATAATTGACGTTAAGGCGGACATGGAAAACGGAACCCCTATGGACAGGCTGATTTGCGGGGACGTCGGATTTGGTAAAACAGAAGTGGCAATTCGTGCAATTTTCAAGGCAATCTCATCAGGAAAGCAGTCAGCGATTATTGCTCCGACAACAATTCTTGCAATGCAGCATTTTCAGACAATTCAGGAACGGTTTAATCCTTTCGGTGTGAATGTACAGCTTTTATCCCGATTTAGAAATGCAAAAGAACAAAAACAAACCCTGAAAGAACTTGCTCTGGGTACGTGTGACGTTGTTGTCGCAACACACAGACTATTACAGGATGATGTTAAATTCAAAAATCTGGGGCTTTTGGTAATTGATGAGGAACATCGATTTGGGGTCCGACACAAAGAAAAACTTAAGAAATTTAAGGAAAACATTGATATAATAAGCATGTCAGCGACGCCAATCCCCAGAACGCTTTATATGTCGCTGTCCGGAATTAAGGATATGAGCGTAATCAACACTCCGCCTAAAAACAGACTTCCGATAAAAACTTTTGTCGGCGAATTCAATGAAACTTCAATTAAAAACGCAATTACACACGAACTTGACCGTGACGGACAGGTGTTTTACCTGTATAACAGGGTGGAAACCATTGAAGAATTTAAGCTTCGGCTTCAAAAAATTGTTCCAAACGCAAGAATTTTAGTGGGGCATGCCAAACTCGACGAAAAAACTCTCGAAAAAGTTATGGTGGATTTTGCCAACAAGGAATTTGACATTCTGCTTTGTACCACAATCATTGAATCAGGACTGGACATACCTAATGCAAATACAATTATAATCCATGATGCTGATAAATTTGGGCTTGCACAGTTGTATCAGCTTCGCGGCCGGGTCGGAAGATGCGAAAGACAAGCCTACTGCTATTGTTTTTACAAAAAGAATAAAACTTTGACGCAGGAAGCACTGCAAAGACTCAAGGCCATAAAGGAATTTACAACACTGGGCAGCGGCTATCAGGTAGCCCTGAGGGATGTAGAAATCCGAGGGGTCGGAAACATTCTTGGAACAAAGCAGCATGGACATATGGTGAACGTCGGGTTTGATACTTATTGCCAACTTTTGGAAGAAACCATCCGTGAGTTGAAAGGCGAACAAGTCGAACAAATCTCTTCCGCAATTGTTGATATTAACGTCACGGCATATATTCCGGACGAATGGGTCGGCTCGCAAGATCAAAAAATGATTGAATATAAACGGTTGGCGGATGTTAAATCGCAAATCGAATTGGATTATATAATTGACGAATGGAAAGACAGGTTTTCAACTCCGCCTGACTGCGTACAAAATTTAATAAAACTTATCAAAATAAGACTGGCGGCAACAGATGCAAAAATTTCTGTAATCAGGGAAACTTCTGATAACATAAGGATTTATACTCCTTATCTGCCGGCCGAGTGGAAAATTATTCAATCAAATTTATCACGAAATATTACAAAATATATAAAGTTTATTTCAGCCCCAAAAGCTTGCACAGAAGGCAATTCGATAATTTTACTGGATAATTCGTGTATGAATTTTGAAGAAATATTTAACATATTGCTAGATTTGTTTTATTATGTTTATAAGGTAAGTCACGAGTACACAAAATAAAGAGGAGCTAATATGAACAGTAAAAAATTATTCGCAACGGTAGCAATTTCTACGATTCTGTTAACCGGCTGCACATTTAATCAAAAAGATACAATAGTTAAAGTTAACGGAAAAAGTATTACACAAACTCAGTTCGATAAAGTATTTGATAAAGCGGCAAGTAATTCTATGTTCGCTCAAATGGGAATTGACGTTAAAAAAGACAAAAACAGCTTCCTTTATTTGATGATTAAGGATAAGGTTGTCAATGAACTTATAGTAAAAACCCTTATTGATGAAGAAATGACAAAAAGGAATATTAAAGTAAGAAGAGAAGATACAGATGCCGAATTAAAAGCCATAATCGACAAAGTCGGCTCTAAGGAAAAATTTAACGAAATTCTGAAACAAAACGGAATTTCTTCGGCTCAGTTTAGAAAAGATTTGAATGAAGAAGTTAAGATGAAAAAACTGGTTAAAACACTTTCAAATGTTCAAATATCTGACGCTCAAGCAAAGAAATTCTATAACCAAAATTTGTCTAAATTTAAATATCCTGACAAAGTCAGAGCCTCTCATATTTTGATTTCAGCAAATCCTGAAGAAATTAAAGAAAAAATCGCTTTAGACCCTGAAAATAAGGGCTTAAGCAAAGAGGAAATACAAGCTAAAGTCAATGAAGAACTTGCAGTTAAACTTGAAAAAGCTAATAAAATACTGGCAGAAGTGAAAAAAGACCCTAAATCCTTCGACAAAATAGCCAGAGAAAATTCTGAAGATGCCACAAGTGCAAAACAGGGCGGCGATTTGGGATTTTTCACAAGACAAGAAATGGTAGAACCTTTCGCAAAAGCTGCATTTGCTCAAAAGCCAAATACAATAAGCGGCATTGTTAAATCCCCTTACGGATACCACATAATTTTGGTTAAGGACAGGATGAAAGCAGGCCAAGAGCCTTATGGCAAGGTTAAAGGCGAAATTGTTGCATATTTGGAAAATCAGGCTAACGTAAAGGTTTTGGAAAACTTGATTGAATCCTTGAAAAAGCAGGCTAAGATTGAGTACGTAAATCCTGAATACAATCCGAGTTCAATTCAAAATGCTTTGAAAAAACAGGCAAAAAGCAATCCGGCGGCGAATGAAGAAATGAATCCGTCAGCTCACAGTGCAACTCCTGCACCGCTTCCTGCCAAAAAATAATATAAATTAAATAAAATTTCAGAAGGGCCTTTTCGTAAATCGAAAAGGCCCTTCCGGATTTTTAAACACCTTGTTTGAAATAAAATGAAGCAGCTCATAAGCCGGGTTCTGTTTTAAGATAATCATCTGTCTGGGGCGGCAATTACTTGCGGCCTCTAGCGATTTTTTGAAGAATGGCGGACGACCTTAAATCTTCATTCAATCTTGCATCCGATCGGGGTTTACCTAGCCGGGTTTTCTCAAACCCGCTGGTGAAGCTCTTAACTCACCGTTGCACCATCGCCTGTGCCGATTTCTCGGCCATCGGCAGTTCTCATTTCTGTGGCACTGTCCACACGCTCACGCGTTCCGGAGTTTCTCCGGCGATCTGTCCTTAGATGCCCGGACTTTCCTCATCTGATTTAATCAGACGCGATTATCCGACTGCTTCGATAAACATTTTAACACAAAGGGGAAAAAAGGTGAACGAAAAGCCTCAAATATTCCAGCTGTTAAGGTATTCTTCCTGTTCGGCCGTTAAGGTGTCAATCTCAAGCCCCATTGATTCAAGTTTTAATTTGGCAATTTTTTCATCCACCTCGAGAGGAAGCGTATACAATTTGTGTTCTAATTTGCCTTTATTTTTGACAAGAAATTCAATTCCCAACGCCTGATTAGCAAACGACATATCCATAACGCTTGCGGGATGGCCTTCTGCGGAAACCAAATTGACCAATCTGCCTTCGGCCAAAACGTAAACGGATTTTCCGTTATCAAGTTTATATTCTTCCAATGTAGGTCTGATTTTTTTGATTGCTGTTGCGTGTTTTTTTAATCCGGGAACATTGACTTCGTAATTAAAGTGTCCTGCATTTGCAACAATTGCACCGTTTTTCATTTGAAGGAGGTGCTGAATATCAATTACATGCTTATTTCCGGTTACTGTCAAGAAAATATCACCGACTTTAGAGGCTTCATTGATTGTCATAACCCTGTAACCTTCCATAGCGGCTTCAAGTGCCTTAAGCGGGTCTATTTCGCAGACAATAACGTTTGCCCCGAGAGCCTTTGCACGCATAGAGCAGCCCTTGCCGCACCATCCGTAGCCTGAGATTACAACGGTTTTCCCTGCGATAAGAATGTTTGTTGCCCTGATAATCCCGTCCATAGCACTTTGTCCGGTGCCGTAACGGTTATCATATAAGTGTTTTGTTAAACTTGTATTTACGCCGACAGCAGGGAATTTAAGCTTGCCTTCGGCCTCTAGTGCTTGAAGTCTTTGGATGCCTGTTGTGGTCTCTTCGGTCGAACCGATAATTTTTTCAGCCAATTCTGGATGTTTAGCGTGAATTGTCGCAACAATATCGCAGCCGTCATCAATTATTATGTCAGGCTCGTGTCTGAGTGCCTCTTCAATATGTGCCTTGTAAGTTTCGACACTTTCTCCTGCAACAGCAAAAGTCGGAATCCCAAAATCTCTGACAAGTGAAGCCGCAACATCATCCTGAGTTGAAAGCGGGTTTGAGGCAACCAAAACGGCATCTGCTCCTCCCGATTTCATAACTATGCAAAGAGCGGCCGTCTCTTTTGTAACGTGGACGCAAGCCGATAATTTTAAACCTGCAAAAGGCTGTTCCTTTTCAAATCTTTCCTTAATTTGAGTTAAGACAGGCATATCCTTGAATGCCCATTCTATCTGATTTTTCCCTTGATCTGCTAAATTAATATCCTTAATATCATATTTCGCCAGTGTACCCATTGTCATTATATTCTCCTTCTTTGTGAATAAATGTATCTATACTAACCATATCATATCACAAATTTTCGCACGCCAAACTAATTGTTAAGGTATATGGATTTTCCGCTCCATTTACCGCTACAATGGCCCAACGCAATGGTCTTATACCCATTTCGCCGAGTTTTGTTTCAATAAATTCATTATCGACAGGCAATTCGGCCTCGATTTCGACTAATTTTGATACGATTTCCATAGTCTTATTTTAGCATAAAAGACAACGGAAAAGAGGTGAAGGGCTGAAAGGCTTAAGGGCTTAAGGGGTGAAGGGGTGAAGGGTCGAATGGTCGATAAGTCCCGTTTCTCTTCTCACGTCTCACCTCTCACGTCTCACCGTTCCCCCCGTTTCCTTAATAAAATGTAAACAATTTGCTTTTTCCCTGAAAATAACCTATAATAATCCCATTAAATAAATTGGAGGAAGCAAAATGCTAAACAAAAATACAATTGCACGCTTTTACGTCATTGCGAGGGGTTGGTTATCGGCCCTGACAAAGGGAATCCACCGAAGCAATCTATCCTGTGGGCGTACATTGGAAAGATTGCTTCGTCGAAACTTTGTTTCTCCTCGCAACGACGAGAACGCTCTTTGGCATGGGTCAAAACATTTACCCCCTCGCAACGACGTTGAAAAGTTAACCTTTCGACCATTCAACCGTTCGACCTTTCAACCCGCCTTCACTCTCGCCGAAGTGTTAATCACCCTCGGGATTATAGGCGTGGTTGCGGCGTATACAATCTCTGGACTGATTGCCAATTCTCAAAAAGCAGGATACGTTGCGGGCGTAAAAAGTGCCTATTCAAAGTGGAATCAAGCCCTAATCCAGATGGCCGCCGATGGCGGCTGCATCGGCGATTTGAGCTGCTTCTTTGATTCGGCGAATTTACACACCATGGGCGATAAAATAGCCGGTTATTTTAACGTGGCGAAAAACTGTGAGACAACTACAACAGGCTGTTTCTCGGACACAATAGCACTAAATTTCGATGGCAGTAGCACTGCAAGCGGCTATGATAGCACATATTACAGATTTATAACAGCGGATGGCATGTCAATTTCTTTGGCTACTCCATCCATAAGCTGTAGTGGTTCAGCTAGTTCTTTAACAAAAATATGTATGAGTTATGTTTATATTGATGTAAACGGACTCAAAAAGCCAAATGCTTTTGGGCGTGATATATTTAGGTTTGCGATTGTTAATGACAATGGCCCTGCTTTATATCCTTGGGGTGGAGCCAAATATGTCCCTTGGAAAACCAACAATCGTTGCAATTACGGGTACAACGGCGGAACAGATAAGCAAGGTTTCTACTGCATCGGCCGTATTATTGACGAAGGCTGGCAGATGAATTACTAGCGGGGGAAATGGGAAATGGGTAATTGGTAATTGGTAATTGAACCGTTCGACTCATCAACTTATCGACTTATAAACTTTTTCTACAAAAAACCCTTACACAACAGTCTGTTTTGCTTCAGCGAAAAAGCTAATATTCCAAAAGTCTTGTCTTGTTCGCTCGCGTTAAACGGGTCTAAGGTTTTTGTTTTCAAAAACTTCGTTTTTTCCAAACAAAAAACCTCGCCCTCTGCTCGCTCACGCTTTGCCTACTTTTTCTTTTTACCAAAAGAAAAAGTAGGTTGATAATTTTTTTTGTTTATGTTCTAATACTATTACGGCGAGATTATTTTCAATATTTTCGCTAGTCCAAATGAAAGAAGAATTTTTCGTTGCCGAAGAATATAAAACTAGCCAAACACTCAGGTTTCTGTTACGGGGTTAAGAGAGCCGTAGAAACCGTGAAGAAATTAAAAGCTCAAAACCCTGATAAGGATGTGTTTATTTTGGGTGAACTAATCCACAACTCTCATGTTATTAAAGAACTTGAGGATTTAGGGATTAAGACTATTACCGAGCTGCCCGAAAAAGGCAGCGGGATTTGTGTTATAAGGAGCCATGGGGCTTCGCCGGAAATCTTTGAACAAATTACTAAAGCGGGGTTTGAATTGTTTGATTTAACCTGTCCGGACGTTAAAAAAGTTCAAAAAAAGGCTATTCAGCTTGTTCAGGAAGGTAATTTTTTAATAATTGTAGGGAAGGCAGAACATCCCGAGGTAATTGCGATTAAAGCAAGTGCGGAGCGTTTTGGTCCCGACATTTTTGTTGCAAGTGATGTTTCTCAGTTAAAAGAAATTGAAAAGAAGATTAGAAAACATAAAAAAGTCGGAGTTGTGGTTCAAACTACGCAGAGAATTAACACTCTTGGCAAAATTGTTGAATATTTATCATCAATTTCGAATGAATTAACGGTTGCGAATACGATTTGTGCAAGTACAACCCTTCGGCAAAACGAAGCAAAAGAATTAGCCGGAGAATCAGATTTGATGATTGTTGTCGGCTCCAAAAAAAGTGCCAACACGACCCATCTGGCAGAAATTTTGAAAGGTATTTCAAAGACTATCCACATTGAAGATGACAAAGAGTTGGAAATCTACGAAGATATTATCCATGACGCAAATAATATTTCTATTACCGCAGGAGCGTCAACACCTGTAAACATTATTGAAAATGTCATAAACAAACTAAAAGGAGGATGAAATGACAATATTAGAAGAAAAAACGAAACTAGACGAATTTGAAAAATTACTGGAAGAATCTTTCGCAAAATCTTACAATGTGGCAGACATTGTGGAAGGAATTGTTATAAGAAAAGATAAAGACGGTTATTTGGTAAGCGTTAAGGGTGCAAAGACCGAAGCTATTTTACCTGACAGAGAAATGCCGAGCGGTGAAGAAGCTAAAGTCAATCTGGAAATGGGCGATGTAAAAGATTTTTATGTCTTAAGAGAAGAAAATGACGACGAGCCTATGATTTTATCATTAAAGAGAATTGCCTGTGCTCAGGCTTGGACTCAATTAAACGATGCCAAAAACTCCGGTGATACAATTCTTGCAAAAGTTATTTCCTTAGTTAAGGGCGGTGTGCTTGTTGACGTTGCCGACTTAAAGGGATTTATCCCATCCAGCCAACTCAGAACAGGACTTCCTTTCGACGGTCTTATCGACCAAAAAATCGAGGTTAAAGTTTTGGAAGCTGACCCTAAGAAGAATAAATTAATCTTGTCACAAAGACAGGCCGTAGCGGAACAAAGAGATCAAGTTGTTGACAACGTTCTTGCGGCACTTGAAGAAGATATGGTTGTTAAGGGCGAAGTCGTTAGAATAGCTGACTTCGGTGCGTTCATTGATATAAACGGAATAGACGGCTTGTTGCCGATTTCCGAAATTTCTTGGCAGAGAATTAAACACCCGTCTGACATTATTACGCTGGGTGAAAAAATCGAAGTTAAGATTATCAAAATCGACTACGAATTGAAGCGTATTTCTTTGAGTTTAAAGAGAATGGGCGAAAATCCTTGGCAGCAAATCGAAGGGCAATTTAAAGAAGGCGAAATTATCAAAGGAACGGTTAACAAAATAACAAGCTTTGGTGCTTTCGTTAACATTTTCCCGGGAGTCGAAGCACTTTTGCCGGCTTCTGAAATGAAGGGCGAAAACGTTAATCCTTTCAATTCGCTAAAAATCGGTGATGAAATTGAAGTTCTAATCAAAAAATTCACCCCTCAAGAACATAGAATTGCGTTGAGTACAAGGGATATTGAAAAATAGTAAAATGAGTAACAAATAAAGGGCCGTCTAAAAAGACCCCTCGTCATCCCGAAACATGAATTACGGGCTTCAAAAGGATTGCCCTTGGTTCGGGATCTCACTTGTGGGATGCCGGATTAAGGACAATCTACAAGAAGCCGATAACCCATGTTCCGGCACGACGTTAGTTGTTAAGAGGGAACTTTTTAGACAGCCTCTTTTCAACTCTATGATGTATACAGAAATTTGAATTTTATGTTAAAATGTCTTGTGTTAGCAAAGTATAGGATATAGAATATGGTCTTTAAAAACTTTTTGTCCAAGGCAAAGGATATTGACATTTTGGCATCATTACCCGACGGCGTAATGCTTATAGATGCTGATGGAAAAATTGAGTGGATTAATGAAATGGCCGGCGTTTTGCTAAAAATGCCCAAAGGCGAAATATTTAAGTTAGATTTGAACGGAATTGTTGAAAGCGGTTTGGATTTGGCAAAACAGGCGGCCGAATCAGGCAAATCTGTGGTGGGAAGAGCTAAAAAGTTTGACGGAAAGGATTTTTATCTGGAAATAACCGCAAAGAACGTTGAGGATTATTTTGTGGTCGCATTTAGAGATGTTACACAGAGTTACAAAACCGTGACAAATATTATTGTCGAACACGAAAATTATCAGAAAATCAACAAAGATAAAAACAGTTTTCTTGTAAAACTTTCAAACGAATTGAAGTCGCCAATCCATTCGATAATGGGATTTTCGCAAGCTATGGTCGACGGACTCGGCGGAGAAATGAGTGACAAACAGGAAAAATATATCAAAATTATTAATAAAAATTCAAATGAAGTTCTTTACCTCATAGATAAAATCCTTGAGTTGTCCAAAACGGAATCGAATTTATTTGAGTATGATTTTCAAATTTTTGATGTAACCAATACAATCCAGAACGTTTTGAAAAATTATGAACAAACAGTCAAGGACAAAAATCTGAGCCTGAATTTTGACTGCGAGGAAATTGTTAAAAGGGCGATTTTTTCTGACGAAGGTATCTTTAAAATAATATTGCAAAATATTCTGGAAACATCTGTAAATTCGACCGATATCGGCTCTATAAATGTAAAAATTTATCATCCTGATTTGGAATTTGTTTCCCAACAGGGAATTGAAGTTCCGGAGGAATTTAACGATAAATCTTACTTGATGCTGACAATTTCCGATACCGGTTCAGGAATTGCGGAGAATGATTTGGACGTGATATTTGAGCCTTACGCACAGTTGGATAGAGCAAATAAGAAAAATATTGTTCGTTCAATAGCACTTGCAAGTGCAAAAAACCTTGTGAAACATTTGCAGGGTGCAATTTGGGTAGAATCAGAACCAATGCAGGGAACAACTTACAATGTGATTATTCCGATAGAGAAGGTGTAAAACGGTAAACGGCAGGTTGGGCTTTCCAGCCCGACAACAAGAGGCAAGATGGCGGAAGTAGTTTTAAAAAACATAAAAAAAGCGTATGACAAAAAAAATGTTATTGACGGAATTGATTTAGAAATTAAGGACAAGGAATTTCTGGTTTTGGTTGGTGCTTCCGGCTGCGGTAAATCAACAATTTTGCGTATGATTGCGGGATTGGAAGATATTACGGACGGTGAAATTTTTATCGGGGACAGAAAAGTCAATAAAATTCCGCCAAAGGACAGAGATATAGCTTTTGTTTTCCAAAGTTATGCACTATATCCGCATATGAGCGTTTATGAGAATATTGCGTTCGGACTTAAGATGAGAAAATTTAAAAAAGAACTCATTGACAAAAAAGTTAAGGAAGCCGCCAGGACTTTGGATTTGCTTGATTTGCTTGAAAGAAAGCCGAGACAGCTCTCCGGCGGGCAAAGACAGCGTGTGGCACTGGGCAGGGCAATTGTGCGTGAACCAAAAGTATTTTTGATGGACGAACCGCTTTCGAATTTGGATGCGAAACTTCGCGTTCAAATGCGTTCTGAGATTAAAAAACTGCATGAGAAGCTTCAAACAACTTTTATTTATGTGACCCACGACCAGACAGAGGCACTTACGATGGGTGACAGAATTGTTGTTCTGGATAACGGTGTTGTTCAGCAGGTTGACACGCCGGATAATATTTATCAAAATCCCCAAAACACATTTGTTGCGGGATTTGTCGGCTCTCCTCAAATGAATTTCATTCAAGGAACAATGTTGAATGATACTTTGGTTGTGGCAGATGCTCCGATTGAATTAAAGGAAGAACAAAGAGCCGCAATCGGTACAAGACACAATGTTACCGTGGGAATTCGGCCGGAAAATATGATGAGTGCCGATGGGGCAATTAAGATTGCGGTAAAGGTTGATATGGCAGAAATGCTCGGCAGTGAAAAAATAGTTTATTTTTATATTGACGGTACAAAATGCTCCGTAAAACTCCCGCCTACATTTGTTGTTGGTGAAGATTTAGCCTTGAATATAAACAGGGATAATCTCTTTCTGTTTGACAAACAAACAGGTGAAAGAATTTATTAATCGGAATAAAACCTAGGGTCTGTTGACACATACCCCGGAGAAACGTCGCCCTAAACTTGTTTCAGGGTCGCATTGTCGTTCGCTTTTGCGATGCTGAAACGAGTTCAGCATGACGTTTTTACTTTTTGTGTCAACAGACCCTAGCAAACTGCTTTGATTGCACGGAAAATTTTGTCTGTAATAACCTCTATGTAGTCGATTTCAACAAGTCCATTTATTATTACTTCGGAAATTTTCATCGCCGGACGAATGTATTCCTGTGCTGTTTTGTTAACGTCACTGAATTGCAAATCCGCCGCAATCCCTGTTTTGCCTCTTGTAGCAGCACGTCTGTACCATCTGTCTTTTAAGACATCAAGCGGGGTGAAGACATAGACCTTAACGTCCATGGTTTCTCTAAGTCCTTCGTTGAGAACGTATAAACCTTCATTAAGGATTACTTTTGCGGGCTTTTTAACTTCGCCATCCATGCTCGAAACGCAGGTAACAAAATCATATTTTGGCGAAATGATTGTTTTTCCGCCCTTTATGGCGATTAAATGCTCTTTCATCAAATCAAGATTAACAACTTCGGGCGTGTCAAAACTGAATCCCGTTTTAAACAGTGCCTCGTAGCTTCCAGCTTCAATTAATTCTCTTGAGGTGTCTTTGAAATAATCATCACAGCGGATTACGGTATAAATTCCTTCGGTTTTGTCTTTAACACAGGCTTTTACGGTGTTGTCAACGAAAGTTGTTTTGCCTGACGCGGATTCTCCGGCAATTCCGATTAGGAAGGTTTTTTTCTTATCCTGAACAACTTTTCTGGCTATATTCATAATGAAAGCATCAGAAATTTTTATAAAAAGCGGCTGTTTTTCCCTTTTATCCTCTTCCAAAATTTTTTTCAAAGACTCTACAATGGTTGTTATCAGCTCCATTTCGTGTCTTTTTGAATAAAAATCATAACTGGTTAATTTTAAATCGGCTTCTCTCATCCTAATTCCATAAACTTAGTAACATGCTTGTATATTAATATGGTACCCTAAAATACTTTAAAATTCCTGCATTGTAAAAATATTTTAATATCCTAGCAAAAAAAATTTTGTGCGTGTTTTAAGTTAATAGATAATAAAGTAAAGGAGAAAATAAATGATTTTAGTAAATCCTATAAAACCCTATTATAGCGTAGTTAAGTCCGGAACTAATTACCCGAACCGCAAGGCTTTGAGTGCAAAGCCGGATTCTTTTGAGTGTAAAACTTATGATTTGGCCTTTACAGGGATGGAAAAAGAAGTAAGTTTACGTTTTCCTCTTAAAGAAACAGAAGCACTGCTTGAGAATTTTTATAAAAAAATAGTTAAGGAACAAGATATTATAAAAAAACAAAAACTTGCAGATAGTTACACTGAACAATTTCAAAAAATTAGGGGTGCAACATATGATGCTAAAGAAAACGTGGGCAAAGAAGAAGGCTACTTTATTGAATATAGAGGCCATGAAATATATAATCCGATATGCGAGTTTTTTATCCTTTTAAATAAAATTGAAGAAAAGAAATCTAAAAATATTCCTATTGACGTTTCTGCTCAAGAATTTGACGACTCTTTTAAATATATGCTTACAAGGACAATAAACTCAATAAAAAGATTTGAATTATTTTTAGACATGGGGCTTGAAAAAGGGATTACAGAACCGAAGCAGGTATTTCAACTGGCACTTGATTCGGTAAAAGAAAAGGCTGAAAAAAATAGTGTGAAAATTAAATTAATCGGAGAAGACATACTAAATGAGTACAAAGGCGGAATATATAACCGTTTTTATCGGTTTTCCGACTTTGGATTATACGGGGTCTTTTCAAACATAATATCTAATGCCACAAAATATACAGAAAAAGGCAGCGAGGTTGTTATTAAATTTGAAAAATCACAGATGGATGATGAAAATTACCTTATTTTTTCTGTTCTCGATAAAGGTATAGGCTTCCCGAAAGAAGAACAAGAAAAAATTTTAGAATGTGGAGGACGGGCATCAAACGCCATAGCCTCGGGCATTGAGGGTACTGGCCACGGGCTTAAAAGAGTGAAAAAGACATTAGATAATTTTGATTATTCACCTTTAGAAATAGATTCTCCGATTAATCCTGAAAATAAAGACTTTCCTGGGTCAAAGATTAGCTGTTATATCAGATTAAAGGATTAAAATCGTGAATTTTATCACGACTATTTACATTAAATATTTATACGGTAAAATAATTAATGCTGAGATAATAAAATAAGGAGAAAAAATGAAGAAATCAATTAGAGATTTAGGCGATATCAGGGGCAAACGTGCGTTGGTGAGAGTTGACGTAAATGTGCCTTTGGATGCAGACAAAAATGTTACCGATGACACAAGAATTCAGGCGATTGTTCCGACTATCAGGTTTTTGCAGAAAAAAGGTGCAAAAATTATTCTTATGGCTCATTTAGGAAGACCAAAAGGGGAAGTTAATCCTGAATTTTCGCTTGCTCCGGTTGCAAAAAAATTATCTCAAGTTTTGGGCGAAGAAGTTTTATTTGTCTCAACTCCTGTGGGCCAAGGTGCGGAGAAAGACCTTCAAAATCTAAAAGACGGACAGGTCGCTTTACTTGAAAATATACGTTATTATAAAGCAGAAGAAGCCAAAGATGATGACATGACGTTTGCAAAAAAATTGGCCAAACTCGGTGATTTTTATGTAAACGACGCTTTTGGCACTGCTCACAGAAATCACGCTTCTACGGCAAAATTGGCAAAAATTTTGCACCCTGCGGTTTCAGGGCTTTTGATGGAGAAAGAAATCAGGTGCCTGAGCGAAGCTTTAAATAACCCGAAAAGACCTTTCACGGCGATTGTCGGCGGAGCGAAAGTTTCCACAAAAATCGGGGTTCTGGAAAACCTGCTTGACAAAGTTGATAATCTGATAATCGGCGGCGGAATGGCTTATACCTTTGTGAAAGCAAACGGCGGTAAAATCGGAAATTCAATTTGCGAAGACGACCAGATGAATGTTGCCAAAGATGTTGAAGAAAAAGCCGCAAAAAAAGGCGTGAAAATCGTTATGGCAAAAGATGTTTTGGTAACTGACGATTTCTCGGGGAACGGAACAAATAAGGTTGTAAATGTTGACGAAATTCCTGACGGTTTTGAAGGGGTTGACGCGGGTCCTGAAACCCAAAAAGCTTTTGCAGAGGTTATCAAAGCTTCAAAAACAATTCTTTGGAACGGCCCTGTGGGGGCATTTGAAAACGATAAATTTACCGAAGGTACAAAGGCACTTGCGTTGGCTGTTCAGGAAGCGACCAAAAACGGTGCGATAAGCGTTTTGGGCGGCGGTGATACGGTTGCGGCCGTTAAAAAATACAACCTTGACGAAGCGTCTTTCACTCACATTTCAACCGGCGGCGGGGCAAGTCTTGAATTTATAGAAGGCAAGGTGCTTCCCGGCGTCGATGCTCTGGATAACAAGTGACTGAGTAAAAACCTTCTCACTCCCATTTGATAAGCTTATTTTTTCTAAACCATGTAAGCTGTCTTTTGGCGTAGCGTCTGGTGTTTTGTTTTATTTTGGAAATCGCTTCATCAAGCGAAATTTCTCCATCCAGATATTCCAAGATTTCCTGATAGCCTATTGTGTTTACAAAATTGCTTATCCGGCCATGCTTTGCGAGCAAAGTTTTAGTCTCTTCAACCAATCCTTTTTTTATCATCTCATCAACTCTTTGATTAATTTTTTCGTATAAGTCGGCTCTATTGGACGGATTAAGCCCAATCCATTCGACTTCAAATTCCGGTTCTTTTTTGCCTGCCGCTTCAGAATGGGGCTTTTTAAGGGCTTTGCAAACCTCAATGGCTCTTATTATTTTAACCTTGTTATTAAAATGGATTTTTTCGGCACCTGTGGGGTCTAACTCTTTTAGCATTTCGTGTAAGTGTTTGGTGTCCAAACTTTCGAGTTCTTTCCTCAGCTTGTAATTTGGCTCTACTCTCGGCAGGTCAAAATCTTCAAGTAAAATTCTAAAATAAAGTCCTGTCCCGCCCACCACGATAGGAATTTTGCCTTTGCGGCGAATTTTTTCGATTGCCGCTTTTGCGTCATCTAAAAAATTCGCCGCAGAATAATCAACCTCGGGTTCGACAATGTCAATCAAGTAATGTTCAATGCCCTGTCTCTCTTCGATTGTCGGCTTTGCGGTTGCTACATCAAAACCTTTATAAACGAGCCTTGAGTCAGCGGAAATTATTTCGCCGTTGAGAAGTTTAGCTTTCTGTATCGCGAGGCTGCTCTTGCCCGAGGCTGTCGGCCCCAGAATTGCAATCACCTTCGGGGCAATTGGCTTCGGATTTTTCTTCAAGTTTCGGGTTGTTTTCTCTGTCATAATACAAAAATATTAACACAACAACATACACAAGAAAATAGAAATAAATCAGCATCGATATAAAATACACAATCGGATTTATCATCGCAAATGCGTTCAGCAGGGATACAGAAAAATTAATAATGGAAATGTACATAAACAGTACAATTGCGGATAAAAAGTTTTTAAAAATAAATTTAACGGATTGAAAAAACGCAATTAGCGGATTTTTTGTTTTTGAAACAATTTGCACGCCCCAAAACATAGTTATAAAAGAATAAAATGTCATAATGCCCATAAGCATGAAGTTCCAGGCGTTTAATTTTACCAGCTGTTCACTTGAAAGCGAGGAAACCAGAGATTTCATCGCGACAGGCGAATCCATTGCCATTTTTAACTCGACAAGGCTTACTCCCAATTTGCCGATAAAATGCAATCCCAGTTGATAGCCGACAAAAACCAATAAGGCAAGCAGGCCCGAATACAAAATTAATGCTCCGATAAAAGGCAGAAAGTATTCGCCGATTCCGACGGGAACTTCTTTTATAAGGTTGAAAGACGCTCTGGCCTTGTCTTCGTCAGCCACAAACTCCATTCTGTCAAGGTCTACAGCTTTCTTAACCATAAAAAACCAGCCTGCAAAAAATGCACCTATCATAAACAAAATAGTTACCAGCAATAAAAAAACAGACACTAAATTTACAGGAGCTTTTTGGGCAACACCAAGATAAATGCTCAACAAAAACAGAAATAATATCAATGGCGTTGTTAAAATTATATTTTCATTTGTTACCTTAAATGCTCTCGAAAAATATTTAATCATTTATTTGTACCCCCTACTTTCTATCCAATTCAACATTTTCTGTCGAACCGGATTCATTATTAATTTGCCCCGAGGCTTTTCGTTTTCTTCTTCTCATCAAATCAACGAAGGCCTCCAATCTTGTAACATAACCCGCTTTGCCCGTTTGTTCATCCATAATAAGGGTCAAAACAGGGATATTACAATCTTCTCTCATATTTGGAAAAATATTTTGTGACATAATTTCAGGCATGCAGGTGAAAGGACTAATGTGTATAAGCCCGTCTTTGCCCTTTTCGCTTGCCCATGCGACATCCGAAACACACTCAAGAGCGTCGCCGCCTATATCTCTCATAAGATACGGCTTAGCCATCCTAAACGCCCGCTGAAGGTGGGTTTCACCTTTTCGGAATATTTTAGGAATAATCGCATCCTTCAAGAAACTTCCCACGGTGAGGCTTCTTCTTGTCTGGACACCCATTCTGCCGAGTTCTCTTTCAATGTTTTGGTTTGCAAAGTAATCCAGAACAAGAAAAATTTCGCCAGTCAAATCCACATGCAGAATTTCCCGTTCCTTATCAATTTTCGTTTTGGCAAGTTCCTCTAACGCCTGTTTTTTCGCCTTTTTAAGTTCTTTTGTATTGTCAGCATCCGAAATATATTTCAGCCCCTTTTTAAAGTTTTTTTCAGCATCCCCGAATTTTAGCTCTCTTGCCCGATAGTAAGAAAGTGCCGTTTCCAAATCGTCAAGCACGAAAATTTTTCTCACCACGATAGCGATTGCCCGAATAAACAAAATAGGGTCGTTTTTCCCCATAAGCTCTATCAAAAACCGATACATGCCCTTGAAACCGTCGTAAAGGGCAAGTTCAATGTAGTTTGTTTCGTAGCCCAAGTCGGCAAGTGCATTTCTGATACTGCTGCCATACTCTCCGAGCCTGCAAATCCCCGGTGAGGAAATCATAGCAACGTAATCGGCACCGCCCTCTATTGCCTCAATAAAATTACCCAAAATGAGTTTATAAGGCAAGCAAATTGCCTCGGGTGAATTTTTTGTTCCCAAAGAAAGTGTCCGTCTGTTTGTGTAAGGCGGAACGAACGGCTCAAGGCCGGCCTTTTTTAGCCCCGAAGCCCACGCAACATAAATCGTTCCCATGTGCGGAAACGCTACTTTTAATTTTGGTTTTAACTCTTTTTCTTTTTTCATATTATGCCTTGATGGGCTTTAGCCCACCCTACTTTCTTTCTATAAAATGTTTTAACTTTTTGCCCATCGCAAATCCGGTTGTCTTGCGGCGAGAGTTTCGTCGATTTTTTTGACGGGAGTTGTTTGAGGTGATTTTAAAACTTCCTGAGGATTTCGCTCGATTTCCTTTGCGATTTTGAGCATAACTTCAACAAATTCATCAAGTCTTTGTTTGTTTTCGGTTTCCGTAGGCTCAATCATAATAGCTTCATGTACAATTAGCGGGAAATACACCGTCGGCGGATGAGTGTTTTCATCCATCAACCTTTTTGCAATCCAAAGGGTTGAAACTCCTTGTTCTTTCTGTTTTTCGCCGGACAGAACAAATTCATGCATGCATGTATAGTCATAAGGAAGCTCGTAGGTGCCTTTTAATTTTTCTTTCAGATAATTTGCGTTCAAAACTGCATCTTCGCTAACCGTTTTGAGGGTTTTGCCCATCATGAGAATATACGCATATGCCCTTACCAACACTCCAAAATTTCCGTAAAAAGCTTTCACTTTTCCGATAGAATTTTCCAAATGATAATTTCTAAAATATAAATAACCACGTTGTCCTGAACTTGTTTCAGAATCGCATGGCTGTTCGCTTGTGAGATGCTGAAACGAGTTCAGCATGACGTTTTGTGTAGAAGGATGTTTTTCTATTATCGGCACGGGCAAAAAGTCTTTCAATTTTTCTACAACACCGATGGGTCCCGCTCCAGGTCCGCCGCCGCCGTGCGGGGTAGCAAAAGTTTTGTGCAAATTGATATGTACAACGTCAAATCCCATTAGCTTAGGGTTTGTGTAGCCCATAATAGCATTGAAATTCGCCCCGTCGTAATACAAAAGCGAGCCGTTATCGTGCATTATTTTTGAAATCTCCAAGATATTTTCTTCAAAAAGCCCGAGCGTGTTCGGATTTGTCATCATAATCGCCGCAACGCTTTCGTCCAAAACAGCCTTCAGAGCCTCAATATCCACCTGACCTCTTTCGTTTGATTTTATTTCAACAATTTCAAATCCGCACATCTTCGCACTTGCGGGGTTTGTGCCGTGGGCGGAATCAGGAATTATAACTTTTGTTCTTTTTTCTCCACAGGCCTCAAAATACTTTTTGATAATCATCATACCCGACAATTCGCCGTGAGCTCCTGCTGCAGGCTGTAAGCTGATTGCATCCATACCTGTAATTTCTTTTAAAATTTCCTGAAGTTTGTACATTAACTCCAAAGCACCCTGACAATAGGCATCATCCAGAAGCGGATGAAGATTTACGAAACCTTCCAAATTCGCAAGCATTTCGTTAACTTTCGGGTTATATTTCATGGTGCAGGAGCCGAGAGGATAAAACCCTTTTTCTATGCAAAAATTCTTGTCGGACAGTTCCTTGTAATGTCTGAGAGTCTCAAGCTCGCTTAATTGCGGCAAATTTAAAGGAGTGGTCCGTAAAAATTTTTCAGCTATAAACGGAATATTTTTAGCAACATTTTCATCGCAATCAGAAATATTTATCCCGTCAGTGTTATTGCTTTTTTCAAAAATTGTTTTAGTCAATCAATTTCTCCCAAAAATCATACATCGCTTCGTTTGCCGAGATCTTTTTTAATTCTGTTTAATCCGGATTGGATAATTCGGGAAACTCTGGAAGGGGAAAGGTCAAATTCTGTTGATATTTCTTTTAATTTTTTGTCGCCAAAAAATTTACTCTCAATTAATTCTCTTTCTCTCAGGGGCAGCTTTCTGATTGCTTCTATTATTACCCCTCTAAGTTCAACAAATTCCATTGATTCTTCGGGGTTTTTTCCGTCATCTTTAAGTTGCGTCGGAGATTCGGGGCCGGCTATCTCATCTATGGACAAAATTGTTTTGTAAACGGCTTCTCTCAAGTCTTCATGTTCTTCGGCGTTTTTTCGGTGTTTCAGCGAATACCACCTGTAACGCCTCCGCACTTCATTTCGGACAGCCCACTTTATAGCTGTTGCAAGATAGGATTTGTTAAATTTCTCCGGATTATTGTCCTTGAATAAACTGTACAAAGTCTGAGTTCCGATATTGACCAGCTCCAAATATTCAATTAAATGTACAGCACAAAGTTTTTGATACTCAACTTTTGCAACGGTTTCAATTAATTCTTTGTAATTTTTAATGTTAACAGCTTGTTTCGATTGCATAAACTTCTAAAAAACCTACTTCTACCCGCTATCATCTTATATCAAAAAAAAATAGATTACTAGACAATGTTATTTTTCTTAACTTTTGTTATTGTTCAATTATTGCCGATTATTAGGAGAAACTATGAAAATTTTATTTTGTACAGACGGTTCAGAAATCAGCCAAAATTCATTTTATAACGCTTCACCGCTTATTAAAGATGCGATTATTGACGCAATCTGTGTCATAGATTGGAATTTTTTACCGACATCAATGAATATAGACAGTGCAAATTATTCAAAAGCTTATGAAAATATTGCCGACAGCGTTTTGAATTTTGCCGAAAATTTAATTCAGGAAAAAGGGTTCACTTTTGGTGAAAAAATAAAAAGTTTTGGCTCTGCCGCGGAAGGGATTTTAGAACAAATTTCGAAAAAAAAATATGATTTAATTTTACTCGGTTCTCACGGAAAAAAGGGTATTCAAAAATGGCTCGGCTCGGTTTCAAGGCAAGTCATTGCGAATTCTAGAGTTCCGGTATTTATAAGTAAAAAAAGAACAGCAAATAAGAAGGTGCTTTTAACAGTGGATGGCTCCGAACAATCTTTTAACGCTGTAAGGCATGCTGTTAAATTGATTGACCTAAAAGGAAAAGAAATATACATAATAAGCGTTAAAGAAAATCCTGAACTTTTGCCGATAGAAGCAACTTTAGACCGAAATTGGCTTGACTCAATAGAAAAACAGCAAAAAATACACGCAACAAAGGCGATTAACAAAACAAAGGCTATAATCGAAAAAGCCGAAATTCAAGTCAATAACGAAATAATTTTGACCGGAAACCCCGCACAAAAAATTATAGAATTCGCCGAGAAAGAAAAAACGGATTTGATAATCATGGGTGCAAGGACAAAATCAGATTTGTCCAAACTGCTCTTGGGTTCTGTTAGCAAAAGGGTTTTAGAAAATACCGAAAGTGACGTTCTGGTGATTAGCAAATAGTTGAATAGGTAAATTTGTTTCATTTTGCTTGCCTCCGCCCGCAAAAAAAAGACCTCAATCTATGTGAGGTCAAGGTTGGTTATTTTTGGTTTATTTGGTATTTTGGTTTTTATTTTTTATTTTCTATTTTGCATTTTGTATATCTATTTAATCGAGGTGAAGATTGAAAATTGCCTAAAAAAAGACACGAATTTTTTAAAAATTGCCAAAACACAAGCCCCATAAGAAAAACTCATGTTTACAAAATTTAATATAAAAAATCAAAAGTAACAACTCAGTCCGGCAAAAAATAATTACACTTAAAACCTACACTGTTGCGTCATTGCGAGACATAAGACTTGTAAACGCACAAAAAGGTTTGCATTTCGAAGCAATCTTGCCAATGTACGCCCACAGGATAGATTGCTTCGGTGGGCAGTCTATGCATAGCCGGAAACCCTTGTCTCGCAATGACTCTAGACTTGTTTTCTTTTTACCTGAGCTGTTACAATCAAAAAAAGTGTAGCTGTCTAAAATTTAAATTGTATGCATTTTATCAAATATCGTTTTTCTTTGAACCCAGACTTCCATTTCAAGTTTTTCGCACTCAGAAATCAAAGCTTCTTTTATTTCCTTAAAAGAATATTTTGATTTGCTTATATCGCCCAACAAAAACATAACAAAGTGGCCCTGCATGAGCGTTTGCTTAATATCCTCAATATTAACAAGATATTCAGCCAATGTGGAGGTAACTCCCGCAACTATGCCGACCTTGTCCGCACCTGAAACGGTTACTATTATCTTTTGTTCCTCAATGGATTTTTCCATTAAATTAACCTGCGGCGTAGACGCTGACTTGTTTTCTGTCACGTCTGTGCGGTTCGAACTTAACAACGCCGTCAATCAAGGCAAACAAAGTGTCATCAGTGCCAATCCCGACGTTGTTTCCCGGATGAACTTTTGTTCCTCTCTGACGAATTAAAATATTTCCGGCCTTAACGTTTTCACCGCCGTATTTTTTGACGCCTAAACGTTGTGCTTCTGAATCTCTGCCGTTACGGGTTGACCCCATACCCTTTTTATGTGCCATTGTTTGTTTACTCCTTGTTTTGATTTAATACTTTTTTTAAACTTTTTTTAAGGAGGGTTGGATGTTTGGAAGGTTGGAAGGTTGGCATTTTGAATATATTTTAGCTAAACCTCTAAACCTCTAAACCTCTAAACCTCTTTTGTTGTTGCCTCTTCTGTTGCTGCTTTTTTCTGAGCCGCTGTCCTGATTTTTGTAATCATAACTTTTGTGAAGCCTTGTCTGTGTCCTTGTTTTTTTCTGTAGCCCTTTTTAGGTCTTTGTTTGTAAACAATGACTTTCTTTTCTTTATCGTGGGCTAAAATTGTTCCTTCAACGGAAGCACCCTTGACGTAGGGTTGACCAACTTTTGATTTTTTGCCGTTTGCCAGCATAATAATTTTATCAAAAACCACTTTTGAATCTTTTTCGCCTTCCAAAAGCTCAACTTTGAGGTAGCGGCCTTCTTCCATCTGGTACTGTTTACCGCCTGTTTCGACTATTGCGTACATTTTTAGTGTTCCTTTCAATTTTAAGGCATCGTATTTTCGTGTAATGAAAATTTCAAAAACGATGAACCTATCTTACTTATCTCTTGGATTATCGGCAACTCGGAAAAGCTTGGTTTTCCTTGTAGGGGCGTGTTGGGTTCGCTTTGCTCACCGGCACACTTGCCGAAACCCGCTGCTTCGTTCCTCTATTATCACTGGCTAAAAGTCAATTGTCAACATGGAGTTTAAGATTGGTTAATATTTTCTCATATTTCGTTGCATATCTCTTTCTTGAGTTTTCTTTGCAATATCTTCACGCTTATCGTAGAGTTTTTTACCTTTTGCAAGCCCGATTTCAACCTTCGCAAATCCGTTTGTAAAAAATAATTCCAGAGGAACAATCGTGTAACCTTCTTTTTTAATTTTTCCGAGCATCTTTAAAATCTCTTTTTTATTCAAAAGCAATTTTCTCACCCTCTCAGGGTCGTGATTATAGCGATTTCCCTGCTCGTAAGGTGAAATATGGCATTTATACAGGAAAATTTCCCCATCCTCAATTTTTGCAAAACTGTCTTTTAAATTGATTGCCCCTTTGCGGATGGATTTAATTTCCGTACCCATAAGCACGATTCCTGCAATGAATTTGTCAAAAATCGTGTAATTGTGGTAAGCCTTCCTATTCGTGCTGATTACTTTCTTGTTCATAGGTCAATTATAGCATGGATTTGGCTAGTTGACTAAGTGAACCATAGGACTTTTGTTACCCTGAAAAGAACCTCGCTTTTCCAGTTCCCTGTCAATCTTATTCAAACAATCCAATTTTTTGCCGAGCCAGCGGGGGGCAATGAGATTCTTTTTTAACCCGTTTCCCGCAAGGCGGTGAATTGTCGTTTCGGCGGGCAAAATTTCCAAAAAATCACAAACAGTTTGTACATATTCCTCTTCCGGCATAAAGGAAATTTTGCCCGCCTCATACATTTTCGAAAGGGCTGTTCCCTGCAACGCACAGAGCATATGAATTTTTACACCGTCAATTTTTAATTCCGCAAGCTTTTCCGCCGTTTTGAGCATATCATCTTTTGTTTCTTCCGGAAGGCCCAAAATAACGTGGACACAAACGTTTAACCCTAACTCTTTTGACTTTTCGTACGCTCTTAAAAAGCAGTCAAAATCATGTCCGCGGTTAATCAATTTCAAAGTTTTGTTGTGAATTGACTGAAGCCCGTATTCAATCCAGGTGTAATAATCGTCTTTAAACTCGGAAATTAATTTTAATTTTTCACCATCCACGCAATCAGGGCGGGTTCCGATTGAAATTCCGACAATGTCCGGATATTTCAGGGCGGATTTATAAATTTTTTCAAGTTCGCCCACAGGTTTGTAAGTATTTGAAAATGCTTGAAAATACGACATAAATTTTTTCGCTTTAAACCTTTTGGAAAGAGTTTCGATGCCTATTTCAAGCTGTTCTTCCACGCTCAGCATATTTGAATGTGCCTGCGAAAAACTTCCGCCCTCGTCGCAAAAAATGCATCCGTCTGAAGAAATTGTATTATCCCTATTCGGGCATGAAAAACCGGCGTCAATGGTTACTTTGTAAACCTTGACGCCAAATTTATTCTTCAAATAGGCACTATATTGGTTATAGAGCTTTGTTTCTTTATTAGACAACACTGTCGTTATGCTCCTGTGGAGTTTTTTCAAAACTCTTACGTCGCTGAAGTTAAGTTACGCCTTCCAAAGTCTTGCTCTTCGCAAGCCTTTTCAGACTTCACCCCGACTGCCGTTATTTCTCTTCGTCTTCTTTGCGAACCGGATAAACGTAGTGTTCGCCGCATGCAGGACAAATTACTTCCTGTTGTTTGCCTTCTTCTAAAATAGCGACTTCAAAAAGCTCTTTACATCCTGATTGAATACATCTGATAGCCCATGTCGGTCTGATTAATCTTGCCATAATTTTCTCCCTTGACTTTGTCAACAAAACTATTCTATCATCTTAGCTGCTTTTTGTAAATATTGTAATTATTGTGGTAACAGGTCAACAGAAATCAAATAAGGCTGAAACTCTTTAGTAATAGGCGTTCGCCTGCCCGCCCCCTTGACAAAGCGAACCGCTGAGGTACGAAGCGTGTGAGCCTGGCGGCGTAGTGAAGCGAGTGAGAGGGGAGGGATGAATTTCGGTGCGAGGCAACGAGTGCCAGAAATTCAGGGAGGGGGTGAAAAGGCTCATGCTGGTTGCGATTCCCCCCACCCTGTTTTCTGACTTTCGCAGGCTTGTTTCAAAATTCGCCGTTACCTCTCACAAAACGATACTTAATCGTTTTGTTCGGCAGAGTCCCTCAAGGGTGG
>Ga0172381_10000435_pt1 | contig 50364 bp, 45 predicted proteins | sample Leawel6488metaG_FD_119754 | JGI IMG/M metagenome (GOLD analysis project Ga0172381, IMG submission 119754) | Leachate microbial communities from a municipal landfill in Southern Ontario, Canada - Leachate well 64-88 metaG | ecosystem: Engineered > Solid waste > Landfill > Unclassified | place... | reverse complement strand
GATGGGTTATGAATGCTTCCCATACACAGATGAATGATGTTCCGGCTCACCGGGTGGTTAACCGAAATGGAATGCTGATCGGGAAACACCATTTCGGCGGCTCCTTGACCATGCGCAACTTTTTGAAAATGAGGGCGTAGAAATTGAAGTTTCAACTTTTATCTTCTAAAAAATGAACAATTCAGAAATTTTATCTGCCTTAAGTCATGTTGAAGATCCGGATCTGAAGACAGATCTGGTGACCCTGGGAATGATCGAAAACGTGGTGACCGATGACCGGAAAGTCAGCTTTGATGTTGTATTGACAACGCCTGCCTGCCCCCTGAAAAACCACCTGCGGCAAGCCTGTGTCGATGCCATCCATCAGTATGTTGGCGCCGATGTGGAAGTTACCGCGAACATGACCTCCCGTGTTACCAGTCAACGAAAAGAAACCGATGCTATGCTGAAAGAAGTAAAAAATATCATTGCCGTGGGTTCTGGTAAAGGGGGTGTCGGAAAATCAACGGTGGCCGTGAATTTGGCAATAGCCCTGGCCCGGACGGGAGCGAAGGTAGGACTGATCGACGCCGATATATACGGGCCTTCGATCCCAATGATGTTTGGTTTGAAGAACGAGCCCCCGGATGGTTATGAAAAGAATGGGAAGACCTATATCGTTCCCTTTCAAAAATTCGGGATCAGGGTATTATCCATAGGTTTTTTTGTTGATCAGTCCAAGGCCCTTATCTGGCGTGGCCCGATGGCATCCATGGCGCTTCGCCAGCTTTTCACCGAGACTGATTGGGGGGCGCTTGATTACATGTTGATCGATCTTCCTCCGGGAACCGGTGACATTCCCCTTACCCTGATCCAGGATTTTCCACTCACGGGAGCTATCATTGTCAGCACACCCCAGGAGGTTGCCATTGCTGATGTCAGAAAGGCAGCGGATATGTTTCGTAACGACAAGATCAACATCCCTGTACTGGGCCTGGTCGAAAATATGTCCTATTTTTCTCCCCCGGATCAGCCGGAGAATAAATATTATATCTTTGGTCAGGGTGGATGTACTAAATTTGCAGCCGAACTGAAAATCCCGCTATTGGGCCAGATCCCCATCGTTGCTGAAATTTCTGGTTCCGGCGACTCCGGAATACCTGTTGCAACCTGTCAGGACACCCCGGTCGCAGACGCTTTTTTCCAGTTAGCCGAAAAAGTAGCTCAACAGGTAGCCATCGGCAATACCATTGTTACTAACCTAAACTATTAATAAAATGCCGATTAACGAAGAATTGGTTATCAAAGTTAAAAATGTTATTGAGCAGATCCGTCCCTATCTTCAGGCTGATGGAGGGGATGTTGAATATATCAATTTGACTGAAGATAACGTGGTGAATATCCGCCTGCTTGGAATGTGTGGAAATTGCCCGCACAGCCGGATGACCCTGAAAAACGGAATAGAAGCGGCCATGGTCAGGGCTATTCCTGAAATCAAAGCAGTCGAATCGGTTATCGAGGAATAAGCGGCCGGTTTACGAAAGGTATTTTGCCACAATGGGCATACGGCGTCCCATTCCGAATGCTTTTGGAGAAACACGGAGGATGGGAGGCGTTTGATACCGTTTATATTCCGAAGTATTGACCAGTTTGAGGACCCTTCTTACAATTGGTCCCCCGAATCCTTCACGGATCAGTTCTTCAGGACCGGTGCGGAGTTCAATATATTTATAGAGGATCTGATCCAGGATATCATACCCGGGTAATGAATCAGAATCTTTCTGCCCGGGCCTTAATTCAGCTGACGGGGGTTTCAAAATGGAATTTTCGGGGATGATGGTCCGCTTGGTATTGATCAACCTTGCCAGCTCATAAACCTGTGTTTTGTAAACATCTCCCAGCACCGAAAGTCCACCGCTCATATCTCCGTATAAAGTGCCATATCCCACAGCGGCTTCGCTTTTATTGGAAGTATTCAGCAAAATGTAACCGAATTTATTGGATAACGCCATCAGGATTAAGCCCCTGATCCTGGCCTGTATGTTCTCTTCAGTAAGATCAAAAGGACGATCGCGGAATTGCGGTTCCAGGGTCAGTTGCATAGTTTTAAAAGCTGCTTCGATCGGGATAATATCATAGGGGGCTTCAAGGTTTTCAGCCAGGGACCTTGCATCGGTAATACTGTGTCCCGATGAGAACGGGGAGGGCAGGAGGATGGCCCTGACATTTTCAGGACCCAGGGCTTCAGCGGAAAGAGCCATTGTAACTGCTGAATCGATCCCTCCAGAAAGTCCCAATATCGCTTTTGAAAATCCCATTTTATGGAAATAATCCCGGATACCCAGGATCAGTGCAGAATGAATTGCCTGGATAACAGAGGGTGAAAGGGGAAGATCGGATGCGGGATACCGGATGCGGGATACCGGATGCGGGATTCTCTCTTCTCCTCCTACTCTTCCCCCAGGTGAGGTGCCAGGGGGTGGGGAATATTCAGGATACTGAATGCCGGATACCGGATGGGCCGAGATTTCAAAATCGAAGATTTGCAGGTCCTCCTCAAAAATTTTGAGGTTGGCAAGAATTTCCCCGGTTGCAGAAACGACCATGGAACCACCATCGAAAATGAGCTCTGTTTGCGCGCCTACCTGGTTCACGTATAGGACCGGACGGTGATAAGCCTTTGCATTCCTTATCAGCACTTCACGTCGTTCTTCGAATTGGTTATAGCTGAAAGGGGAAGCAGCAATGTTGACGACCAGGTCGGGACCCAACCGGATCAGTTCATCCATCGGATTTTTAACGTACAAAGGATCATCGGCTATATTCCAAAGGTCTTCGCAGATGGTAAGGGCAAAGCGAACGCCCTGGTATTCAATGAGGGAACTGGGGAAGCGATTGGATTCAAAATAACGGTATTCATCAAATACATCATAATTCGGTAACAAAGTTTTGTGAACCATGGATTTGATTTTACCATCCGCTAAAAAGAAAGCCGTGTTATGCAATGGCTTACCACGGGGATCGTGATTAACCGAAGGGGCCCCCACGATAGCCGCGATCCCCCTACATGCTCCGGCAATGGTCTCAACAGATCGCATGCTTTGCCGGATAAAATCATCAAATTCCAGGAAATCAAGGGGAGGATACCCGCATACCGAAAGCTCGGCAAATATAGCAACATCAGCTCCCAGTTTTTTGGCCTTTTCGATGGTTGTGATGATATGGGCGGTATTGTTCCCAAAATCACCTATATGGTAATTCAACTGTGCCAGTGCGATCTTCATCATTCCTTTAGAATAGAAACCCGAGGTTCAGTTCAACATAGTTCAATGAGCTTTTCTCATTTAGTTTTGATTTGCTGTTGACCCCTCCATTCAGCACATTGTTCAGGGCATTGGAATAGGAAAGGCCAAAAAAGATCCGGGAAGAGAGATCAAGATGATATTCAAAGCCCAATCCGATAAGCAGGGATTCGCGGATCAATGCCGTGGCCTGGTTGATATCGTATTGCTGGTCAAATGGATCCCCGGTGTCGGGTTGAAAAGTCTCCTTGGCAGTAGCCTTTAACCGGAACCCCGTACCGAAACCGATCTGACCAAAAAAAGAAAAACGGCCAAACTCTTTGGATTGCATCTTGATCATCAGGGGGATTTCTATATAGATGAAGTTATATTTCCGGTTCACTTCTCCTGAAAGGATAGTCGTATCGTTGGGTTTTAGACGGCTATCGGGATAGGATAATTTACCATTAAGGAAAGAAAAATTAAATCCGGTTGAAAATGCATACCGTTCGGCAAAATAAATATCACTGATAAAACCAATGGTAGCGCCCAACTTGGCTCCGTCACAAGAATAATCCCTAGTACTTGGATTCATCCAGGCGATGTTCGGGGCTACCCTTAAGCCCAACTTAACAGGGAGTTTTGCAATAGTTTGGGCAATACCCTGAAATGACAACATACATAAAATGATCGATATCAGAAATACTCGGCAGGTTCTCATTTTTAGAATTTTTAATAATATTGAATTAGCGTAAAAACAAAAATAACCATTAATTTTCCCTCCTGGCCGGAGTTGATCATATTTTTATCCAAAAATAATTAACCGCGGGAACCGTTAATAAAAAAGATAAAACTTTTGATTATGAACCGATTGAAATATTCTGTTGGCTTGGTGTGTGTGGTCGCCTTACTGATATCTGCCTGTGGTTCATCACACAACCGTTTGACAATCGATGTTTCTGGCGTTGATATCCCCCCTGTTAAGATCCACAGGTATGATTTGGACCTGTTCCGGGCCAACCCTGCAAATCTCAGGCAGGACCTGGAAAAATTAAAGCCCGGATTCCGGTTCTTTCTGGATACCGATCTGCGTGATTCATCGAAACTCGGGCAAATGAAGAGCTATCTTGAAAGTCCTCGCAACTTGGAATTTCATACCGCCGTGTCGGACAGGTTTAAAGATCTTACCACGTTGGAAAATGAGCTTACCAATGCATTTCGTCACCTTAAATTTTATTACCCTGGAATAAAAGTTCCAAGGGTTTATACCTATATATCTGGAGGGGATTATGATTATCCGGTGCAGTTTGCCGATAGTGTCCTTCTGATCGGCCTCGATAATTTTCTGGGAAAAGATTTCAAAGCTTATGCCATTGATGGATTACCGCTTTATCGCATCGCCAGGATGACCCCGGATTATATTATACCACAAGTTGTTAAGGTATTGGAATCCGTTATTATTCCTCCCTATCCCGGGAACAATGTACTTGAGCAGATGATTGAAACCGGAAAGCAAATTTATTTTATTCAGGCCATGGTACCGGGGACTGATCTGAAGCTCATTTTGGGATACAGTGATGCTCAATATAATTGGATCGTTAAAAATGAAGCACATGTTTGGAGTTCCATCATTGAAAATCAACTACTTTATTCTACCGATGGAAGGGTCATCCGTTCTTTCTTTGCAGATGGGCCTTTCAGTACGGATTTTTCCGCTGAGGCGCCAGCAAGAATGGGTGAATATATTGGTTTTCAGATCGTAAAAAAATTCATGGAAAATCAACCTGCGGTGATGCTCCCTGCACTTATGGAGGACAAGGACTATCAGAAAATTCTCACCGGCTCCAAATATAAACCCAGAAAATAGGATCTGTTTCTTCCTGTTCATCTGTTCATAACTTTTTTTCCGGTTTACCTGTTACTTTTCTTTCATCTGGTGGATTAAGCGATAAATAGCTTATCATGCTGGTAAAAACATATGGCAGCGCTGTTTTTGGAATCAAAGCCATCACAGTGACCGTAGAAGTGGACATGGACCATGGGATCCAGTTTTTTATGGTTGGATTACCCGATAACGCCGTCAGGGAAAGCCATCAGCGTATCGAATCGGCTTTACGGACAAATGGTTACAAGATTCCGGGAAAAAAGATCACGATCAATATGGCGCCTGCCGACATCCGGAAGGAAGGATCATCATACGATCTGACAATAGCCATGGGGATCCTGGCTGCCAATGAAGTGATCAAAACAACAAAACTGGATCGTTATATGATCATGGGTGAGCTTTCGCTCGACGGAAGCCTCCTTCCCATAAAAGGCGCCTTATCGATTGCCCTGGAAGCCCGTGAAAAAGGATTCAAAGGAATTTTACTTCCCCGGCAGAATGCCTTGGAAGCGGCCATTGTCAGCGACCTTGAAGTTTATGGCGTCCCAACGATCCGGGAAGTAATTGATTTTTTCAATGATACAGGTTCATTAACCCGTACATTGGCGGATCCGTCAGCGGAATCCGATCTCGCCTGTTCAGGGAATGATTATGATTTCGCGGATGTGAAAGGTCAGGAAAATATAAAAAGAGCCATGGAGATTGCTGCTGCAGGCGGACATAATGTCTTGCTGATTGGCCCACCTGGCGCCGGCAAAACGATGCTGGCCAAACGGCTCCCATCGATCCTTCCTCCTTTGAATTTCAAAGAAGCCATGGAAACAACCAAGATACATTCTATTGCCGGAAAGTTGGGGAATAACCGGTCGCTGGTCTGGACCAGGCCTTTCCGTGCCCCTCATCATACGGTTTCAAATATGGCGCTTGTCGGGGGCGGGAGTATTCCACAACCGGGGGAGATTTCCCTTGCTCACAACGGGGTTTTGTTCCTGGATGAATTACCCGAATTCAAACGGGCGGTGCTGGAAGTCCTCAGACAACCCATGGAAGACCGTTCCGTAACCATTTCACGGGCTAAAGTGTCCATTGAATACCCATCCAGTTTTATGCTGGTGGCAGCCATGAACCCATGTCCCTGTGGATATTACAACCATCCTGCCCGACAATGCCAGTGCGGAAGTGGTGATGTGCAAAAATATCTGAACAGGATCTCCGGTCCGTTATTTGACCGTATCGATATTCAAATAGAAGTAATACCGGTCGATTTCAACGATCTTACCAGTAATCGTAAGACTGAGCACAGTGAGATCATCCGGGATCGGGTCATTTCGGCCCGGAAAATCCAGGAAAAAAGGTTTGAAGGAATACCCGGCATCCATTCCAATGCGCAGATACCGCCTAAAATGCTCAGAAATGTATGCTCATTGAATGATACCGGGAAATTACTCATTAAGACGGCAATGGAAAAACTGGGGCTGTCGGCCAGGGCTTATGACCGGATATTAAAAGTATCGCGAACCATCGCTGATCTTGATAATGCCAGTGAGATTCGTCTGGAGCATCTTGCCGAAGCAATCAATTACCGGTCGCTGGACCGGGATGGCTGGGGTAAATAACAGGATTATTAAATAACCCTGAAAAACCAGAGATCGGCAATGACGAAACAAGCAAAAACAACAGAAGCCATCCCGTTCATAGCGGTAAAGGCGATGTTCACGCGACTGATATCATTAGGTTTTACGATCAGATGTTCATAAATAAGCGCCAGGGCGAACAAGGAGGTCCCGATCCAGTATAGCCAGTGAAAATTCCCCTGGATTCCGGCTAAAATAACCAGAATAATGGCTAACAGGTGAAAGAGCGCTGACAGGGCCAATGCATTGACTTTTCCCAGGTATGCAGGAAGAGAGTTTAGTTTTTCTGATCTGTCGAAATCTATATCCAGCATGGCATAAAGGATATCAAAACCGGCTACCCAGAAGAGCACAACAAAAGAATAGATAAGGGGTAAAATATCGAAGCGGGCTGTTACGGCCAGATAAGCGCCAATGGGGGCAAGGGCAAGGCCCAGTCCCAGGAACAGGTGGGATAATGAGGTAAAACGTTTGGTCAGGCTATATCCTAATACCACCAGTAATGCTACCGGAGAAAGAAGGAAACACAAGAGGTTCATGAACCAGGTTGTCAGGATAAAAAGAAACGCATTGATGATCACAAAAATAAGTGCAGAAGAGGGTCTGATTATAGAGCTTGGAATTTCGCGTTTGGAGGTGCGGGGATTTTTCCGGTCAAATTCACGGTCCACGTACCGGTTAAATCCCATGGCGGCATTTCGGGCAAAAAACACACAGAGCAGGACCAGGATGAACAATTTCAAATTAAGGTTTTCCTGGTTGATCCTGACAGCCAGGCAAAATCCGATTAAGGCGAATGGCAGGGAAAATATGGTATGATCGATCCTGACCAGCGAAAAATATTTAACCAGATGAGAAGGTTTGAAGGAATGCATTCACCTAAAATTTTGCATAAAAATACAAAAATCCAGAATCCCTTTTTTGATGTAACTATTTTCGTTCTCTGTCGTCCAACTTGCTAATCTGTGGATTTCCGCTAATTTTGCAATATAATTTCTGATCATGAACAGACAGGTTGAAGCTCTTGTCGCCTATTTTCAACACGCATTTCACGTACAGTCGAAATATACCATCCATTCCCCTTTCGTCTTTCATTTTTATAAAAATGTCATGCTTCCCGGAGAAAATTTTCCGCAGTACAGGACATTGTTCAAGATCAGAAAGGAATTGTGCATGAAATCGCGTTATATCAAACGTAAGGATTTGGGCGCTCATGCGAAAGAATCTGTTAGGGATCAGAGGTTTGTAAGGGTAAAAGATATTGTCAGGCGATCGGGGGTCTCTGAAAAAAAAGGAGAATTTTTATTTCGTCTGGCAAGGGTTTATCAACCGGCCAACATCCTGGAATTGGGGACTTCGGTTGGTATCAGTACCATGTATTTGTCCTTAGCGGTTCCCGGCAGCAAGATCATTACCATTGAAGCATGCCTGGATTCGGCAAACCTGGCCCGCGAGAATTTTGAACATTACGGGATGAAGAACATAACCCTGATTCCCGGGAGTTTTGAAACCAGGATCAATGAAGCCCTTGAAATGATCCATCCCGTGGACATGGTTTTTTTTGATGGGAATCACAGGAAGGAATCGACTCTTTCGTATTTTGAGCAATGTTTGCAACATATTCATCCCGGTTCCGTTTTTATTTTTGATGATATTCACTGGTCTTCGGGTATGGGACAGGCCTGGAATGTAATCCGGAACAATCCGCGGGTAAAGGTGACCATTGATCTTTACCATATTGGAATTGTTTTTTTTAGAGAAGAATTAAGTAAAGAAGATTTCATGTTAAGGTTTTAACGCTATATTTGACTCATGGAAAAAGAAGTTATCCACCTCGAAAAAATAGTTAAGAATTACAAGATCGGTTCCATTATAGTAGAAGCGTTACGTTCTGTTTCGCTGGTGATCCGGAAAAATGAATTTGTTGCCCTGATGGGGCCATCCGGTTCAGGCAAATCCACCCTGATGAATATCCTGGGATGCCTTGATACCCCGTCAAGTGGGAGCTATATGTTAAATGGCGAAGATGTCAGCAAGATGGATGACAATTCCCTGGCAGAGATCAGGAACCGTCAGATCGGCTTTGTTTTTCAAACTTTTAACCTGCTTCCCCGGTCAACCGCCCTGGAGAATGTGATGTTACCATTGATCTATGCCGGCGTGGCCAAAGCCAAACGGGTGGAAAAAGCCACAGCTACCTTGACGGAAGTTAAACTAACTGATCGTATGGAACATAAGCCAAACGAGCTTTCGGGAGGTCAGCGGCAAAGGGTGGCTATTGCCCGCGCCCTGGTCAATAATCCTTCGATCATCCTGGCTGATGAGCCTACCGGTAACCTGGATTCAAAAACATCCATTGAAATCCTGGGCCTTCTTGAAGATATCCATAAGATGGGCAACACAGTCATCATTGTTACCCATGAAGAAGATATTGCTGAACATGCGCACCGGATCATCCGGTTAATGGATGGAAAAATCAACAGTGATGAACCCAACAAAAAGATCAAAACCATTGCCGATTATCATTTCAACGGCGCCTGACGTTTTGTTTTTTTGATTTTATCCTAATGTAATTCATTGGTTGCATGCAGAAAGAAAATAATTATAAGCAGCTTTTTGAGGAGTTCGACCACCTCACGGTCCTGATCATCGGTGATGTAATGGTCGATTCGTATCTCTGGGGTAAAGTAGAACGGATTTCACCTGAAGCGCCTATCCCCATCGTTGAACTTAGGAAACAGGAACACCGCATGGGTGGCGCTGCCAATGTTGCCATGAACATTCATTCCATGGGCGCTCGTCCGATTCTGTGTTCCGTAATCGGCACTGATAAAAAAGGTGGTCAGTTCCTGCAATTGTTAAAAAAAGAAAAAATAGAATCCACCGGTATCATCCGCAGCAGAAGGAGAATAACAACCTCAAAGTTCAGGATTTTCGGAAATGCTTACCAAATGTTGCGTGTGGACGAAGAAATTGATCACGACCTGGTCGAGAGCGATTACATTACATTGATCAGGGTGATTGAACAAATATTGGCTAAAGAGAAGGTGGATTGCATCATCTTTCAGGATTATGACAAAGGAGTGATCACTCCCCGGCTGATCAAAGAGGTCGTTGCCATGGCCCGCGAACGTAAAATCCCGGTCACGGTGGACCCTAAAAAAAAGAATTTCATGGCCTATCAGCAGGTTACCCTCTTTAAGCCCAATGTGAAAGAATTAAAGGAGGGACTTAATCTGACCACTGACCTGAACAACAGGCAATTGGTCATGGATGCTGCCCATCATTTGCGGACAGCGCTGAAATGTGAATTTGTTCTCACGACCCTGTCGGAAAAAGGAGTGGTGATCAGCATGAAGAACAAACAGGAAGAAAAAAGCTTATTTGTCCCGGCTCACATGCGGATTATTTCCGATGTGTCCGGCGCCGGCGATACCGTGATCAGTGTTGCTTCCCTATGCCTGGCTGCCAAACGGTCGCCTTATGAACTTGCCTATATTTCGAACCTTGCTGGTGGACTGGTTTGTGAAGACGTTGGAGTTGTCCCTGTCAACAAAGAAAAATTATTAAAAGAAGTTTTAGCGCTTCTGCATTAATACGTTCGTTTTCCCATGATTACCGATGCCGATGTTATCATTGCCGGTGCGGGCCCGGCCGGATCGTTGGCTGCTTATGAACTGGCCATTCACGGAGTCCGCGTCCTGATCCTGGAAAAGTCTTCATTCCCGCGCTATAAAGTATGTGGGGCCGGGCTGACCCATAAAATTATCCGGGAAATCCCATTTGATATTTCACCGGTCATTGAAACGATTATCCATACCGTTCAATTTTCAAGTCATTGCAGGGATGTCTTTACCCGGATTTCACCGGTGCCGGTGATATACTGTTCCATGCGGGAAAAACTCGACGCTTTTTTACTTGATCAAGCTGTCAGCGCTGGCGCTCAGGTACATTTTGGGGAGCAGGTAAGGACAATAATTCAGAACGGGAACCAAGTTGAAGTCACCACTAATAAAGGTATATTCAGGAGTACCTTACTGATTGGAGCTGAAGGCGCTTCAGGTGGTGTGGCCCGCTCGGCCGGACTTCGTGGCCACATCATGACGGGATTGGCATGGGAAGCTGAGGTGAAAACCAATCCGGACATTGTCAGAAAGTATGCGCAAACCGTCTTTTTGGATTGGGGAACATTTCCGGGGGGATATGGTTGGGCCTTCCCGAAAGCAGACCATTTTTCAATCGGGGTAGGAGGGCCAGCCTCACTTTCGAAACACATGATGCCCTATTACGACCGGTTTATCCGGTATCTGGGGAGATATATAGTGGAGGAAGCAAAAATTGGGATGCCGGATGCCGGATGGAAACAAAATTCCGGTTCAGATGGGATGAAATGGGAAACAATTTCACTCAGATCATGGCCGATCCCGGTACGGGTGAAAAAAGGCAATTTTCATGACAAACAAATCCTGGTGACCGGTGATGAAGCAGGACTGACCGATCCGCTTACCGGCGAAGGTATCTATTATGCTGTCAGGAGCGGGAAACTGGCAGCAGCTGCCTGCCTGGATTATCTGGAATCGAAAACGACCTCGCTGGAAAAATATAGTGAATCAGTCAACAATGATCTGATGAATGAATTGCTTGAAGCCAATCGAATCAAGTATTTATTCAATATAGTACCCTTGAAAATCCATCATCTTGTACGGGATAATGATCGCGTCTGGCGGGCTTTCGGAAAAGTCCTGCGTGGCGAACGATGGTATGCCGACGTCAGGAACGGATTTGGAAAATGGAAATTTCTCTGGGGTTTTACCTGCCTGCTGTCAAAATGGATATCCGGTTACAGGGAAAAAAGATACAGGACTGGTATTTAATTAGTTCCTAATTGGTTAGCCTCTTTTTTACAATTTCTGAGATGATTTTGTTGTCGGCTTTTCCTGCTAATTCCCTGGAAGCGCTTGCCATCACTTTGCCCATATCCTTGATGGAGGAGGCTCCGGTTTGTTCTATGATCTTGTTGATGACAGCAGTAACTTCTTCAACGGTCATTTGCTGAGGAAGAAAAGTTTCGATGACGGAGGCTTCGAACAGCTCTTTTTTTGCCAGATCTTCCCGGTTGGCATTTGCATATATTTCAGCTGATTCGCGTCGTTGTTTGACCAATTTCTGAAGAATTTTTAATTCCGAGGATTCCGTGATCTCATGATCGGTCCCCTCTTTTGTTTTTTCCAGTAACAAGGCCGCCTTGATGGCGCGCAACGCTTCGAGTTTCTCCGGGTTCCGGGCTAACATCGTAGCTTTGATTTCATTGTTGATTTTTAATTCGAGGCTCATCAATCAACATTTTTATGAAGAAATGAATTTTCACTACGGAGTTCAACTGATTTGTCAGGGTTTTCGGAAACCATGAATTTGGCCACCTGTGATTCGGAAGAAGGAGTGGCCTCATTTAGTTCTATATTCCGCCGTTTATATGCGGGAATACTTTCGATTTCGTACAGGTTATTTTCGATGGGAGTATGATTTTTCAGTTTTTCGCTAAGCGCCCGTAATTTGGAAATCCGTTCAACGGTTTTTTTATTCTGGAAATCACCGGGTTCTGCGGGGTCTGTATGTTTAACAACAGGGTTGTCTGGTTTAAGGGGATAGTTTGCAACCGGTTCCGGTTCGTTCACCTGGTCGGTAATTTGAAATTCATGGACCAATGTCTCTGCCAGTTCCGGTTGTTTTTCAGGTTCAGGGTTATCGACGGTAAACTCAAAAGTACGGATGTTATCGACTGGTTCTAATTCGGGTTCCTGAGCAACCGGTTGAGGATCGGGAATGGTATTTACCAACCGGATCTCTTCCGGCATTTCGGTCATCAAAGGAATTTCGGGATCGGAGGTAAAGATACGCTGTTCAACTTTAGGGGCTGGCGTATCGGAATAGAGGGTATGGACTTTAACATCCACCGGTTTCAGCGGATCTTTCTGTTTATGATCATCATCAAAGCCGGTGGCAATAATGGTGACACTGATTTTATCGTCGAGACTTTCATCAAAACCATTTCCCCAGATAACTTCCGCGGTTGATTTTGTTTTACTTTGAATGTAATCGGTGATTTCGGTGACTTCATCCATAGTGATCTCATTCTTTCCGGAAGAGATATATAGCAACAGGTTTCCAGCTCCCTCGATGTCGTTGTTATCTAACAATGGAGAACTGAGCGCTTCCTCAACGGCCATCTGGGCGCGGGTTGGGCCAACGGCAACTCCGGTTCCCATGATAGCTACCCCACTGTTTTTCATCACCGTTTTAACATCTTCAAAGTCAACATTGATATAACCTGCAACAGTTATGATCTCGGCGATCCCTTTGGCAGCGGTCGTAAGTACATTATCGGCCCGTTTGAAAGCTTCCGACAGCGGAAGGTCCCCACATAACAGGCGCAGTTTATCATTGCTGATGATCAGCAAGGCATCCACATTTTGTTTAAGCTGCCGGATACCATCTTCAGCCGATTGCTTCCGTTTGCGGCCTTCGAAGGAAAACGGGATGGTAACGATCCCGACCGTCAGAATATCGAGTTCTTTTGAAATCTGTGCGATTACCGGGGCAGCTCCCGTACCCGTGCCTCCTCCCAACCCGGCTGTTATGAATAACATTTTGGTGCCTTTTTCAAGGACGCTTCGGATATCTTCTGAATTTTCGAGGGCTGCATTACGACCCACAGAAGGCGCTGCTCCGGCGCCCAAACCGCCAGTCAGATTAGCCCCCAGCTGTATTTTTACCGGAACCGGACTTGATTCCATGGCCTGGGCATCGGTATTGCATATAATAAAGTCAACACCCTTGATTCCCTGGCGAAACATGTGGTTCACGGCATTGCTCCCACCACCGCCAACACCCATGACTTTAATGATAGACGATTGGTTTTTAGGAAGATCGAATTTTAAAATGTCAGCCATTACGATTGTTTTTTGGGTTGAATAAAAATATTAAGAAAGAGATTCGAAAATGCCGATAATTGTTTTTTTTATTAACAGAATGATTGTTAATAGCGATTTATTCTACATCTTCTTCGAATATGTTCCTGATCTTGTCGAGAAAACGATCGGGAAAACCCTTCCCCGTTTTTGCCGGATCTTTCTGTTTTTTGTCTTTAATCCGTTTTTTTCTGCTTTCTTCCGGTTGGGCCTCTTCATCATTCACTGCGATATCCGGCTTCATTTTTTCCATCTCTTTTTCATATCTTCCGATACCTTCGATCACCAGACCGATTCCTGTTGCATGCATGGGGCTGGTCATTTCAGAAGGTATTTCACTGGCGAGATGCTCGTTAGGATAACCAATCCGGGTGTCAAGTCCTGTCATGAATTCCGTAAGCTGGGCTACATGTTTCAGATGAGCGCCACCGCCGGTCAGCACAATTCCGCCGATGAGTTTCTTCTCATATCCTGAATTCCGGATCTCATAATAAATATGTTCAATGATCTCTTCCATACGGGCCTGGATGATGTTGGCAAGATTCTTCAGGCTGATCTCTTTGGGTGGACGGCCCCGAAGCCCCGGAATGGCAACAATCTCTTCTTCCCGGTTTTCGCGGGCCAGGGCTGATCCGAACTTGATCTTCAGCTCTTCAGCATGTTTCTTAATGATGGAACAACCTTCTTTAATATCTTCCGTGATGATCTCGCCACCCAATGGGATTACGGCCGTATGCCGGATGATCCCGGCATGGAAGATGGCTATGTCCGATGTGCCCCCTCCAATGTCAACCAGTACCACTCCTGCTTCTTTCTCCTCATCACTTAATACAGCCTCGGATGAGGCAATGGGCTCCAGGATGAGCTCGACCACTTCGAGGCCCGCCTTACGGACACATTTGTATATATTCTTAGCGGCTGCGGTTTGTCCGATGATGATGTGAAAATTGGCTTCCAGGGAACTCCCGATCATCCCCTTGGGGGTCATGATCCCATTTTCGCCATCGATACTGAACTCCTGAGGGATCACATCCAGGATTTCCTCGCCGGGATTCATATTGAGGTTATACATACTGTTGCACAACTTGTCAATATCTTCCTGGCTGATTTCAATCTCACTGTTCTCACGGATAATATTTCCCCGGTGCTGTAAACTTTTAATGTGCAAACCGGCAATCCCCACGTTGACGAATTTTATTTCGACACCCGATTTTAATGAAGCTTCGGCTACTGCATCTTTAATGGACTGGACCGTGTTGTCAATGTTGGCTACAACACCCCGCTTAACGCCAATGGAAGGAACTTTCCCATATCCTAAAATCTCAATTTTCCCATGTTCGTTTTTTCGGCCAACAATGACCGCAATTTTAGTCGTACCGATGTCGAGACCGACAATGATGCCTGAGTTTTTCATAGATCATTCATATTTTAGAACACACCACTTGATTCTTGAATTTAATATTGATGACATTGTATTTATTCCATCCGATTTTATTAAGGCCGAGACGGTAAAAAGCATATAACTTATGGAACTTCTCCTCCAGATCCTCGGCCTTACCCAACAGAATGACATGCTCCCCGACTCGTGGAATGAGTTCAAATTCATGCAAATCGTTTACATAAATCTGATTAATCTGAGCTTTCAGAAAGGTATCGTGCGAAATGTACATGGCTAATTTGTACAGACTGGTCATGAGGGAATCATAATAGATCGAATCAGAAAGGACCATGATATTGACCTTGTAATTCCGGTTTTTAATATAAGAATCCTCAATATCGCCGTTGGCAACGAGGACCCTGGCAGAAAAATCCGGATTGGTCGGGAGCAAAACGCCGGATTCATCCAGATAAAAACTCTCATATCGCTTGTTGATAATCCGCAGCAATGGCTCCCGCTGTTTTATATCAATAAAAACCGTTCCTTTATTATTTTCATATACCGAGGCCTTTGCCACATATGGTTCTTTCCTGATCGCGTTTTCGATCGCCCCTATATTGATATAACCCAATGGTTTTCCCTTTAGCGATCCTGCTGTCTTTCTGACGATCGAATCAATATTTACCTTTGTCACCAGGGGATCAGCTGCACCATAATGGATGGACAAATTCACAGCAGTGCATACCTGATTATAATGAGTCACTTCAACAAAACCAACCAGGACCAATGCTCCGCCAATCAAGATTACCCAGGCAAATATTTTCAATATTTTTACAAATTTCTTCATCTGTTGTTATGGCTCATTCAATGCTTCGGTAATGGGTTTAACCAGTCCGTCAATATCGCCGGCGCCCAGGGTAAGCAACACTTCCGGTTTTTCTATTGTCAGAATTGAAATCACTTCTGCCTTTGTGACCCGTTTTTTATTTTGTAAATGGATGCGCTCCAGCAACATTCCGGAGTCCACTCCCGGTATAGGCATTTCACGTGCCGGGTAAATGTCCAGCAGATACAATTCATCGAGTAAATCCAGGCTACGTGCAAAATCATCAGCAAGGTCCCGGGTCCTTGAAAACAGATGCGGCTGGAAGATCCCTGTGATCTTTTTCTCAGGGTAAAGGCTTCGGGCAGCCGTGATGCAGGCGCGGAGTTCTACGGGATGATGGGCATAATCATCAATATACACCAGATCAGGACGCCTGATCCTGAAATCAAACCGCCGTTGAACACCTTGATAACTCAACAGGGCTTCCCGCAAGGTCTTTTCATCGATTCCCGTCAGATATCCAACTGCCAGCGCTGCAATTGCATTTTCGAGATTGAACATGCCCGGAATGCCAGGGGCCAGATCTTCAAGGACCCCTCCGGGTGTGACCAGGTCAAAATGGAAAAGATCCCCTGCCAGACGCACATTTTTTGGATAAAATGCCGCTTTGTGGTTTACAGAATAGGAATATTGAGCGTAGACATTTTTATGAACAGGAGCAATTGAAACCCCTTGTTTCAGGATCAGATGGCCTCCCTCTTTAATCCGTGAAGTAAATTTTTCAAAGGTTCTTTTCAGGTTATCCGCGTGACCATAAATATCCAAATGGTCAGGATCGGCCGAAGTAACGATCGCGATTTCCGGTGTCAGCTGAAGGAAAGAGCGGTCATATTCGTCTGCTTCTGCAACACAGTAAACTGGGTTGGAACGATTGCCTGGCGAAAATATCGTCTCTTCCGAAAAGAGAAAATTAGAACCATAATTTTTGGAAATGCCTCCTAAAAAAGCCAAATAATCTTTTTTTGCAGCATGAAGAATATGGGCAATAAGGGTTGAAGTAGTGGTTTTCCCATGGGTACCGGCTACGGCAATAGTTTTGTATTTATCGGATACTAAACCTAAAATTTCCGCTCTCTTTTTCATCGGAAAACCTTTATCCCTGTAATACTGCAATTCGATATGATCGGCAGGGACTGCCGGGGTGTAAATCACCAGGTCCGGTTGTTTTGGGATAAGTTGAATGTTTTCTTCAAAATGTACCGGAATGCCTTCTTTGATAAGCTGGCCGGTAAGGGCGGTTGGGGCCCGGTCATAACCGGAAACAGCAACTCCACGGAGCAGAAAATACCTGGCCAATGCACTCATACCGATCCCACCGATACCAATAAAATAAACAGTCGATGTATGTTCCAGGTCAATCATGGTCTTCTTTTACGGTTGGATTATCAGGATCCGGTACCAGATGCCGGTTTTCATGTTCCGGAGATATCCTGGGGTTTTCCGGAATCAGTTTCAGCGATTCGTCAGCTATCTTTTCAGCAGCATTGGAGATGCCCAACAGCGCTATATTTTTTTTCAGATTGGCCTGAAGGGTTTGGTTTTGTATTACTTCAGCGATTTTAATCCCTAACTTTTCAATGGCTTCATGGTCCCTGATCAGGAGCGCTGCATCTCTTTCTGCCAAGGCTTTAGCGTTTTTAGTCTGATGATCTTCTGCAACATTCGGCGAAGGAATAAGTATGACCGGTTTGGCAACCACGCACAACTCCGAAATAGCAATAGCCCCTGCCCGGGAGATGATCAGATCGGCCACGGCATAAGCCAGATCCATCCGGTCGATAAAAGGCTGGACAATTAAGGGTATTCCGGGTCCCATTTCCCGCATCCAACTTCCATGATCCGTGATCCGCTCTCTGTCATCCATGATCCGCGATCTATATCCTGCTTCCTGCAACTGTGCCAGAACCGATTTGTAGTAATATTTGCCTGTTTGCCAGAGGATCTGTATTTTTAATTCATCGGTTGCCCCTTCTGAACAACTTCTGACAAATTCCAGCACAGCTTGGTTGATCGTCCCGGCGCCCAGGCTTCCACCTATCACAAGAACTACTTGAACCCCTTCCCTGAGGCCGAAAAATTCCTGGGCCCCTTTCCCCTTTCCGGTCAGGTTTACCAAATCCTGGCGAATGGGATTGCCCGTCAGGATGAGTTTCTCCTTTGGAAAATATTTCTCCATTCCGGCATAAGCCACACAGATCTTCCTGACTTTATTGCCTAACAAACGGTTGGTTACTCCGGGGTAGGAATTTTGTTCCTGGATGAGACAAGGAATACCCATATTGGTGGCGATCCGCAAAGTCGGGCCACTGGCATAACCTCCCACTCCAATTACCACATCAGGTTTAAAAGATCGGATGACAGCGCGGGCTTTCATCATGCTGACCAAAAGCTTGAATGGGAATGTGAGGTTTTTCCAGGTCATTCTGCGCTGAAAACCGCTGACAGTCAGACCTACGATGCGATATCCTGCTGCCGGGACTTTTTCCATTTCCATCCTGCCTTTGGCGCCGATGAAGAGAATGTCTGCTTCCTTTACCTTCGCTTTTAACGCGTTGGCAATGGCTATTGCCGGGAAAATATGCCCTCCTGTGCCACCACCGCTGATGATGATCTTTGTCATGTTACAGGAGTTGTTTGAGGGTCCATACCTAAAACCGGTTCATGAAGGATCTCCACTTCCGTCCCGTTCTTTGTTTCCATCTCTGTTCTTCGGCTTACGCTCAGGATGATACCGAGTGAAATACAGGTAAACCAGATAGAGGTGCCTCCCATACTGACCAACGGCAAGGTTTGACCTGTAACTGGGAAAAGATTAACTGCTACAGCCATGTTGATAAGCGCTTGAAACACAAGGCTGAACCCGATACCGATGGCCAGCAGGGAACCAAAATTTCCCTGACTTTTATGGGCAATCCGTATAACCCGGTAAAAAAGAATAAGATAGAGCAGTAAAAGAAAAATACCCCCGATCAACCCATATTCTTCAATGATGATGGCAAAAATAAAATCGGAATAAGGATGCGGTAAAAAATTACGCTGGGTGCTTTTTCCGGGAGATTTTCCAAGAAGCCCTCCTGAAACTATAGCAATCTTAGCCTGATCAACCTGGTAAGTGGCATCGGGATCGGCTTGCTCTTTGTTGATAAAATGATCCACACGGGCAACCCACGTGGTCCCGCGGGGAAATAATACAGGAAAAGTTTTCGACAAGGCAAATATCAGGACAATCCCGACAATACCCAATCCGATCAGCGTCATCATGTATTTCATGCTGATCCGGCCGATGAACATGATCACCAGACAGGTAACAAACAAAATAGCTGCCGTGGAAAAATTGGCAGGGAGGATCAGGAGGGTAACAACGATAACCGGAATGATAACCGGAAGAAACCCCTTACGGAAATCCTTGACCATTTCCTGCTTTTTGCTCAGTACCCTTGCCAGGTACATGATCAGAAACAGCTTTGCCACATCTGAGCTCTGGAAAGTTAGGTTCACAATAGGAACAGTCAACCAGCGGTTTGCTTCATTCAGATTGGTCCCTGAAACAAGCGTAATAAGCAACAAGGGGATGGTAAGGAACAAACCGATCTGCGAGATCCGGGAATAGTAGGTATATTTGATAAGGTGGGTGATATACATCAGGGCAAGCCCGAATCCAAGGATGAGAAAATGTTTGATCAGGTAGTATTCGGTATTCCCATGCTGCTTTTTGTATGCTAACGTTCCTGTGCTGCTGTAAACCGCTAACAACGAGAAGATACACAAGATCACCACAACGATCCAGATCACTTTATCCCCCTTAATATCCCTGAAAAAATTTCGCATGATGGAATAACTTACAAATTCTTTACCGCTTCACGAAACGCCTGACCCCTTTCTTCAAAATTTTCAAACAGATCAAAACTGGCACATGCCGGTGAAAGCAGGACCGTATCGTTGCGTTCACCCATATAATAAGCCGTCTCAACTGCTTCGCTCATGGTGAGGACATCGACCATGGGTATTCCCATCCCATCAAAGGCATCGTGGATACGACTGTTATCGATTCCTAAACATACCATCCCTTTTACAAAATGCCGGACCAGGTACCGGACAATGGAATAATCATTCCCGTTTTCAACGCCCCCGACAATCCAGATAACCGGACGGGATAGACTTTCCAAAGCATACCAGGCAGCGTTGATATTCGACGACCGGGAATCATTGATAAATTCTATGCCATGAATTACAGCGACTGTCTCAAGACGGTGTTCGGGGAGTTGGAACCCCGAAAAACTTTCCTTTATGAATTCCTTCCTGATATCCCTGATCTTCGGCCCAATTGAGGCAACCAAAGAATTAAATACTGTCGGATGACCTTGTTTTGATAATGCTTCTAATGTCATGGTACTTATCTTAGTTTAAGTGTTACAACCGATAAAACAGCTAACATGATGCTTACAATGAAAAACCGGAGTACGATTTTTGATTCATGGTAACCCAGCATCTGATAATGATGATGCAGGGGCGCCATCTTAAATATTCTCCTTCCAACACCGAATTTTTTCCGGGTATATTTAAACCACGCTACCTGCATGACGACCGAAAGGTTTTCGGCTAAAAAAACCCCGCAAAATATGGGGATCAGGATCTCCTTCCGGATCATGATGGCAAAAACGGCAATGATCCCGCCCAAAGCCAGACTGCCCGTATCACCCATGAAAACCTGCGCCGGATAAGAGTTATACCACAAAAATCCGATGCAGGCGCCGATAAACGCCGAAATGTAGATCGCCAATTCACCGGTGTTCGGTATGTACATGATATTCAGGTAATTTGCAAAGACAATATTGCCTGAAACATAGGCGAATATCCCTAAGGTCAGGCCAACAATCGCAGAAGTCCCCGTGGCAAGTCCATCCAGACCATCAGTCAGATTGGCCCCATTGGATACCGCGATAATGATAAAGATCACGATGGGAACAAAAATCAACCAGGTCCAATGTTTAGCGCCCTTTCCAATCCAGGAAATCAGTTTGCTGTAATCAAGTTCATTGTTCTTGACAAAAGGGATGGTCGTTTTAGTTGACTTGACGGAAGTCCTTGAGAAGATCCTGCCTTTATCCTGGGCTGCGGCTCCGCCTTCCACATTGAAAACATCCGTAGCCGGAACGTAAGCAGAAGGATGGATCCGTTCCCGGATCACAATGCTGTCATTGAAATACATTGTAAAACCGACAATCAATCCAATGCCGATCTGACCTAATATCTTTAGCTTTCCCGGTAACCCTTTTTTATCCTTTTTAAAGACCTTGATATAATCATCCAGGAACCCGATCAGGCCCAACCAGATGGTCGCGATTAAAACCAGGATGATATAAATATTGTGTAGTTTGGCAAATAACAGGGTGGGGACTAAGATCGCCGCCAGGATGATCAGGCCTCCCATGGTGGGGGTGCCTTGTTTTTGGGTCTGACCCTCTAATCCCAAATCCCTGACCGTTTCACCAACCTGTTTTTTATGCAGGAAATTGATCATCCGTTTTCCGATGATCATGGTGATGAACAGGGAGGTAATCAGGGCAGCCGCAGCCCTGAAAGAGATATATTGGAATACCCCCGCACCAGGAAAATTCATGGCTTTATCCAACCATATGAATAAATAGTATAACATAAGCTACGGTTTTATCCTGTTATCCTGTCCGAAAATTTCCTTCAGTATTTCTTTGTCATCAAAATGATATTTTGTCCCCTTGATATCCTGGTAATTTTCATGGCCTTTACCGGCTACCAGAATAATATCACCTGGTTTTGCCAAGGCACAAGCAGTTTTGATGGCTTCCAACCGGTTGACAATGGTCAGGACTTTCTTCTTCTCTTGTATACCGACTCCTTTTTGCATATCGTCCAGAATTGCCTCCGGTTCTTCAAAGCGGGGATTATCTGAAGTCAGGATCACGCGGTCGCTGAGCCTGCAGGCGATGGAAGCCATGACCGGACGTTTGGTTACATCCCTGTTCCCACCTGCGCCTACAACCGTGATCAGTTGCTCGTTATGACCCCGGATGGTGTTGATGGTTTCCAGTACATTTTGCAAAGCATCGGGTGTATGTGCGTAATCGACGATCGCTGTAATTCCGTTACACGACCTTAGGGAGTTGAACCGGCCCGCAACAGGCTCCATCTTGCTCAAAGCGGTAAGGACCCGTGTTTTGTCCTGCCCAAGCAGCATGGCAGAGGCATAAACAGCGAGTAAATTATAGGCATTGAATAATCCAATCAGCTGGCACCAAACTTCAACGCCGTCAAAGCTAAGATGAAGGCCATGTACCTGGTTCCCGAGAACCCTGCAATGAAAATCAGCCATCCCGCGGATACCGTACGAATACTTGGATGCATGCGTGTTTTGCAGCATCATGGCGCCGTTTTTATCATCCTTGTTGATGAGGGCAAATGATCCGGATGGCAGGTTGTCGAAGAAAGTTTTTTTTGCCTTCAGGTATGCGTCAAAAGTTTTGTGATAATCAAGATGGTCATGGGTCAGATTGGTAAAAATCCCCCCCTGAAAAGTTAAACCTGCAATCCGGTGTTGATCAATGGCATGCGACGATACTTCCATAAAGCAGTAGCTGCACCCAGCCTTTACCATCTTGGCCATCATCTCATTCAGCTTAACGGGATCCGGGGTCGTATGGGTTGAAGGATAATCCGTCTCATCGATTTTATTGACAATGGTCGAAATAAGTCCGCAACCATATCCCAGCTCACGGAACAACCGGTGCAACAGCGTTGCCGTAGTGGTTTTGCCATTGGTCCCGGTCACACCGACCAATGCCAGGTTCTGTGAAGGATTCCCAAAATAATGGGAAGCCATTATCCCCAATGCGATTCCGGAATTTAATACCCGGATATATGAGGCCCCATCCTGGCAAACCGGTGGCAAATCCTCACATACAATGCCAATTGCGCCATTGGAAACCGCGGCTTCGATGAAATTATGACCATCGGCAGTGGTCCCCCGAACCGCAACAAAAAGATTTCCCGGAACAACCTGGCGTGAATCAAATACCAATCCGCTGACTTCAAGGGATTTACTTCCCAGGAACTCAAGAACTGTCAAATCGCCAATGATATCTGTAAGTTGCATCAGGCTTCTATTTTTAGTTTATATTGTGTTAACCGGAGATCGATCACAACTGGCATCCCTTTCCGGATGAGTGATCCGGGTGCAAGTGATTGTTTTACTACGGCGCCTTTTCCGTTGATCAGTACATTCAGTCCTTGTCGCTCAAGTACGAACAAAGCATCTTTCAATCCCATTCCGGTCACATCGGGCATAATACCTGGAGTAAAAACCTGCTGGGATATTATTATTTTATCATGAGAGATTTCAGGTTTTCCCCAAAAGGACTGACCGGCAATCGTCTGCGATTTCATCCCAAGCGATGCAAAAGCTTCTGATAGCTCCCTGGATTCCCCTGGATGAACCAGTGGAAAAGGATTATCCACGGTATCACGGGGGAGGGGTATTATAATGTCGGGCCTGATGGCGTACAGCTTATCCGATAATTCCTTAAACACGGGCGCCGCAACCGCTCCGCCGTAATATTTCCCTTTTTTCGGGTTGTTGATAACTACGATGCATGAATACTTGGGATTGTCGGCCGGGAAATAGCCGACAAATGTTCCCTTGTATTGCACCTGTCTGGTCCCTTGTCTGTATCCCTTATTATTGGCCGCGATCTGGGCGGTACCGGTCTTCCCTGCGATTTTATAATGAGGCGATTTGATGCTGGCGCCTGTCCCTTCTTCCACAACGCCAAGGAGCAAAGCCTGGGCATTTCTGATGGCAGCCGGTGAAACGATTTGAGGATTGATTGTCACCGGGCGGATTTTCTGGATAACCCTGCCATTCCTGCGGATTTCGCGGACAAGGAGGGGCTTCATCATGGCTCCGTTGTTGGCAACGGCATTGTAAAGCGTCAGCAAATGAATGGGCGCCAGGGAAATCTCATAGCCGATCGACATCCATGGAAGGGATAAAGCCGACCAGTATTTGCTTTTTGTATTTTTTATATAAGGACGGCCTTCGCCGGCAATCTGTAGCTTTAACGGGCGGTTGATCCCGATCCGGTAAAGACCATCAATAAATTTCTGCGGGGTGGCAGCGTAAGCAGAATAAATCATACGGGATGTTCCGACGTTTGAAGATTTCTCGAATACCTGCCGTGCGCTGATCACTCCTAATCCATGATGGGAATCTTCCATCTTCCGGCCCGCGTAGGTTGTTACTCCGCCGGAACAATTCACCGGGGTCTCCAGGTTTATTTTTCCATCGTCAAGCGCTACAAGAAAAGAGGCCAGTTTAAACGTTGAACCCGTTTCCTGGCTTTCCCCGATGGCATAATTGAATATCTCTGCATAAGTTCCTTCGTTGGTCCTTCCCAGGTTGGCCATGGCCCGTATGTACCCGGTATTGACCTCCATCAGGATTACGCAGCCATGATCAGCGCTGTCGGCGATCAATTCCCTTCTGAGCGCTGATTCTGCCAGATCTTGAAGATTCACATCCAGAGTAGTGATGATGTCGTCCCCATTTTTAGGTTCCACCTGGTTTTCTGGATCTACCGGCATCCAGGCCTGATTTCCGATGCGTCGCATCAACCTTTGCCCATTGGTCCCCTGTAGATTTTTCGTAAAAGAACCCTCAATTCCCACATAAACCTTCTCAGTCCCTTCCCCGCTTTCATAACCGACAATCCGGCGTGCCAGCGACTGATAGGGCAGTTCCCTTTCATAACGGGGGATCACAATCAATCCGCCTTTATATTTCCCCCTCCTGAAGATGGGGAATTTTCTCATTTTGTTCAGATCAGGATATGTAACATCCCGTTGTATCAGCAGGTACCGGACATTATTCCGGCGCGCTTCCCACAGCATATCTTTATATTCAGTTGATGATTTATCATTAAAAAGGCCGGAAAGACAAATGGCCAGGGAATCGACATTTTTTCTAAAAACAGCATCGGTAATGGAATCCGTTACCACATCCATCCGAATTTCAAAAATTGGAATGCTCACAGCCAACAGGGTACCGTCATCTGCACAAATATTCCCCCTGATCGCCTCCAGCTCTTCCAGATAGATTTCCTGTTTCAGGGCCATTTCTGAATATTCCTTTTTTTCGAACTGTTGGATAATAATGACACGGGCAATTATGAAAAGCCCAAATAGCAATACGCCCAGATAGACAAGATAAACACGCAGCAGTATGTCTTTTTTAATGTCTTTCATCCGTCGTTTCCTGTTTTGCCTTGATCGTGGATCCGGAGTAAAGGATCTTGTAAGGGGGTAACATGCTTTCTTTCAACCCGTATTTCAAGGCTTCCTTGGAGATTTCCGATTGCCGGCCACGGAACATCAGGGCCGCTTTGGTCGTGATATACTGATACCGCAATTCCTTCAACTCGTTTTTTGTCCGTTCAATATCCTTGAATTTCTTCTCTGTATTGTAAGTGTTGCCGATATAGATCATGGCCAGGATGGTGACATAAAGGAGAAATGGAAGGTTGCCAATCACCCATTCGCGGGTGAGGTAATCACCGCCTAAAAACTCTTTCACGGCTTTCCTTCCTTTTCTGGCCTTTTTCACCGGTTTAATGGGCCCTTCCTCCGGGAAAGTATCCATCCCATCATGAACCTCTTCATCTGCCGGCTCCTGTTTCAAAAAGGAGTTGGCCCCGTTTCCCGGTAAAGGATCTATATATTTCCAGTTATCCTGCATCTTTACCTTTTTTCGGCTATCCTTAAATGGGCGCTCCGGGCCCTGCTGTTCTGTTCTGTTTCGGATTCTGATGGAACGATGGCTTTTCGGGTAATGACCTTCAGTGGCGACAGTTCATTTCCATAAAAATCTTTCTCCGTTACCCCTTCGAAATTGCCGGAACGGAAGAAATTTTTAACCAGCTTATCTTCCAATGAATGGTAGGAGATCACCACCAATCTTCCACCCGGCTTCAGGCAGGCCGGAGCTTGTTTTAAAAACTCCCGTAACGCATCCATTTCTTCGTTTACTTCGATCCGTAACGCCTGGAAGACCTGAGCCAGGTATTTATTCTCTTTTCCACGTTCGGCACAGGTTTGAGCAATCGTTTTTAATTCGGTGGTCGTTTCAATTTCTTTCTCTTTCCGGTGCCTATCTATACAGGCAGCAAGTTTGCGGGCGTTCCTTATCTCTCCGTAATTCCTGAATAGACCGGCCAGGTCCCCTTCAGTGTATTGGTTCACAATTTTCCTGGCTGTCATCTTTTTGTTGCGGTCCATGCGCATATCGAGCATCCCTTCAAAACGGGTTGAAAAACCTCGGTCAGCCTGATCGATTTGATGAGATGAGAGCCCCAGGTCGGCCAGAATCCCATCGACCGGAAAAACCCGGTGCAACATCAGGAAATTGCGAAGGAACCTGAAGTTATGGTTGACCATGATCAGCCGCGGATCATTCAGGCGGTTGCTGATTGCTTCTTCATCCTGGTCAAAAGCGATCAACTTGCCGTTTGTAAGATGATCCAGAATGGCTTTCGAATGCCCGCCACCCCCGAAAGTAGCATCCACATAGATGCCATCCGGACAAATGGCAAGCGCCTCCACGGTTTCACTAAGAAGAACACTCTTATGGTATATCATCGATTGTGTTGGTTCTGTCTTGTTTTCCCATTACTTTTTCGGCCAACTGGGCAAAGTCCTCAGGCTCCTTCGACAACAGTTGCTGGTAAGTAGACTTGTTCCAGACCTCAATCCGGTCAGAATAAGCAAATAAGATGATCTCCTTCTCAATACCTGCGAATCCAAGCAGCGATTTGGGCAACAATAACCGGTTCTGGCTGTCAAGGGCCAACTCTGTGGCGCCATTATAAAAGAACCGGACAAACCGGCGGTTATCACGTATGTATAGATTCAGCTTGTTGATATTCTCAGTGGTCTTCTTCCAGATGTCATGGGGATATAGCACAAGGCATCCCTCAAATCCACGATTGATCACGAATTTATCCTCGGCCTCCGGGCTGATTTGCTTTTTCAGCGCGGCAGGAAGGATGATTCGGCTCTTCTCATCGAGCCGGCATTCAAATTCACCGATCATGTTCGTTGTTGACACGAATTTTTTTTTCGACCGTAAATATAGATAAAAATCCCCACAATTCTCCACTTACCTCCACTTGTTGATAACTTTTTTTGACGGGGTGGGGCTATAAATGGAATCCTAGCTAGTGAAAATGAAATAAATAGAGTAATAAGTGTTTGACCTTGCCTGTTTTTATTGATGGAAATGAGGACTGCAAAAAGAATCCTGGGAGAAAGTGGAATAAACTATTCCTGATTTTTTACCGGTGGCGGATGACCAGTTTATAGCTTGTGGGGCCAATTCTGACAAGGTAGATACCATCGGGCAAGGTTGAGGTGTTGATCGTCATCTGGTCAGTGAAGGGTACCTCCATGAGGATACGGCCAAAAGTGTCAAAAACCTGAAGGGATAAGATGGAGTTCTGTGTGATTGTTTGATAGGAGGTAGGAGAAAGAAGATAGGAAGTGGTAAGACCGTTGATTGATGTGGCAGCGTGATTGTAAACCGCAATGAATACCTTATCATCTGCCGGATTTGGGGTTATTTGTATCTGTAAATCTGCCATCTGGCCCACTGTATTTATTCCCGGAATAATATGGGCTGGTTGTTTTGAACTGATATACTGTATCCCGCCGCTGAAATTCCCTGCCAGTAAATCGAAGTATCCCGCATCGCTGAGATGGGCAATCGCGCCACAGGAACGCCATCCGCATACTGAATCAGCAGGTTTGGTTCCGGTTAAAAGGGAAAGATCGTCCGATAGGACGAACTTTCCATCCAGGTTCCCATCAATTGAATCGAAACAATATAGTTTTCCTTCTTCGGAACCACTAACAAGTCGTGTGTCCCCAGCGGGAAGTCTGAAAAAACAAGGCGTACTGAATCCATCCCATGATAAATCATAATTGGTCACGTTGACCTTTCCGAGACTATCCGTGATGCAGGTAAATACCGGATTTGATGATGTTCCTATGTCATCGTAATAATTCAGGTTTCCACCCCGTTCACCCACGATCAACTCCGGCAATCCATCCTTATCCAGGTCAAAAAGTTGGGGGGTACTGTAATAGCCAACATCAATCTGCTGGTAAAAAGGTTGAGCCTCTCCAAAAACCGGGAGATCACCGGAACTTCCTTTGTTGGGGAAGAAAAGCAGGGTCCCGTCACCATTACCGATCAATAAATCGGTCAGGCCATCACCGTTGAGATCCGCAAAAGCAGGAAAAACACCGGAAAGACTGAGTTGTGAGATACCGGCCAGATCATCTGTGACATATTCGAAAATCGGTGAGGTGTTTGTTCCCTTGTTCTTGAAATAAGCAACCCGCGAAGTATATGCCGAATGAAGGATACCTTGAAAATACCAGGAAGAATCATAATACCCGTAATTTCCCACAAATAGGTCTGTGAGCCCGTCGTTATCAAAATCATACAACACAGGCAGCGCGTCGGATCCAAAATCCATCATTTCGTTCCGGAAAAACCGGTCTGTTTGAAATTCAAAGAGCGGGGATGTATTGCTCCCTGTATTCTTATAGAACCAGACACAATTATAATTGTCAGCCGTGATTAAATTCGGATCAAATGGCGAAACGACAAGGTCATTTATGCCGTCATTGTCCATGTCCAGCCAGGAGGCCGCCGGGAAGGAAAACAATTTTACGGGATGGTTATAGGATGGATAGATTGTATCCATGTCAACCATGAACGCTGTATCGGTTGTGCCTCCGTTGATAAGGGCTATCAATCCCGGAAAATCAACATCTCCCAAGATCAGGTCCTTCAGCCCATCATTGTTCAGGTCAATGGCCAACAGGGTCGACCCGGTATGTTTTGGATGATCTTTTTCAGCCTGATATGGGCAGATGGCATTAAGCTGAATATGATTTCCTCCTTCACTCTCTTTGAATTTTCCCCAGCAATGATCATTCAGCTGGTAATCAAGACTATCACAGTTCCCATACTTTTCAATGGAAAGATTTTTATGGTATTCCACAAAGGACCCGAGTCCGAAAAAAGTAAGCAGATCCAGATCCCCGTCATTATCAATATCGGCCAATGCCGGATAGTCAACACTGGTTACCAGGATCCCAACCTTCCCTGTATAATAAAAAGATTCTAACAGGTCTGTCACCAGCTTGAATTTCAGGACGGTATCCGAAACGTTCAGAAAGACCCTCACTCCCCCGAATCCATAAGTGAAGAGGTCCATTTTCCCATCACAGTTGTAATCGGCCGTGATCACCCAATCGTGCAAAACGGGAATTTTAGCCGCGTATTCAGGGGCAAAGGAGTAATCAATGGCATTGGGAGTCCCATGATTGATAAAGGTCAGTTTACGGTTACCATGCCTGTCGAAAATGAGCAGGTCATTGATCCCATCAAGGTTCAGGTCAATCGCGCAAAACTGGCATGAATTCAACCCTCCGGCCCAGGGGAATAACAGGTCGGATGCCGGATGTTGGATGCTGGGCGCTGGATGCTGGATACTGGATGCTGGACGGTAAAATAAATCATGAATAGTACGGGCGCTACCCATTGTTGGAAAGAATAGATTAAGAGAAAAGATGAAAATTATTTCCAGCCTGATTTTCATAGCACAACAAAATTATCAAATCTTTCGGTACTTTTGAATTCTGTTAAAGTTCAAGGGTATCATGTTAGTTATCTTTGTTTTTTGCTTTTTTATTTCTCATCATTAATTGGTTTTTATGTCCCGTATCCTTGTAATTGACGATGAAAAGAGTATCCGGAATACCCTCCGTGAGATCCTGGAATATGAAAAATACCAGGTGGACGACGCTCCTGACGGAACCGAAGGCATCAGGATGATCAAAGAAAACAAGTACGATGTGATCCTCTGCGATATTAAAATGCCCAGAATGGATGGGATGGAAGTACTGAACCTGGCTATCGGGATCACAGATACCCCAATCATCATGATCTCAGGTCATGGCACCATCGATACTGCAGTGGAAGCCATTAAGACCGGCGCTTATGATTATATTGCCAAGCCCCTTGATCTGAACCGTTTGTTGGTGACGTTGCGCAATGCCCTTGCGCGGACTGTGTTGCTGGATGAGACCAGGCAATTACGACAGAAGGTCGGCGCGTCTTATACTATGATTGGTGAATCGCAAGCCATGCAGCAGATCCATCAGATGATCGCAAAAGTTGCCCCTACCGAAGCACGTGTTTTGATCACAGGGGAAAACGGAACCGGTAAAGAATTGGTTGCCCGACATCTTCATGCTATAAGTCACCGGTCTCATGGTCCTTTTGTAGAGGTCAACTGTGCCGCGATCCCCGCCGAACTGATCGAAAGTAATTTATTCGGACATGAAAAGGGATCTTTTACCTCTGCCTTCAAACAGCACAAAGGTGATTTTGAACAGGCAAATGGGGGTACCCTGTTCCTGGACGAGATAGGGGATATGAGCCTTTCGGCACAATCCAAAGTCTTGCGCGCCCTTCAGGAAAACAAGATCACCAGGGTAGGAGGCGAGAAGGAGATCATAGTGGATGTAAGGGTTATCGCTGCAACCAATAAAAATATCCGGGAAGAAATAAAAAATAAGACTTTCCGCGAAGATCTTTATCACCGGTTGAGTGTCATCATCATTGATGTCCCGCCTTTGTCGCAGCGGGTTGACGATATCCCGTTACTGGTGGATCATTTTATTCAGGAATACTGCCAGAGTATCGGAAGGGCTCCGAAAGAGGTAACCCCGGAAGCCATGAATGAATTAAAAACCCTTAGCTGGACTGGTAATATCAGGGAACTGAAAAACGTGGTGGAACGGTTGGTGATACTGAGTGAAGGGCAGATCACACAGGATGATGTCAAACGTTATACGATCTGAACTCGGTGAATATCAGCTTCTTTTGAATGGAACGGCTAATTACCACGATTCTGGTTTCTGCTCATCCGACACGAACTTACGGAGGGATTCGATCTGTCCTGTTATTTTATCGTCCACAACTACCTTCAGTTTATTCCAATTATTGTTGAAAACCCAGACACTGAAAACCCGGTCTTTTTTTGGAGGAACGACTTGCTCCAACGGGCCGACGGTTGGAATAGACCCCTTGCCGGTATGGGTAAATCCGGAAACCGAATATTTGTATTTTCCATCCTTAAAGTAGAGGGAAAAAGTGAACTGGACGTTTCCACCAGATGGATGATTGATCCGGTTGTTGTAAATATATGGGATTGACCCTTTTGCTATGATTATGCCATCTTTCTCATCCTCGGTCTCAAAAACGGTTTGAACCGGATAAAAAGCCCCGGACAACCATTTTCTTCCCTTTTGGTACAACTCTGCTGAAGTTTTCCCGGTTACATCTATAATACCGCTATAGGTAATCATTCCGTTTTCCTTGTCAAGGGGCATGGGATGGTATCCTTTTTCACGGACAAGGTAATCGATATACTTTTTATTGATATTCCGTACGGTAGAGGAGGAGTCAAAATAGTAAGAAAAATGAACGGAATCATCATATTCTTTTATGATCCTGACATTCCATTGATCCCCGTTTTTGTTGATGATCACGTCCTGTGCATGGCAAAAAACCGGGATCAAAAATAGAAACAACACTGATTTTCTGGCCCCTGGGGAAAGAATACTGAAAAGACATTCCATGAATGCGTAAATGTGATTTTGTTTTTGAAAAACAGACCTCCGTTTCATATTGATTATCAACAAATAACGTAGGTCTGTTGTGGAGCTGGAGGGATTCGAACCCTCGTCCAAACAAGTAGCAAAAATGCTTTCTACATGCTTAGCTTCTGATTGATTGTCGGGTTCAGACTGGCCAAAAGCATACCCACCAGAACCTTAGTCCCTTTGTTTTCGCCCTGGCAACGGGACGGTGCCCGGACTATCTCAACCTTTTCGATGCCTCATCCGGAACACCGTTGAGAAGGGTTTCCCGGGAGACAAGACGCGCTTAATTTCTAAAATTAAGCAGCCAGTCTGTATGAATAATTGTCGCCGTTTATAGGCTATGTGAACTGACTTTTTACGAGGTCGGCGCACGAGGACTCGGCATGCTTACAATCCCACTCCCTTGCTGTCAAAACCGGTCAGCCCCGGAATGATCTGCAAAGATACAAAAAAACCTCCCATCTCTCATCTCTCATCTTCTATCTCTCATCTCTTCTTCATTCCCTTCATTCAGGTTCAGGATGGTATCGACAAATCCCGGAATATCATATTGGGTATTAAATATCTTATATAATTCCGCTAAGATTGGAAAATGTTCCGACACATTCATTTTTTCCGATATTTCTTTAAAAAAAACCTGTACGGCAGTTCTTCCTTCAAGGACCAGCTCATGCGAAACGTGTTCGGTAAAAAAACCTTTTCCGATCAGCAATCCAAGTGTTCGGTTCCGGCTGAGATCATTCAGGGCAGTCAGTGCGAAATCGCCGTACCCGCAATAATTGAACAGGGTTTCATCTTTCCCTCCGAAATAATGCAAAATCCTCCTCATTTCCCTGAAAGCCTTGGTTAAAACCATGAACCGGAGATTGGGTGAATTGAACTGCGCATCCACGATCCCCATGACTACCGCGTAAATATTTTTCAAGATGCTTAGAATTTCAACACCCTGACAATCTGTTGAATAATCAAAGTAAACATTGGTTCCCTGAAACAAATCAGGGATGGCTGCTGCCGGATGATGTTCAGGTATCTTTTCCTGAAGATATTTGGGGAGGTCAGAAGCGCATTTTCCCTGAAGGGTACCGGAAGATAAATTCTCATATCCAAGGGTGAAACCAGTTGGTGATTGATTGATTATTTCCCGTGCAAAACCTGGTCCTTTAAGGGTACATACCGGGTTGGGGAAGTTTTCGCGAAGGCACTGGACCACTGTTTTATATTCCGCGCCAAATCCTTTTGCCAGATTAACGAGAAGAGCCTCAGAATGAATATATTTACGGATATTATTCAGGTGGTCCATCAGGATGACGGAAGGAATCGCTAAAAACAGAATATCATATCCCTCGAGCTGTCGGTCGTCGGTCGTTGCTTTCAGGCCGGGATGAAGAAGCAGGGTCGGGAAATACTTTGAATTAATATGGTTGGTATTGATGTCCTCCACGACCCGTGTCTCAATAGAATGAAGCAGGATTGGTCCTTCAGATCGCCCGGCAAGGACATTACCCAAAGCGGTCCCAATAGCGCCGGCTCCGATCATTGCAACTTTAGGTTTTTGTATTTTCATGTTTTAGGGTTTTTAACAGAGAAAATGATTTTAAAGCAACTGCCATTATCGTTACTGATTTCCAGGATTGCATCTATCTGCTGAATCAGGATGTTGATGATTTGGGACCCGGTGGATCCAGTATTCCGGAAAGAGAAACCGGGTGGCAGCCCGATCCCGTCGTCAGCAATAATCACTGCCCAATGATCTTCTTTTTCTTGTTTTAAAGATACCCGGATATTACCGGGATTGTGATCCGGGAAAGCATATTTATAAGCGTTGGTTATAAGTTCATTTATAATTAGTCCAAGAGGGAGCGCTTTTTCTATCGCGACAAAACAGGGATCAATGTCGGTGTGAACGCTGACATTATAGTTTTTGAATGCGGAGGAGATGATCATGGATAAATTTCTCAGATAATCACCAAAAGGAATAGCATTGATTCCCTGATCCATGTAAAGAAGTTCATGAACAAGCGACATTGTACGCACCCTCAGTTTTAAATCGCTAAAAGAACGGTCAATCAAAGGATCGTGTATTATCATCTGCTGCATATCCATTAAGCTGATCAGAATGGCAAAATTATTTTTAACCCGGTTATGGATTTCATTCAGGAGCAGTTCTTTTTGTTTTTCGTTTTCCGACAAAACTTCCTCGTGTTTTTTCCGTTCCGTGATGTCGCGGATTACCGTTATTGCCTCAACCAACTCCCCGGTTTCCTGATTAAAGATCGGATTGACATTGCTTTCTGCCCAGAATGTTGTCCCGTCCTTACGAAGCGCCTGAAAAACATAACAAACCGGCATTTTCTTTTGTTCCAGGTCACTGAATACCTGGGATAGGTTATTCCTGGATGCTGGATCGACAAGGTCAATAGGGCGTTTCAATACCATTTCCTCCGGTTCATATCCAAATATTTTTTTACAGGAAGGGCTGACGTATTTCCGATTAAGGTTTTCATCTAATAAGGAAATTATATCGGCCAGATTTTCGGTTAAAAAACGGTATCGTTCTTCGCTCTGCCGCAAATTAATTTCTATTTCTTTTTTTTCCTGGATCTCGGCCCGCAAATCTTCATTCAGTAATTCCAACGTCATTCTTCTTTTCCTCACTCCTTTCATGGAGTGGTTGATAAGGACAGAGAGAAAGAAAAGTATCAGAACAGCGCCTTCATAGATAATGTTCCCTATAACCCTTTGTTGTATCTGGATGCCTTTCAGGGTGTTTTCATGTTTCAGCAACTCATTATGGTATTCTTTCTCGATTAATAGTTGATGGGCATTCAGAATACTAATATCTATATTATTATTCTCTTTGATCAGTTTTTGGTTATATTCTTCAAATTTTTGATACGCGTCAAACGCCTGTTTAAAGGCTCTTGCTTCCAGGTAGAATTCATATAATTTTTTATATCCGTAAGAAATGGTATATAAGTATGGGCCTCCTTCCACCATCTTTATACCTTTTTGCAGATAATAAAGTGCAGAATCACGCATATTCATCTTTAAATATTCAACTCCCAGGTTGATCAATGAGTTACTAATCATGAGTTTATTACCCACTTTTTCACGGATATGAAGCGATTGGATGTTTAATTCGTGGGCTTTCTCAAAATCCCCCAGGTTTTCATATACATTAGCGATACATGTTAGTAAGATGGCCGTATAGGTCGCACTGCCGATTTTTTCAAAAACATCCAGGGATTTATTGTAATACATCAGCGACTCTGAATAGTCCCCCATCTTTTGACATACATCCCCTATCAGGCGATAGCTGTGCCCCATACTTCTTTCATCTTTACTTTTTTCAAAATAATATAATGCCAGAAGACCATCCCTCTTTGATTGGCTGAAATCCCCTTTCTTTAAATAAAAGTCACTCCTTGAAAACGATAACAAACCGAAATCATTATAGCTATTGGTTTTTTGTGCCATACTGAAACCCTGACGATAGTATTCCAAAGCCTTCACCGTATCGTTGAGCATATTAAACAATGTAGAAATGGTTGCGAATGCCTCAACATATCCTGGTAAAAAATTATTTTCACGGTGTAATTTCACATTTTGAAATAATATTTCAAGGGCCTTGACATAGTTTCGCTTATACATATAATAGATCCCTAATCCGTATAGCGCCCTTACATGACCTTGAAGATAATGAACCTGGAGGGACCGTTTCAATGCTTCCTCAGAAAAATAGGAACAGGAATCGGGGAGATAATCTTTATAGTAAACGATCATATTAATCAGGGAATCAATCTGACATACTTGTTTCCGGTATCCCAGCGAATCGGGTTTGGGAGATGCTGACAGGATCCCCGGACTGCATAAAATATATACGGAAGCAAGAAGGAAAAATGCCGTGCAGGTGTATTTTGTTCGCATCCCAGCCGATTAAATTATTGACAAAATTAGAAAATAAAAAACAGCAGGGATTTCTTGGGTTATATTCTTACTTTTGTTCCTGTTTTGATTCAGGGTGGGGACCGATCTGTTCCGGACCAACCTCGATGAAGGAAGGAATATATGTTGAATGAATTATTCAATTAGATGGAACTAAAGGAAAGAAAAGTTCTGGTTACGGGAGCAGGTGGGTTCATTGGCAGCCATCTGGTTGAAGCATTGGTGGAAATGAATTGCCAAGTCAAGGCCTTTGTCCATTACAATTCGTTTAACCGCTGGGGATGGTTGGATAATCTGCCACCAAAAACCCTGGATTCTGTCGAGGTTTTCACCGGTGATATCCGGGATCCGAACGGGATGCTGGAGGCCATGAAAGGAGCTGATATTGTGTTCCATTTGGCAGCCCTCATCGGGATCCCTTACAGCTACCACTCTCCCGACGTGTACGTGGATACCAATGTGAAAGGGACCCTCAATGTACTCCAGGCAGCCCGCCAACTGGGGACCCTCAAAGTGATACATACTTCTACATCGGAGGTGTATGGTACTGCTCAATTTGTTCCCATTACGGAGATGCATCCGGTCAACCCACAGTCACCCTATGCTGCCACAAAGGCCGGCGCCGATTTTCTTGCGCTGACCTTTTACCGGTCGTTCGGGACACCCGTTACCGTTGTCAGGCCTTTTAACACGTATGGACCCCGGCAGTCGGCGAGGGCCATCATCCCTACTATCATCACCCAGGTCCTGGCCGGGAAAAAGAATCTCGAACTCGGTTCCCTGACCCCAACCCGCGACCTGAACTTTGTCAGGGACACGGCAGCTGGATTTATCAAAGCAGCCATGAGTGACAAGGGGAATGGGGAAGTGGTCAACCTGGGAAGTAATCGCGAGATCAGCATCGGCGACCTGGCCGGAAAAATTGCTGCCATGCTTCACGCGGAGATCAGCATCACCAGCAGGGCAGAACGCATCCGTCCCGGAAAAAGCGAAGTTGAACGCCTCTGGGCCGACAATACTAAAGCAAAAAGCCTGTTTGGCTGGAACCCGGTATATGACCTCGACCGGGGATTGGAAGAAACCATCCGTTGGTTCCGCGATCCCGGCAACATGACATTCTATAAAACCAATATTTATAATATATAACGGAAATGAAAGCCGTCATTTTAGCCGGTGGTAAGGGAACCAGGCTTAAACCATATACATCGGTGATCCCCAAACCGCTGGTCCCTGTTGGCGAAAAAGCCATTCTTGAAATTCTGACTGGCCGGTTGAAAAAATCGGGAGTCGATGAAATCTATATCTGCCTGAACCATTTTGCCGGGATCATCAAAGCCTATTTTGGCGATGGCTCAAAATTCGGTATCCGCATTCATTACTCCGAAGAAGATCAGCCCCTGGGAACTGTAGCCCCCATTAAACTCATTCCGGACCTTCCGGAAAATTTTTTGGTTATGAATGGCGATCTTCTTACCGATATGGACTTTGGGGAACTTTTCGATTACCACCTGCATTATGGGGCACAGCTCACGGTTTCGACTTACCAGCGTAAAAACAAGATTGATTTCGGGGTGATTGAAGTGGACCCCCTGAAACAGGAAGCGACCGGTTTCCGTGAAAAACCGGAATATACCTTCGATGTCAGTATGGGCGTTTATGTTATGAACCGTCAAGTCCTGCAATTTATTCCTGAAAACAAGCCTTTTGGTTTTGATGACCTGATGCTCACCCTTCTTGAAAAGAAACAACCTGTAAAAATATTCCCCTATTCAGGTTATTGGCTTGATATCGGCCGCCCCGACGATTATGAAAAAGCCAATGAAGATATTGATATGCTGGAACGCATTTTATGAATACCATCTTAGTGACCGGTTCTTCAGGGTTTATCGGAAGGAAACTAACCGAAAAACTTCGCGTCAATGGATTTAAAGTAATTGAGTTTGACCTTCCTGATGGTGATGTTACCAAAGAAGGCATCCTCAATTCGATGGAGAAAATAGACCATGTTTTTCACCTTGCCGGAAAAACTTTTGTCCCGGAAAGCTGGAAAAACCCGTTTGGATTTTACCGGGTTAATTTTTTAGGGACTGTGAACGTACTTGAATATTGCCGGAAATCAGGAGCGTCCCTCACCTATGTTGCATCATACCTGTATGGTGAACCGGATTATCTCCCCGTTGACGAAAAACATCCGGTAAAATCTTACAATCCATATAGCCACGGCAAAGTGATGGCCGATAACACCTGCCAGTTCTATGCCAGTCAGTTTGGCGTCAATATCACTATCTTCAGGCCATTCAATGCTTATGGCCCTGGACAATCACCGGTTTTTCTAATACCCGAGATCATTGCCAAGGTACTTAGCCCTTCCGAACCGGTCGTTAAGGTCATGGACCTTCGTCCCAGAAGGGATTATCTTTACATTGATGATCTGGTCGATGCCTTGCTTTGTTCATTGGGCCACATCGGAGGGATCTATAATCTGGGAAGCGGCTATTCTGTCGGTGTGGAGGAAATCATTAAAATGGTTATGGATTTTACCGGAATCCGGAAACCGATGGAAGCAAAAGGAACAGTGCGCCCCAACGAGATATTCGATCTCTATGCCGACATTTCCAAAGCCGAAACCGAGCTTGGATGGAAACCAAAGATCTCCTTTAGTCAGGGACTTCAGCAATGTATCGACGCGTTAAAATCATAAAACAGTCGGATGATGGACAAAATCCTGTATATAAAGCATAATGATTCCTCCTTTATCCTTACCGATCAGCAAATTCTTGAATCCTGTTACAGGGTGGTCCCTTTTAAATTTAAATTAGGCCGTTCAGGCCTGTATTTCGTGGGACAAATGCTCCGGCTTTGTTTTTTTATCCTTATCAATATCCATCATACCAAAGCGCTTGTGACCTGGTTCGGGGATTATCATTCAGCCATCATGGTATTTTTTGGCAAGGTCTTTCATAAAAAAGTAATCATTTTTGCAGGAGGGCAGGAAGCAATATGTTACCCGGAGTTACACAAAGGTGTTTATTATAAAAAATGGAGGGGACGATTTGTGAAATTTGCCCTGAGGAATGCAACCCTGATTATTCCCAACCATGCATCCCTGATCTTTCATCAAAATTTTTATTATACACCAGAAGGGAAAAAAGACGGGATTGCCTATTATAATCCCGGGATCAGGACGCCCATGACCATTGTTCCAAACGGGATCAATCCCGAAAAGTTTTACCGGGATCCATCGATCCCCAAAGATCCCGGAAACATACTGACCGTGGGGACCATGGGTAGTACCGCCGATTTTCTGAATAAGGGATTTGACCTTTTTGCCGAGATGGCCAGCCGGAATCCCGATCTTCATTTTACCCTGATCGGAATAAAAAAACAGTTCATGCCCTGGATTGAAGAGAATTACCATTTCAGCAGGATCCCCAATCTGGAGCTGGTCTTTTCCTTTTGTCCTGACCAAGTTCTGCTTGAAAAATACAACAAGGCTAAAGTTTTTGTGCAGGCATCCATAACCGAAGGAATGCCCAATACCCTGAATGAAGCCATGTTGTGTGAATGTATTCCGGTAGGTTCAAATGTGAACGGGATTCCTGATGCCATGGGCGATACCGGGACTATCGTTTATCACCGGCAGGTTGAAGGGCTCGAAACGGCAGTAAGAAAAGCTTTAACAATGAATACCGGCCCTGCAGCGCGGGAATACGTACTGGGCCATTTTTCAATAGCACAAAGGAAAAAAAATCTGCTCGAAGCATTTTCCGGGATCATTAAATAACGGATTTCAATACCATGAAGAAAAAGCAACCAACCAACAGCGAAATGCGACAGGTATATTTTACCAATGTAAGGAAAGAAATGACCCGATTTATTCCGGATGGTTGTTGCAGAATATTGGATGTGGGCTGCAGTGAAGGTAATTTTGGAAAATTACTGAAAGGGATCCTGAAAGCTGAAGTATGGGGAGTGGAGCTGTCAGAAAATGCAGGTAAGACTGCGGCTTTAAAGCTGGATAAGGTTTTCATCGGTGATTTTTCAGAAATACTACCTCAACTTCCTGAACATTATTTTGATTGCCTGATGTTCAATGATGTTTTGGAACATTTTACGGATCCCTGGAATATATTGATCCAGTGTAAAAAAATTCTGTGTGCTGGCGGATATATAGTAAGCTCGATCCCGAATGTGCGCTATATCGGTAACCTTGTCGAATTATTGATCAGGAAGGATTGGGAGTACAAGTCGGGTGGAATACTCGACCAGGCCCATTACCGTTTTTTTACCCAAAAGAGCATTGTCAGGATGTTCAACCAATCGGGTTACGCGATTCTAAGTTGTACCGGTATTAACCCAACTCACAGTTTCATGACCAACCTGCTTGGAATATTAACTTTGGGATTTATGTCGGATTGTAAGTTTCTTGAATTCGCTACCGTTGCAAAATCAACATAACATGCCGGTATTCTCTATCCTGACAGCTACCTTCAACCATGAGAAATACCTGGAAGAGTGTATTCTGTCGGTACTTGCACAGACTTTTCCGGATTGGGAGATGATCATCCTGGATGACGGGAGCACAGACCGTACCGGTGAAATTGCCCGATGGTGGGAAGCCAGGGACAAAAGGATCCGTTATCATCGCCAGGAGAATATGGGGATTGGCGCTTTGGCTGAAACCAATAACACAGGGCTTTCATTAGCGAATGGGCGATACATATCCATCCTTGAAGGCGACGATTGCTGGGAGCCGGATAAACTCCGGAGACAATTCGATGCAATGGAGCATTATCCTGACGTTGTTGTTGCCTGGGGCAGGGCGGTGGCGATGGTTTCTGAAACACAGCAGATCCAGCGTATTTCGCCTCCGGAAAGTCTGGCGCCCGGTCCTTTTTGGCCGAACCGACCGGCTGGTTCTATCCTGAATGTTCTCTATCTCGAAAATATTATCCCGGCCGTGACCATTACCATTCGTAAATCAACGCTTGTTGCTGCCGGCGGATTTCAACAACCTTCAGGATTTCCTACTGCCGATCTGCCAACACTTGTTCATTTAGCTTTAATGGGAGCCTTTTTTTTTGATGACAATGTTTTAGGCAAATGGCGGGTATATAGTGGTCAGATCACAAAAATGTATCCCGTTGAGATGGCCCAAAGCCGCTGGGGATTTATCCGGGAACATGCCCGCGCTTTACAACCATCATTTAAAAAAGTCGTGAAATTATCTGTTGAAGAAATAGACTGCCATTTTAAAAACAGGTTAATGATCGCCTATGCCACATCAGGTCGTTATCGCTTGATGAGAAAGGAATTCAGGGAGGCCAGAAAAGACTATCTCAAGGCTATCTTTTTTAAAGTTCCAGGGAACCAGCTATGGAGGCTACGTGCAATAATCGGTTACCTTTACAGTTTATTTCACAGGAACGTAGAAGGCCTGTCCCGGAAACTGGGTAAAATTTCATATCAGGAGTGAATGGTATCCAAACAGTTTTTTAAATCTTCCATTATCTATTCCCTTGTCGGTGCGCTTCCCTATACGACCGGGGTTATCCTGATCCCATTCTTCACTTACTATCTGACACCGGAACAATTCGGTGTTAATGCATTGTACCTTACCTTTATGTATTTCGTGCAGTTGTTGTCAACGTTTGGACTCGATACCTATATTGGAATCAACTACTATGATCATAAAAACGACAAACAACGGCTCAAAGAGTTCATCGGAACTATTCTTATGAGCCTGATCGTAATTGGGACATTGGTCTTTTTTCTCCTGCTGATCGGTGGAAACGCCATTTTTCACCAGGTATTCAGGAATACCAATGCAATGAGTTTTTTCCCGTTTGGCCTGATAACAGTTTGCACAGCCTTGTTCAACAGTGTTTTCAAATCCTATTGCAGTTTGCTGATAAACCAGCAACGTCCCAAACGGTTTTTCTGGCTGAACCTCTCCAACTTCATTTTAACGCTGGGCGCCTCCCTGGCCATTTTGTACCTCTTCCCGTTTACTTTGTACGGCCCGGTTGTGGGTCGTCTGGCTCCGGCCCTTCTTGTCGGAATGATGTCTGTGTTCCTCATCATCAGTGAATTCGGGTTAAGCTTTAAAAAAGAGTTTTTGAAAGGAGTATGGTCATTCTGCGCACCCATGGTTGTTTATGGGATCATGGTCTGGATCGTGAGTTATATCGACCGCTATATCATTGTCCATTTTATGGCTGATCCCACCTTTGTCGGAATCTTTGATTTTGCCGTGAAACTATCGATGGGGATCGATCTGGTCCAGGTAGGACTTACCAATACGATCCATCCAAAAGTGTATAATATATGGAAAGACGGCAATTTGAAAGAAAGCACCGTCGAAGTGAACCGTTATTACAATGGATTGACTGCCATCACATTGTTGATTATACCACTGGTTATCATAGCGGTGCCACTCCTGGTCCCACTGGTTATTAAAAAAGAAATCTATTACCAGGCATTCATGTTCCTGCCCATTTTATGCCTTGGTTTTGCAACCCGGCCATGGTACTATCTTTTCATGGCTCCTTTGTTTTTTTTCAAGAATACCAAGGCGCTCCCAAGGGTATTTTTCTTCTCTGCAACTTTCCAGATAATTATATGCAGTTTACTGGTCTGGAAATTCGGACTGATAGGCGCTATGTGGTCAAATTTCCTGGTAAAACCGATCCAGGCCTTTTTTCTGTGGCTCGAAAGCCGTAAAATATTTCACTTTAAGCTGAATAGTTGGAAAATATTTTATCTCCCGCTAATTTTTATAGCCGTAGGTATTGGCTGTCAGTTTTTTATCACAGAGAAAAACATACTATGGTTTGCTACGGGTCAGTTGATATTGAGTGTGTTGCTGGTTTTTTTCACGTATCGCCACGAACTGGAGTCCTTATTCCATCCCTTTTTAAACCGGATATTCCCCATTTCCAGCCGGAAATCAAACCCCTGATTACTGTTATGGCGCCGGATGCCGGATTCCAGATGCCGGATCCATTTTTGCATGAAAGATCGATGCATTCAATTCAAAGCCTATGATTAGACTGATAGAATTGATGTATATCCAAACCAAAACGATCATCAGGGTGGCTAATGAACCATATAAGGCGTTATAACGGCCAAAATTATCGACATAAAAATTAAATCCGAGGGTCGTCAGAATGACCAACCCGGTAGCCAGCAATGATCCGGCTGAGATGAACCGGAACTGTTTTCGCCGGGCCGGCGCCAGATAATAAACGATCGAAATGGCCATCAGCGCCAATACTACAGTCGTCATCCAACGGAGAATTTCAAATATGATGATAACATAAGTAGTTTGTTCAATTTCATCCGGTAATACCCATCGTAATAGTTCCGAACCAAAGGTCATCAAGCCAATGGCTATGATCAGGAGGAAGCTGATGATAAACACGATCATGAATGAAATAAAATATTGTTTGATGCCCGAACGGGTCTCCAGGTCGTGGTAGGTGTTGTTAAAGGCATCAATCAGGCTGTTCACGCCATTGGTTGAAAAATAGAGGGTGAGTATCAGGTTGATGATCAAAAGGCTGCTACGGGGCCGGGTCACAATATCGTAAATGGTGCCTTCCACGGTTCGATACGCGGCATCAGGCAGGAAATCCTTGATCAGCCCCATCAGCGACTGCTGAAAATTTTCTATCGGGATAAAAGGGATGATGGTAAACAGGAAAATCAGAAAAGGAAAAATAGCCAGGAAAAGCGAATAAGAGATCGCTGCTGCCCGCGTGGCGATGTATCCTTGCGTCAATCCATTGTAAAAAAAGATGGTAACATCATATAAGGGAATTCCATCAAAACCGGGAAGGACAATCTTTTTCGAATTCCTGATCACCCAGGCAACCGGTTTCCATAAAAGTACTTTATCGATGATCTTTGGCCCCACAAAGAATTGACTATTGACTATTGACTATTGACCATTGACTATTGACCATCTCTTATCCCTGATCCGCCTTCAGGCTCATATCAAGGCTTTTTATATGGTGTGTCAATGCTCCAATCGAAATAAAATCAACGCCGGTCATGGCATAATCCCGCACATTTTCTCCGGTAATTCCACCACTTGCTTCTGTTTCATACCTGCCTGCGATGCGTTCAATGGACTTTCTCATATCCGCTACGCTGAAATTGTCCAACATGATCCGGTCAACGCCGCCATGTTCCAGTACCAGATCCAGTTCATCAAAATTTCTTACTTCAATCTCGATTTTTAACTTTTTTCCGGTTTTTGTAAGATACGCGTGCACCCGGTCAATAGCCCTGGCTATCCCTCCGGCATAATCCACATGGTTGTCCTTGATCATGATCATGTCGTATAAACCCATCCGGTGGTTGAACCCGCCTCCTGTACGAACAGCATATTTTTCAAGATCCCGCAGTAAAGGAGTTGTCTTTCGCGTATCAAGAATCCGGGTATGGAGCCCTTCGGTTTTTGTGACCACCTGCCGGGTGGCTGTAGCGATTCCACTCATCCGTTGCATGAAATTCAGTACCAGACGTTCTGATTGAAGGATAGAAGCTGTTTTGCCACTTACAATGAACGCGATATCTCCCTTTTTCACGGATGCCCCGTCATGAAGGAGCAGGGTAACTGTCAGGGAAGGATCAACCTGATGGAAAATGTTGGTGGCAACGTCAACGCCACATAAAATGCCGGTCTCCTTGATCAGTAGTTTAGCTGCCCCGGTTGCATCACCGGGTATGGTCGCTAATGTGGTATGGTCGCCATCACCAATATCTTCTGCCAGCGCCCGTTCAATGATTTTATCCAGCGGTAACTTCATCTGTCAATGCCCTTGTTGGTTTTCCTGCATCTGCAATTGTTGGATCAGGTTTTGCCCATTGACGCTCTTAATAAGGAAATAGACCCTGTAAGTTTTTCCGCCGGCATCAAGACTACCGATTGAGTACCGGGATCCATCGGAAGAAGACCCCTGATTGGTAAATTTAAAATTCTTTACCTGATTTTTAGTAAAAAATTCTTTCAGGATCTGGCTTGCCTGTGCTTTGCTGTAAGTGTCATCATACCCCGGGAGGGTCAGGTCAACCATGGCATTGAAATATTTTCCCACCTCGGTTGCATTCCCGGCCTGAAGGGCAGCCGATATCAGCTTTTCCGTTTCATCAGGCCCGGCAAAGATCCCGGAAGAAAAGGACAAGCAAAATATAACGGTCAATAATATTTTCATTTTGTGTACTTTATCCGGCATCCTGTTTCCTGAATCCTTTGTTTTCATAAGTGACCTTTTTTACAAAAATACAAAACTTTTATCCAAACTTCCGATCTTTGCGCCAATTTATGAAGATAACGTTGATTGCCGTCGGAAAAACTGAAGAAACCTGGTTACGGGCGGGGATTCGTGAATATGAAATGCGGATCAGGCATTATCTTCCTTTTTCCATTCTCGAAATATCTTCGTTGAAAAATGCCGGATCCCTTTCACAAACCGAACAAAATTCCCGTGAAGCCGAACTGATCCTCCGGCAACTGGCGCCTGGCGATACCCTGGTCCTCCTTGATGAGCAAGGTGCTGCCATGCGGTCCGTCGAATTTGCCGCTTTCCTGAACAAACAATTCTCCACCGGAGGCAAAAACCTGGTTTTTGTAGTCGGCGGACCGTTTGGTTTTGATCCGGAAATTAAAAAAAAGGCCCGGTTTATACTTTCCCTCAGCAAAATGACGTTTTCACATCAAATGGTCAGATTGTTTTTTACCGAACAGCTTTACCGGGCGCTTACCATTCTGAAGGGAGAATCTTATCATCATGAATGAAGCCAGTAACGCTGTTTTTCATTAACATAATTTTAACGGAATGGTTAACAAATATTAACAACAATTGATGTGCCGCGTTTTTTCATTTGTATAAATTTGCACCTTAAATTTTAATGCCATGGTTGAAACCGATATCAAAGAATTGAACGAAAGGATTCAGAAAGAGAGCGCTTTTGTGGATTTACTGACAATGGAGATGCACAAGGTGATCATCGGCCAGAAACAGATGATCGAACGGCTGCTGATCGGCTTGTTGGCCAATGGGCACATCCTGCTGGAAGGAGTCCCCGGATTGGCAAAAACATTGGCCATTAAATCCCTGGCCAGCTGTATTGACGCTAAATTCAGCAGGATACAGTTCACCCCCGACCTCCTCCCCGCCGACCTTTTGGGCACACTGATCTACAGCCAGAAAAAAGAGGAATTCAAAGTCCGCAAGGGCCCCATTTTCGCCAACTTCATCCTGGCTGACGAAATCAACCGGAGCCCGGCTAAAGTACAAAGCGCCCTGCTTGAAGCCATGCAGGAACGACAGGTGACCATCGGCGATGAAACATTCGTCCTCCCGGAACCATTTCTCGTTCTGGCCACCGAAAACCCCATCGAACAGGAAGGGACATACCCATTGCCCGAAGCCCAGGTTGACCGGTTCATGCTGAAAGTGGTCATTGGTTATCCGGATAAAAAAGAAGAAAAAATGATCATCCGCCAAAATATCGGGAACGAAACAGCCCATACCAATGTTATTATTAAACCCGAAGATATCCTCCGTGCACGGGCCATCGCCCGCGAAGTCTATCTCGACGAGAAGATCGAAAATTATATAACCGATATCGTGTTCGCAAGCCGCTTCCCGGCCGATTATAAACTGAAAAAATTCGAAGGGCTGATCAGCTATGGCGGTTCACCCCGTGCCAGTATCTACCTTGCCCTGGCCGCCAAAGCTTTCGCCTTTATCAAACGCCGCGGTTATGTGATCCCTGAAGATATCCGCGCGGTAGCGCATGACGTACTCCGTCACCGTATCGGTTTGACATACGAAGCCGAAGCTGAAAATATTACGACGGAAGATATCGTCAATGAAATATTGAACACGGTAGAAGTTCCGTAATGGTTCCAGGTTTCAGGTTTCAAGTTTCAAGTTCAAAATTAAATTCAATGTTGAGCCCACTCCGAAAACTACTTTTCACCGCCAAATCGCTAAAGCTTAAAATTTTAAATAATTGAATATGATATATTTGCGTCTTTACATCTTCGTGGTAAAATGAAACCTTCAACCTGAAACCTTCAACCTGCAACCTGAAATCTGATCATGGAATCCGCAGAACTATTTAAAAAGGTACGTAAAATAGAAATCAAAACCCGTGGACTGAGCAACCAGATCTTTTCGGGCGAATATCATTCTGTCTTCAAAGGCCGGGGCATGGCCTTTTCGGAAGTTCGTGAATACCAGCCCGGTGATGATATCCGGAGCATCGACTGGAACGTTACGGCACGGTTCAATCATCCTTATGTCAAAATTTTCGACGAAGAACGGGAGCTTACCGTGATGCTCCTGATCGACGTCAGCGCTTCGAACCAGTTTGGTACGCGAAAAACCCTCAAACAGGAGGTGATCACCGAAATCGCCGCTGTACTGGCATTCAGCGCCATCCAGAACAACGACAAAGTGGGTGTGATTTTTTTCAGTAAAATCATCGAGAAGTTTATACCACCCAAGAAAGGGACTACCCACATTCTCAGGATCATTCGCGAATTAATTGAATTCAGGCCTCTGGAACAGGGCACCAACCTTACGGAACCTTTACGCTTCCTGACCAACGCAATTAAAAAAAGGTGTACGGCGTTTTTGATCAGCGACTTTTTAGATAAAGGCTTCGAGGATGCCATCAAAATTGCCAATAAAAAACACGATCTGATCGCGGTACATATCTATGATGAACGCGAAACTGAATTGCCGGATGTGGGTTTGATCCGGGCAAGAAATGCTGAATCCGGCGAACAGCGATGGATCGATTCCTCCAGCATCCATGTACGCCGTCAATATAATAATTGGTATTCCCGCCATATTGAATACCTCGACGACACCTGCCGGCGAAGCGGCATTGATGTGGCCAGGATCAGGACTGACGAGGACTATATAAAACCCTTAATGGGGTTATTCAAAACCAGGGGAGCCAGAAGGTGAGTGGACAGTGAATAATTAATAATTATAAATTTTTAATTATTAGTTGGATATAATGAATAGGATTTTTGCAATTTTAGTTGCATGTTTGTTCTCAATTACTGGGTTTGGTCAGGTTATGGTTACGGCAAAACTGGATACCAACGCCATGTTGATCGGCGACCATGTGGGAATGACCCTGACCTATACCGGTCCGGCAAAAACACAGGTAATCTGGCCATTTTTACCGGATACCATCCTCGGTAATATTACGGTGATCGGCAGGGGAAAAATCGATACAACTTACTCCTCAGATAAAAAAGGTATCACCCTTACCCAGCAACTGAATTTCACTTGTTACGACTCAGGGTTCTATACCATTCCCGGGATCTCCTTTTTATACCGTAATTTTCCGGACACCACCCGTTTCACGGCAACCACTGATATGATGCTTCTCGCCGTTCATACTGTAAAGGTCGATACGGCCCAAACCATTAAACCGATCAAAAACCCATTAAAGGTCCCCATTACTTTCCGTGAAATGATTCCATGGATCCTGGGAGGATTGGCGGTAATTTTACTGATCATTGCAGCCGTCTGGTATTTCAGGAAACGAAAAAATAAAGAACCGGTCTTCAGGCTGAAATCACGGGTAAAATTATTGCCCCATGAACTGGCGCTACAGGAACTTGAAAAATTACGGGTAAAAAAATTATGGCAGGATGGGAAAATGAAGGAATATCATTCTGAACTGACTGAAATACTGAGGAATTACATTGAACATCAATTTAATATCCCTGCTTTGGAACTGACATCGGCAGAACTGGTGGACAATTTAATGCAGATATCTTCATGCCCGAAACAGGCGGTTGATAAACTGTGTGATATCCTGATCATGGCCGACATCGTGAAATTTGCCAAAGCCAAGCCCCTGCCTGCGGACAACGAAAAATCCCTGACCGATGGTATCAGCTTTATTTATGATACGGCACAGGCTAATGATGTTGTTGGAAATGGGGTAGAGGGATAAGGGATGAGAGATGGGGAATGTGAGATAGGGGATAGGAGAGGAATGCTGATAGATCATAGATCATAAATCATAAATCGTAAAATACTTCATGTTACACGGTGTGACATTTGCAAATCCTGGTTTTCTTTTTCTGCTGGTGGTGGTCCCGGCGCTGATCGTCTGGTACTTTTACCGGCAAAAAAAGAATACCGCCGACCTACAGGTGAGCAGTACCGAAGGGTTTGAACCTGAACGCCGCTCGTATCGCCATTACCTGCAGCGCGCACTTTATGTGTTACGGCTTCTGGCCATCACCTTACTCATCGTTGCGCTGGCGCGGCCGCAAACCAATCTCAATCGTCAGGATATCAGTGTTGAAGGGATCGATCTGATGATCGCGCTTGATATCAGCGGTTCCATGACGGCCATGGATTTCAAACCCGACCGGCTGGAGGCAGCAAAGGATGTTGCCATCGAATTTATTGGTGGCAGGCCCAACGACCGGATCGGACTGGTGATCTTCAGCGGGGAGACGTTTACACAATGTCCTTTGACTACTGATCATGCTGTACTGAAAAACCTTTTCCGCGATATCCACAGCGGGATGATAGACGACGGAACTGCCCTGGGAGATGGACTTGCCACTGCCGTGAACCGTTTACGGGGAAGTAAAGCCATCAGCAAGGTGATTATCCTTCTGACTGACGGGATCAGCAATACAGGAGCCGTTGATCCCCGTTCTGCAGCCGAAATTGCTAAATTATATGGTATCCGTATATATACTATTGGTATTGGCACCATTGGCCAGGCCCCCATTCCGGTACAAACGCCATTCGGGATACAAACCCAGATGATGGACGTAAAAATTGATGAGCCCCTGCTGATGGAGATCGCCAAAATGACCGACGGGAAATATTTCCGGGCTACCAACAATGCGAAACTCCGCGCCATTTACCAGGAAATCGATAAAATGGAAAAATCAAAAATCGATGTGACTGAGTTCAGAAAGAAAAAAGAAGAATATTTGCCCCTGGCCCTTATTGCTTTTCTCTTTATAGGCCTCGAAACCTTGTTGCGATATGTCTTTTTAAAGAATATACCCTGACAATTAGTCCATGAAACGAATACTTGTAACTAACTATATTATTAATTTTTAATTCTTAATTCTCAATTGTTTAGATTCGCTCATACATATTTTTTATACCTGCTTATTCTGATCCCGGTATTTACGGCCCTGTTGATCCTTTTTGTCGCATGGAAAAAGAAGGCCCTTGCCAAATACGGGGAATGGGAGGTTATCCGGCAGTTGATGCCGGAGTATTCATGGGGAAAACCTGTCCTCAAATTTATTCTGATAATGGTGGCTTTGATTGCGCTTGATTTTGCCCTGGTTGGCTTACAGACCGGCTCCAAACTCGAAAAAGTCAAAAGAAAAGGTATTGACATGATGATCTGCCTCGATGTTTCCAATTCCATGTTGGCGCAGGATATCAAACCTGATCGGCTTGAAAGGGCCAAACAGTCGATCTCAAGATTGATCGACAACCTCGAAGGCGACCGGATCGGGATCATTGTGTTTGCCGGAAAAGCATATACCCAATTGCCCATCACCACCGATTATGCCGCGGCCAAGATGTTCCTCGCGACCATCAACACCTCTAT
>Ga0172381_10000434_pt1 | contig 50379 bp, 59 predicted proteins | sample Leawel6488metaG_FD_119754 | JGI IMG/M metagenome (GOLD analysis project Ga0172381, IMG submission 119754) | Leachate microbial communities from a municipal landfill in Southern Ontario, Canada - Leachate well 64-88 metaG | ecosystem: Engineered > Solid waste > Landfill > Unclassified | place... | reverse complement strand
TTCTTCGTCGTTTTCCAAGGATATCTCTTCGCTTTGAGGATAAGTGTTATGGGTAAGGTAATAGGCTTGCAAGCCTTTTCCGATTTGAGAAAGATCGCTTTGTCTGCGACTGTCTCTAGCTGCGGCTTGAGGGCCTTGGATGGACACAAGAACTACGGCAGTAAGGATGCCGATGATGGCAACAACAAGTATCAGCTCTATGAGAGTAAAGGCTTTGGCATCTTTTTGTTTGGCCTTTCCCAATTTTTGTTTGATGGAGGATAAAAAGCTAGAAAGATTAAAAATGTTCATTATTGATATTATAACCAAGAAAATATTTTAGCTCAATGCATAAGTTATCCACACCCAGTTGCACAGGTGCCACCTGTGCAAGTTTTCGCACAGGTGGCACCTGTGCAGATTGTGGGGCTGCGCAATGGTTTAAAAATACACAAGAAAAAATACACAGGTGGCACCTGTGTATTTTTTGGATGGGTTGGATCTTTGGGAGTTATTTTTTCTTTCCTACATATTCAACAAATTCGGCCAAACGGCAGGCATATCCCCATTCGTTGTCATACCAAGCTATTACTTTTACCAAATTGTCATTAGCCATAGTCATCGGAGAATCCACTACCGAAGAAAAAGAAGAGCCGACATAATCGGAAGAAACCAAAGGAGCGTCTTCCACTCCGAAAATTCCCTGCAAGGCTTCTTCCTGCGAAGCCTTTTTAAAAGCGTAATTAACTTCTTCCGCAGTAGTGCTTTTCTCCACTTCGCAAACCAAATCTACGACCGACACTGTAGGGACCGGAACGCGCAAGGCTATTCCGTCAAGCTTCCCTTTTAATTCCGGAATCACTTTGCCTATGGTTTTTGCCGCTCCGGTTGTCGTGGGGATAATATTTATCGCGGCGGCTCTCGCCCTTCTTAAGTCTTTGTGCGACACATCCAAAATTTTTTGGTCATTAGTATAAGCGTGTGTCGTTGTCATAAATCCTTTTACAATTTTGTATTCCCTGTCCAAAACCTTGGCCACGGGAGCCAAGCAATTGGTAGTGCAAGAACCCATATCCATAACTTGGTCTTTCTCCGGATCAAACTGATCAGCATTGATGCCAAGAAGGAAAGAAGGAACCTGATCGGGGGTTTTGGATGGAGCGGAAGCGATAACTCTTTTCGCTCCGGCTTGGATATGTTTCATCATATCCTCGTATTTGGTGAATTTCCCCGTACATTCCAAAACGATATCCACGCCCAAGTCCTTCCAAGGCAGTTTGGCAGGATCGCTCTCGGCAAAAGTCTTTATTTCAGAATCTCCTATCTTTATTATCCCGTCTTTAGCCGATACCGGCTTGGAATATTTGCCGTAAACGGAATCAAACTTTATCAAATGAACTAAAGCATTACATTCGGTCAAATCGTTAATCGCCGTTATTTGGACGTCCGGATGATTATCCGTCAATATTTTTGAAACCGCGCGGCCAATGCGGCCGAAACCGTTAATCGCAACTTTAATTGGCATAACTTTAAATCTAAGTCCCGAAACTTAATGACCAATGACCAATTAAATCCTAAACCCTAATGGCCAATTTCTCCTTTTGGGATTTTGGAAATTAGAATTTTGATGGTCTTTGGGATTTGGTCTTTGGGATTTCGTTTTATTTATTATTTTATATCCAATAACTCACAGATTTTTTTCTTCTCAAAGCCAACGATAAATTCTTCTCCTATCGCAATTGCCGGCACGCCCATCTGCCCCGTTTTTTCAAGCAAAAGCTGGCGGGCCGATTCGTCTTTTCCTACGTCTATATCTTCAAAAGAAAATCCCTTCTTTGCTAGGAATTCCTTTAAAGTATAGCAATAGGGACAGCTTGGAGTGGAAAAAATTCTTATTCTCGGATTTTCCATATTGTTATTATAATTTAATTATTTTTTAAAACAAGAACTTTTCTAAGCAATTCTTCCTGATTGAACCTTCCCATGCTTCCCTTTACGCATTCTTTTTCCGAAAAAAACAAAACTTTTTTGTCCCATCCTCCTCCCCAAAGCAGAAACGGCACGGGGTCGTTGCAATGAGATTTCAAAACGCAGGAAGTGTTGTGATCGCCGGTAATAAGAGTCAAAACATTTTTAAGACCGAGAAGCGGAAACAGATTCTCGTCAATTTTTTCAATAAATTTCTTTTTTTCCGCAAATTTCCCGTCTTCGGCCAGGCTGTCTGCCGCTTTGATGTGGCAAAAAACAAAATCATATTTTTTCAAGGCCTTGATGCTCGCAGAGATTTTGCCTTTCAAGTTCGTATCGGTTCTTGCGGTGGCTCCGCGGACACTTACCAATTTCATTCCCAATATTTCCGCAATCCCCCTATAAAGCCCTCCTCCGGCAACGCAAGCCGCTTTTAATCCGTATCTTTCTTTGAAGCTTGGAACGGACTTCAATTGTCCGGCGCCCCGAGTCAAAAGATAATTGGCGGAAACTTCTCCTTTGCAAATTCTCTTTTGATTGACAATATGGTCTTTTAATATTTGGTGGGCTTTATTCAAATAAGCGTTCAGAGTTTTTGCGGTAAAAGCCGCTTCGGCTGTTTCATCCATCGGTTTTATCTCAAGAGGCTTTTCTCCTACTCTTTTAGGATCTCCCTTTGAAATGTTCGCTGACAATTCCAGCCCCTTTTTCGGCCTTAAAACCAAAACAGCCCTATGCCCCAGCGCTTTTTTGATTAAAAATTTCACTCCGTCTATTTTTATGTTATTCAAAGAGTCAATTAATTTTTCGGTTTTTTCAATCCGTCCCGCGCGGCGGTCTATAATCTCCATCTCGCTGTTGACCGAAGCAAAATTGGCGCGCAAAGCGACATCGCCGTTTTTTAATTTCATCCCCAATCCGGTCGCCTCATAAGGCCCTCTTCCCAAAAAATAATCCTGATAACCAAAAAGCCCTATATGGGCGCCTTCCGAAGTTGCTTTATCTTCTCCGGGAGCTAAAAAAGGATTAACAAGCCCGCAAATGCCATGGCTGGCCATAGTGTCCAAATTCGGCTTAAAGGCGGCCTCTAAAGGCGTCTTGCCTCCAAGCTCGGGAACAGGCTGGTCTCCCATCCCGTCTATGACTATTAAAAAAATTTTCATTCCGCCTTCTTGTCTAAAATCTTGTTAATCTCTTCAACTATTTGAGTCGGGGTATAATGAGCTTTAATCAAATATCCGTCAGCTCCCATTTCTATGCCTTTTTCCACTTCGCTTCTCTGCCCTAAGTTAGAGAGCACTATAACTTTTAACGAATTGAATTGGGGGTCTTTTTTGATTTCCGCCAAAGCTTCCCAGCCTGATATTCCAGGCAAAACAATATCCAAAAGCAAAAGATCCGGCTTGGATTCTTTAAGCTTTGCCAAGACCTGGTCTCCGGATTCCGCCAAACTCAAATCAAATCCAACGCTCTTGAATTTGGTTGAATAAATATCAATTAAAAAAGGGTCGTCTTCCGCTAATAAAATTTTATACGGCATAATAATATTATAATGCTGTTTTAATTTTTTTCCAAATTATTTTTTTCCAGTTCTTTTATCTTCTCCTTAAGCTCGGCCATTCTTACTTCTCTGCCGATTGTAGCGTTATACCATCTTTCCAGCTCGGCGGCGCGATCTTCCGCCACTTTTTTGGCCTGTTCAAGATCCTTAGTCCTCTCTGCGACTATCGCATTAAGCCTTTCTTTTTCGTTCATCTCGCGATGAACTCCCCTAACGGCCAAGCTGGCAAAAAAGAAAATCAAAGACAGAAAAGCAAGTCTGACAATTATGTCTTCCGTTCCGCCGGACAGCATGACATAAACCAAAACCGTAAAAATAACCAAAGCGGCAAGCACATCTATAATAATAACTTTCGCGCTCAACAGATTATGCTGGGTAATGGCGTAAGTAAGGATAAGAATCCAAATCAAGGGAAAAACATAGGCTATCGGAAAAACGGGAATTTGATAGCCCGGCAGAAAAGCCAAAGAGCTGGCAAAAAGGAACAAGAACGAATAAAAGATATATTTGCTTTGGGTTTTTATGTCCGGATCTCTTGAAGTCCTCCAAAGACGGAAAATTTTATAAAAAAACAAAAGCAGATAGCCGACAAAATAAGCAAGAAAATAATTGTGTCCGGGCTGGGCTATGCTGTGGCATCCCCATTTGTAAACAAAAAGGCCTTTGATAAAAAATTGCGGGAAAAACCAAATTGAAAACAAAAAAATAGTTGCGATTACGTATCCCAAAGGAACAATAATTTTGTATATTTTATTTTTTTCTTTTCCTAAAACCAATGAAAAATGCAGTAAAAAAATAGGGATAAAAACCACTCCGCAATAAACCACTTTGTCCCAAAAGTAAGCCGCTTCTTTTACTCGGCAGCTATTCAGCATCGGCACGCTGGCGCCCAGCCAAATCGCAACGGAAAAAGAAACAAAAGCAAAAAGGATATTAATTAAAGATTTTTTGTTCCTTGTCCATGTAAATGCGCCGAAAAACAAACTTAAAATCGTTCCCGACCAAAGAAAGATCGTTAAAACCTGCAGGACAAAAGATGGCAATAAATTCATAGTTTTATTGTCTTATTTTTGATTCTATTTTTAAAAGCCTGTTATATTTTGCGGCTCTTTCCCCTCTGGCCGGAGCGCCGGATTTTATAAATTCCGCGCCGATTCCTACGGCCAAATCGGCAATAAAGTCATCTCCTGTTTCTCCGGACCGATGAGAAACTATTATTTTCCATCCCAATCTTTTGGCCAATTCAGCGGAGGCCAAAGCCTCGGTTATCGTTCCTATTTGGTTAATTTTCAAAATTATGGCATCGCAAGATTTTTTGTCCGCCGCCATTTTAATTCTTTCGGGATTTGTTACCGTCAGATCGTCTCCTACGATTATTGTTCCAAAATCGGACAGTTTTGATTTTAAAATCGTCCATGAGCCAAAATCATCTTCAGCAAAAGGATCTTCAATCCCTATAATCGGATATTTGGAAATCAAGTCGCAATAGTAATCAGCGAAATCTTCTCCTCCAAAAGCTCCCATTTTTGTCTTATATTTTCCTTCTTCAAAAAATTGAGAAGCCGCAACATCCAAAATAAACTTGATTTTTTGTCTCAACCCTTTCTTTTCCGACGCTTCCAAGATAATGTCCAAAGCTTCTTCTGGATACTCTAAAGAAGGGGCAAAGCCTCCTTCGTCTCCAACATTGACTGCTGAAGGCCCCATTTTGTTCTTTAAGGCGTTTTTCAGTTCGCGATAAACTTCCGCTCCTATCTCCAAATTTTCGGCAAAAGAACTTGCTTGAGGAACAACCATAAACTCTTGCACGTCCAAATCGTTTCCCGCATGAGCTCCGCCGTTGATAACATTAAAGCAAGGACTCGGAAGAGATAAGGACTGCTCTCTTTTTTGATTAAATAATTCGTTGATGAATTGGTAAAGAGGAATATTTTTTTCCGCAGCCAAGGCGCGGCAAGCGGCCATTGAAACAGCCACTATGGCATTAGCTCCGAGCTTTGATTTATTATCGGTGCCGTCCAATTCCAGCATCAAACCGTCTATTTCCTCTTGAGAGGAAATTTCTTTCCCTTCAATTTTTGGCGCAATAATTTCCTCTATATTTTTTATCGCCTTTAGAACCCCCAATCCTCCTCTGCGGGCTCCGCCGTCTCTTAATTCAACTGCCTCGTGTATTCCTGTTGAAGCTCCGGAAGGAGCTCCTGAAACAAATTCGCCCTTTTGCGTTTTCAGCTCAACTTCAACCGTAGGGTTTCCGCGAGAATCCAATATTTCTCTGGCTTTTAAAGATAGTATTTTCATTGTAAATTTTTAAACAAATTCTAATTTCTTAATTTTTAAAAAACATTTTCAAACCAATCCACTATTTCAAAAATTGAAAATCAAAAATTCCTTCTATTTATATTTTATTTTCTTTCTCCGCCTCTTGCAAATAATTATATGCCTCCAGCGCGGCCTTGGCTCCCTGTCCGCAGGCAATAATAATTTGCTTGTCTTTACCGGCATTAACATCGCCGGCGGCAAACAGTCCTGGCGTTTTTGTCTTTAAGGTCTCAAAATCAACCATTATTTCTTTTCGGCTGTTGAAATCAGCCAAATCTTCTTTGACAAAAGATGAAGCCGGCCGATATCCGGCCTCAATAAATACTCCCTCGCATTTTATCTCCTTTTCTTCTTCGCCAGCGGAATCTTTGTAAATAATTTTTTCAACAAAATTTTTGCCGGCAATTTCTTTGATGGCGGCATTTGTGATTATTTCTATCTTTCCTAAAGATGCCGCTTTTTCTTGATTGGCCGCATCCGCTCCTACCGCGTCTTTTGACTCTAAAATAAAGATTTTTTTGGCGTAATTAGCCAAAAAAATAGCGGCTTCAAATCCGGCGTTGCCTCCGCCTACGACTACAATATTTTTTTCACTGAACATCGGGCCGTCGCAAGCGGTGCAATAGCTTACTCCTCTGCCGATAAAATCTTTCTCTCCCGGAATGTTTAAAAATCTCGGAACAGCCCCTGAAGCGACTATTACCGCCCTGGATGAAAAAACGCCGTCTTTCCCTTTAACTAAAAAAAGATTGTCGGATTTAGACATCTCAACAATCTCTTCAAATTCAACCAAAACACCGTAAAAATTAAAATGGTTTTTCAGTTTTTCAATTAAATCTCTGCCGGAAATTTGCTCAAAACCGGGATAATTTTCTATTTTTACCGTCTTATGCGCAATTTGGCCTCCAAAATCTTTGGTTATCAGCAAGGTTTTTAATTTTCGTCTTGCGGAATATATGCCGGCGGTAATGCCTGCGGGCCCTCCGCCGATAATAATCAAATCGTAGCTGATCATGCCTTAATATTTAAGCTTTTTTAAGCAAGCTTTGACTTCTTCTCCCAAACTGGGATGCTTAACGGCAAGATGCAGGAAAGAATAGAACCAGCGCATTTTATCTCCGCATTCCAGCCAATCCCCTTTAAATTCATAGCCGTAAACTCCCTTGCCGTCCATCGCCATTTTGCCGAGAGTCGGGCTAACGATGGAAATATCATGCCCTCGGGCTTTTTTCTTTGGCTTAAGATAATCAAAAACGTCCGGAGTTAAAATGTAACGGCCGACAATGGCCAAATTAGAAGGCGCTTGCCCCTCTTTCGGCTTCTCAACCATATTTTTAATTTTATAAAAACAATTTGCTATTTTTTCCACATTGACAACCCCATAGTGGTAAATTTTTTCCGCAGGCAGCTGCTTCAAAGCTATTACCGGCCGCTGGCAAGTATTAAAAACTTCTATAAGCTGGCTTAAAGCAGGAACTTCCGAATCAATAACATCGTCGCAAAAAAACAAGGCAAAAGGCTCGTCTCCAATAAATTTTTTGGCGCGAAAAACAGCGTCTCCGTCGCCCAAAGGCTCTTTTTGCGCGGCAAAAGAAAAATTGATGCCTTTTACCATAGTTTGAATTTCTTTCAAGTCGTTCTCTTCCTTTTTCTTTTCTGCCAATATTTTTTCCAGTTTCAGATCCGGTTGGAAATACTGCAAAACATCCTTTTGCTTGGGCCTTGTTACAAAAATAATCTCTTTGATTCCGGAATTGATAGCTTCTTTTACTGTGTAATGTATCAGCGGCTTGTCAACCAAAGGAATTAATTCTTTGGAAACAACTTTTGATAAAGGCAAAAAACGGGTAGCCAAACCGGCTATTGGAAAGACCGCTTTTCTGATAACTTGTTTCTGCATAATAATATTTATTCTTCCGGCTGGCCGCTGTCAGCGTCCCCTCTTCTTAAAAAGGCCGGTATTTCAAAAATTTTATCTTTCTCGTCCTCTTTTTCGGTTTCTTCCCTCTCCGCCTTTTTAATCTCAAGAGCGTTTCTTCTTATTTTTATTTTTCTTTCAATCTCTTTTTCATCTTCTTCTTCGGTGTTTATTTCCTTTTTTTCATCGCCGGCATCGGCAGATTCTTTTTTATTTATTTTATTTTTTTTATTTATTTTTTTGGCTGTTCTTTTCTTTCCGGAAATGGCCTTCTTGGCTTTTTTTTCAGCGCTGCCAGTAGCCAAAATAGTGGCTTTTATAACATCCTTTAAATTTGGAGACTGGGACAGTCCAAAGATTATTTTTGCTTGCGGAGCCGTTGAATGTATTTTTTCGCTAATAGCCATCAGCTGTTCCAAGGAAATATTTTTAGAGCTTTCAATATTAAATAAAATATTCTCGGCTTGCGAAAAATTATAATCCAAAATCGGACTTATTAAAAGCGCTTTGGCAAAATCTTCCAGCGTTCTTTTTTCTTTTTTTGAATCCGCTAAAGATTTTTCACCGGCAGACTTATCTTCCTTCAAAGAAGAATCTTTTGAAAAAGCCGGAATTGAAGCCGAAACTTGGGCAGTATTCAAATAAGCTGTTTGGCTCTTTCCTTCCAAAATGGTTTTAACGTCCGCCCAGTCAATATTGATAAGTCCGGGGATATAGATCACTCTCAAAAGGCCTTCCAAAGAATTTGCTATGTGCCTGTTCAAAAGAGAAAGCGCGGTATGGAAGGGAGTTTCCTCTTTTGTTAATTGAAAAATTTTGTCATTCGGAAGAACCAAAACAGCGTTTAAATTGCTTTGTATTTTCTCCAAAGCTTCGCGGGCTGATTTTAATTTGTCTTTTCCTTCAAAAGCAAAAGGCAAAGTAAAAATCCCAAGCGTTTTTGAATTAAGATCATGGGCTATCTTGGCGAAAACCGGAGTCGCCCCGGTTCCCGTTCCTCCTCCCAAGGAAGAAACCAAAATAAACAAATCTTTTTGAGGCGAAAAAATATTCTTTATCCTTTCCTCTTCCTTTTTAGCCGCCGCTTCCCCTACAAAACGATTGCGGCCGGTGCCCAAGCCTTTTGTCATTTCTTTCCCAAAAGCAAAAGAATTTACTCTTTTGGGAACGGCTTTTAAGGCCTGCATATCGGTATTGGCCGCTACAAAATCTATTTTCTTGGAAGAAAATTCCGCCAGCCTTTGCGATAATTCCGAAACAATATTTCCTCCTCCTCCGCCTATTCCAACGACTCTTACTTCCACTTTTTTCACCTCCAAAGCGTCCGCTCTAAATTTCTCTTCCTTCTCGGCCAAGCTTGGTTTCTCTGATTTTATCTTCTTTGCCGGCTTCTTTGCTGATTTATTTTTTTTATTCTTCAAAAAAGGTTTTTGAAAACTTGTTTTTTGCAAATTTTTAGCTTTGCCTTTTGGACTCAAAGGCTCTTTTTTAACTGGCTCTCTTTTCTTTTCTTTTTTATTTTTTGCCATATATCTTTTTCTCCTAACCAATTATACCGATACGAAATTTTCTACCAAACAATTTTCTTGGCTGTCTCTCTTAAGTCTTCAATTGAGAAAGCGTCCGCTTTCTCAAACCACCACCTGTCCATGTCTATATTGTCCCCGGCTTTTCTCGGAATAATATGCAAATGAAAATGAAAAACTCCTTGTTCCGCGGCCTTTCCGCTGCGCTGAACAAGATTGACTCCTTCAGCTTTAAAGCTTTCTTTCATCTTTAACGAAATCTTTTTCGCCGCCGCGGCAAGGGCTTTTAAATCTTCCGAATCAATATCAAAAATATCACTGGCATGATTTTTGGGAATTAAAAGGGTGTGCCCTTCGGCCAAAGGATTCAACTCTAAAAAAGCAAAAGTTTTTTCGTCTTCGTAAACTTTTACCGCCGGAACTTCGCCTTTTATTATTTTGCAAAAAATACAATCGTCCATAACAAGATTATAACATTTTTCTTATTTTTAAGTAAATTCCTTTATAAAATTAAAACCCCTTGCAAGGCAAGGGGTTTTACATTCAAACATTATTACAACAACAAATCGTTCTGAAAGTTATCAATTATAACCGGATTTCTCCTTACGGCGCTGGTATTTTGTTCGGCGTAGTCAAAGGCTTCTTCAACTGTAACTTGGTTCGGCTCCATAACTACGCTATCCTGGTCATAATCATGGATATTGGCATTGCCTTGAAGCATTCCTTGATTAACAAACCAATGAGAAAATAATCCTTCTCCCGGCTCTCCGGCGAGAGGATCGCCTATAGAATAAACGGCAGCAAGCTGCGTTTCTCCCACAGCGGAAACAAAAAAACGGCCAGCGTCAACCGCCCCGCCGCTTTTTTGCTTAATTTTTGCCTTTAAATTTAGTCTCTTCTTTCCACTATCAGCGTACAACTGGTAAGAAAAGCGGCCAGCGCGCCTATGGCGGCAAGAACCGGGGCGAAAACGGTTCCAACGACGGCTACCGTCAAAGGAATTTCTATCAAAACCTCTCCGTCCTCTTTTTTAATAATAATTCTCCTGACATTGCCTTCGGCAACCAGCTCTTTGACTTTTTTCAAAAGCTCTGTGCCGGAAATTTTGAATTCTTCTTGTTTTGCTTTTTTAGGCATATCTTTTAAAATTAAAATTTTTGATTATCATTTTTCTGCTCGTAGATCGCATCGGAATTTTCACAGCTGCAAGGAGAATTTTTCCAGCTCCAAAAACGGCTGCGGTTCTTCTTTGGTTTTATAATTAATTTCAAGCCGATAAACAGAAAGAACAAAGCCCAAAGGATAAGGCCAAAATCAAGGTTAATCTCTATTAAGCCCGCGCTCTTCAGCATGGTTGCCAGCCCAAGGGCGATAAAAATAAAGCCGAATATTATGCCTATCATATTAATTTTCTAAATTTGATAATTATTAAAGCCATTATAGCACAAATGGCTATTTCTTCCCCTCCATCTCCTTAATTTTCTCTTTTAGCTCGGCCATACGCACTTCCCGGCCTATGGTTAGCTGGTACCATCTTTTCAGCTCGTCGTTACTTTCTTGCAGCTCTTTGGTGCGGTCCCGGACTTTCTGTTCCAGCTCATCTTTGGCTTGAATCTCTTTGTGCATACTCTTAATTAAAAGATAGCCTATAAGGCAAAATAATCCAAAAACTCCGAGTCCTAAAAGTTTAGTCCAAAAAGTCTGAAAGAGAAAAGCTTGAACCAATGAAATTCCCGCTATGGTAAAAACCAAAAGCTCGGTCAAAACTATTCTTATTTCAAACAAATGATATTTCAAAATTGCCAAACCGGTAAAAATAAATACAAAAACTACCAAGCCGTGTCCGTAAGGAGGAATGGGAATATTGTATAAATTTAAAAAATTAGTGGCTCCGCCGGTAAAACCAAGCAATGTTCCTATCAATACATATCTTATCGGAAGCCCGGATTCTCCTTTATTCTTTTTTAATGCTTTAAACATTAAATACCAGCAATAAAAAACAAAAATACCAAAGACTAAAAGGAAGGGATGGTAGGCCGGACCGGGGACAGGATACCAATCAATTAAACCTTGGGGCCTAACTCCCTTTATGAATAAAGGAGTAAATCCTGTTATAAAAACCAGTAAAGAAAAAATCCATCCGATTTTTATCAGCTTCTTTTTTTCTTCATATATTTTCAAGAAAACAGAAACAAAATGAAGATAAGTAATCGGAGTGAAAATAGCTCCTACATTAAGAGCCGTAGACCAAAAAAGAGCCGACTCTTGAGTTTTGCCGATGAGCATCCAAAGAAAATAAGGCCATGACCATGCGGCAACGCTTGCGCAAAAAAGAGAAAAAGTTTTATTTAAAAGATTTTTTCTGTTTTTTATATAAACTAAAATTCCCAAGACAGTCGTGGTAATGGCATTTATAAAACTTGATATAGTAAGATATATTATTAACATTTTATCTTTCCCCCTCCATCTCCTTAATTTTCTCTTTTAGCTCGGCCATACGCACTTCCCGGCCTATGGTTAGCTGGTACCATCTTTTCAGCTCGTCGTTACTTTCTTGCAGCTCTTTATTCGCAAGAGCCAGCTCCTTAGTTCTTTCTTGGACCTTTTGCTCAAAAAATTCCTTAGCCTTAACTTCTCGGGTAGTATATCTTATAAGCAAAAAGCCCATAAAACAAAATATAATAAAAACGCTAAAGCCGAAAAGTTTAGACCAAAAATCGTAAAAAAGCAGAGATTCCGCTAAGGAGGCAACAGATATAATCCCGACAAACAATTCCGTCAAAATAATTTTTACATCAAACATATGATATTTGGAAATTGCGTAAGCAATAAAAGACATACAGATCAAGACAAAAATAAATCCGACCGGATAGAATTCCACCCCGTAATTGACTAAAAAATCAGAAGCGGCCGAAAAATAAATAAGAAAACCGATTAGCAAAAGTTTTATCTGTTTTGATCTAACAATATCAACCTCTCTGCTCTTTCTCCAAGAGATAAAAAGAAGATATACCACCCTGGAAGAACCCAAAGCCAAAAAGAATAAATAAACAAGATGCAGCCATGCGGCTTTTGGATAAACTCCCCAAAAATATTCGTAATATCCCTGTATAAAAAAATCCGTAAAAAGCAAAAAGAATTCAAAGAAGATAGAAAGACCGTATATGAAAAAAAGAAATTTTCTATCAAGCCCCTTGTTTTTGTCCAAAAATTCAAGAAAAAAATGGTAAAAAAATACGGGAATAAAGATTATCCCGACGTAGCCGAATCTTACCAAAATTGAAGCCAAAAATACGTCCTGCGTGTTGAAAAGTATAAACCAAGAGAACTGCCACCAAAAAGTAACAATAGAAATTAAAGCAAAGGCAATATTAACTTTTGACTTTTTATTCTTGAAATAAATCGCCGAGCCCAAAAGCAAAAAAAGAATTGACACAATCAGCGGCGGAATAGAATAAGGATTTAAAAACAGCATAATATTATGATTATAATAATATTATAATCCCGCTAAAAATAAAAATAAAGGCGAAAAACTTCTCCGTAATGTAGAATCCATCCCGCCAAAGCCGCAAAAAAGAAAACAATCGGCTTTAAAGCAGATTGTTTTCTAAAAATTATCAGCTTATCTGCTTTTTAAAATACATTTCCAACCCTCTCCTGCTGGCCTCAAAATGAGGCTCCGGAACCTTTTTCGGATCGCACCATATATAACCGCTGCATTTATCCGGTTCCATCACTTTCGGTTCTCCTTTGAACTCGGTTGCCAGTAAATTAACAGATATGTAATGGCGGCCTGTTTTTTTATAAGTTTCCAAATTGTTTGAAACGCTTACTACTTTTGGATTTTTTATTTCCATTCCTGTTTCTTCTTTAACCTCCCTGGACGCTCCTTCTTCAAAAGTTTCCCCCATATCTAAGTGGCCGCCGGGAATAGAGTATTCCGGGACAAACTTCCCTTTTCTTTTGCCTATTAAAATTTTTCCGTCATCCCGAAGAATTATAACTCCCAAACCGACAAGGACCTTTTTTTCATTTTCCAGCATATTTTTATATTATTGTAATTATTTAATTATCGGCCAATACGCCGTCAGCGGCGCGCAAGCCCATAACTTGAGCCTGCATAATTCCGCGGGCAACGCCTGATACATCTCCTATAACGTAAATGCCGTTTCCTGCTCGCAAATATCCGTCAACCATTATTTTCGGCCACAAATGAAGCTCTGGAGCAAAAATATGGCATTCGTCAGTAATAATTTGATTTTCTAAAATATTATCAATATCTATCAAAAAATCTATCATTTCATCTACTATCTCTTCGCCTATCAAATTTTTAACTGATCCGCAAGTATACCTGTTCTCAATGCTGGAACCCGTAGCTTTTGGAGCAGAATTATTCATCGCTGTTTTTAATGATTGCCCTATTAAAAATCCTCCTGATATTTTCATATATTTTTCCACGAAAGATTTTTCCCATTGGAAATATTCGGCGGTATCGCCAAAAAATATTTCTTTTTGCACTGAAAAATTTCCCCAAGGAGACCCTTCCCATACGCAACCCTCTGTGCTGTCTATCGGCTTTCCGGCAAAACAATTTGGAACGCTCATGGCCACAACCTTTCCTTCCGGACAAAAACAAAACAACCTCGTTTTATCTCTTTTAAACTTAGGGTCAAGCACTTTTTCTCTTAGCTCAACCAATATTTTACTTGCCCTGTCTTCAAATCTAACGCCGATATACCCTCCTACTCCGGCGACTTCCACTCCTATCTCTTCCATAAGCTTCAACATTTCACTGTTCCCCGCCCGTCCAGTCGCTATAATTATATTTTTGGCAAAATAACTTCCAATATCGGTAAAAACGCGAAAAACTCCTTCGGAACCGCTTATTTTATTCACTCTTTCGTTAAATTTTATTTCCGCCCCAAGAGAAATGATTTCTCTTAAGAGATTATTCATCAAGTTTTCAAATCTTTCTCCTTCAACGCTTAAACTCTGATATGTTTTTATCGTAATATCTTCATTATTTGAAAGCCTGTATATTTGCTGATCCACGTCGGGATCCACAACATTAAAAATATTTCTACCCGTATCTCCAATCCAATCCAAAACTTGATCTTCCAATTCCAAAAGCGTTTCTTTGCCCAATAGCTTTTTAAGCCCGCTGCCAGCAGGATATTTTGACAATATTCCGCAGCTGACGGAACTGCAAGCTCCTCCCACTCCGCTGATAATTTGGCATTTTCCTCCGCACCCAGCGCACTTTTTTCCGCTGAAAAGAACGGGACACCTCCTAGATTTGTTCTCTGTCCCAGCTTCTATGATTAAAACTTTTTTACCTTTTTCCAGCATTCTTCTGGCGGCCGCAATACCTCCCGGACCGGCGCCTATAATTGCCGCATCATATTTCATATGTATAAAGTTTCCCCAAAATTAGATAAAAGCCTAATCTTATCTAAAAAACAATCAGGTTTGTTATGGTAATATCCAATTAAAATTACTTAGATATGTTATTAGCAAAAAATATTGATGCTGTATAGTGTTTGTAACATTTTAAAAAATCGGGCGAACACCCGATTACCATACCTTGGTATATCTTTATAGCGTCACGCAAATTGATTTTATCTAAACCTTCCGGATAAAAAAATATCATTTCTACCCGCCAAACAGGCTATTTTTATTGCAATCCTTAATATCTAAAAACTTTGCCATGCCCGGGGTAAACCGTTGTTCCCGCTTGGATAACTTTTGCCAGTTTTTCCAAAGATCCGGCCATTTCTTCGGCAGACCCTCCGGGCAGATCCACTCTTCCATAAGAGCCGTCAAAAAGAGTGTCCCCGCTGAAAATAAACCCTCTTCCCAGCAAACAAATGCCTCCTTTGCTGTGTCCCGGAGTATGGAAAACTTCCAGTTTTTCCTTTCCTACTTCTATCTTTTGCCCTTCTTTTAAAAAAATATCAGGATGAAAAGATATAAAATTCTTTTCATCTTCATGAATCAAAATTTCGGCTCCTGTCGCCTCTTTTAATTCCTCGTTGGCGGATACATGGTCAAAATGATAATGGGTGTTGATGATATATTTTATTTTGGCTTTTGTTTTTTCCATCTCAAGCAAAATCTTCCCGGGCTCTCCGCCCGGATCAATAACAGCCGCTTCTTTTTGAGAGACAAAAAGATAACAGTTCGTCTGCAATTTTCCAACAATGATTTGCTTTATCTCCATGGCGGTCCAAAAAAACGGAAAAAGTTGCGAGCTATAAGTTATAGCCCAAAGTTGCCCATTTGAGACATCTTCTGCGCAAGGCTCATTTGGACCTTGCGGACGGCATCGTTGGCGCAGTCTTTAACGGCTTTTTCCTGCTGGTTAACGCCGAGATCGGGATTTAAAAAAATTTCTTCTATTTCCATTTTGCCGTTCATAATTATTCTTACTCCGTTCTTTTCGGCTTCCACCCTTTCTTTTTTCAGCTGGTCTTGCATCTCTTTTAATTGCTTCAACTGTTTTAATTGGTCAAACATTGACATAATTCTCCTAAAATTGATTTTAAATTTCTTATCAGCCTTTCTATCTTACGAAAATTTTGAAAGAAAATCAAAGTCCCCTTTAATTCTCTGTCCGGCCCTTACCTTAAAAATTTTTACGGCCGGCAAAAACAAAAAATGGCAAATAACTTTATTTTTGATTATTTTTTAAATATTCTTTTATCCTTCCCCTGTCTTCATTCTCCTTATCTCCCTTAAAATACAACTCTATAAATTCAATCCTTTGCTCTTGCTCAAAATATGAATAAATTATGCGCAGAGATGATCCCTTTAGATATCTGCAAAAAAACCGGGCTTTCACAATAAAAAAAAGACCGTTTTGAAAAACAATATTAAAATGCTTGCTGTTGCCAAGAGGGACAACGGAAATTACATTACAAAATTCTTGTAAATCGCTAGGTAAAGATTTATACTTTTTGCCAAGCTTCTTGAGCTCTTTTTGGAATTCCTGTATTTCATTATAGCTCATCTTCATAATTCTTTACGGAATATTTCTCATCGCGGTAAAAAACGCTTTCATAAGAAAGAGGCTTGCCGTCCTGCGCGGATTTCCAAGGAATATCCCCATGTGAATAATTTTCTATTTCCGCGGCGCTTTTATCAGAAAGCCGCGCAAGCACATCATCAATATGCCTAATTTCGCGCGCGGAAAGGATATCAAGATTTGGACGTTTTCGCGGTAAATATTTTTTTTGCAAATACTTAAAATATTGACTTTTGACAAGTTCTATCTCTCCCTGTCTCTGCATTTCTTTAATAATTGAAGATAATTCAACAGAAGTAGGGCCATGATGATTTTTGATATAAGTTGCTCCCATCAGGGTCTCTTCAAACTTTTCGTAATAATCAAAATCAATAAAATAAAGCAGCTTATGCAAGACTGTTTCGCCAACATTCGGCTTGCCGCCAATTTTATTTAGGATATAAAGCAAAACCTGTTTAAATTTATCGAGATTTTTTTTAGTAACGCGAATTTGTAAATTGTCCGATTTTTTTACAGACATTTTTTCAATAATAACGCTTCTTCCCGGTTCTTTTTCTGAAAGAAAATTTATAAGGGGCATACCAAAAATAGCCGCAAGCTTTTTAGCTTCGGATATGACAACCTCCCTTTCTCCTCGTTCAATTTGCAAATAAGTAGGGCGAGAAATACCAAGCTCTGATGCAAGATATTCCTGCGTCATCTTCCGTTTGGTTCGCTGCTGTTGGATAAATTTTGCAAGCATAATTATTTAATAAAAATATTTTATATTAAATTAACTCTATTGTCGGGCATATCTTAAAAATATTATATTCCATTATGGACAATGTAGAATTTCTTGTCAATGGTTATGTAAAAAATTTATACATATCTGTTTTTTATATTAAAATAACATAATTTTTGCTTCATAAAATAACATAATCCCAAAAAGGTTCCGACATGTAATCTTGTCAAAAAATCATTAAATTAAAGCCTCTTTTACTTAGGCAAGCTGCAAACAATTATTTTTATAGTTAATCGCGCAAACCGCTCTTTTAAATAAAAGAAAAATGCTGTATTAATGAAAAGTAATATTAATTTTTATAATTTATGAAATCAATTATTGAATATCCCGATTTTGACAAGGCCGATTTAAGAATCGGCAAGATTTTGGAATGCTCCGCTCCCGAATGGAGCGAAAAGCTTTTTGAATTGAAAGTGGATTTTGGAAGTGAAATCGGACAAAAAACGATCTTTGCGGGGATAAGAAAACATTTTTCTTCCGAGCAGATTATCGGAACAAAGTGCGTTTTTGTCGTCAATTTGGCGGAACGTAAAATGGGACAAGGAATCAGCCAAGGAATGATGCTGGCAGCAGTTGAAAAAATGGCCGACAGCACGGAAAAATTGGCCTTGACCGCAGTCAGCGACGATATAAAAGAAGGATCCGCATTAAGATAGGCTGGACCGATTACTGTTTTCGGATTATTATAGAAATACAATTAAATAAAATTATCCAGAAGCGGTGAGAGATTTGGCTCTGTGACCCGCTGGCAACCATCTTAAGTTTAAGAAAGGTGCCAATTCCAACCCCGCGCGGGGAAAGATAAACGGCTTGCGCCAGCTCTTCCTTTCGCGAAGAGTTTTTTGTTTATAATAAATAAAAAATAATTTTTAGATTATGACAACTATCAAAACTTGCGAATTTGTTTCGCCTAAACATCCTGATAAATTGTGCGATTATATCGCCGACGTCCTGCTTGACTCCTATATGGCTGTTGATCCCAAAAGCCGCGTCGCTATTGAGATTATGGGCGGGCATAATAATATTTCCGTTTCAGGCGAAGTGACCAGCAAAGCCAAAGTTAATGTTGAAAATATTATTAAAAGCATCTTGGGAGAAAAATACAATGTTAAAATTTATCTCTCCCTGCAAAGTCCTTCCATTTCCCGCGGAGTGGACAGCGGCGGCGCCGGAGACCAAGGCATTATGATCGGATATGCAGCCGGCGAAACTAAAAACTTCATGCCGCTAGAATATGAACTTGCCCGCAACCTTTGCGGCAAAATCTATAAACAATTTCCTTTTGACGGAAAAACCCAAGTAACCGTTGAAAACGGAAAAATAAAAACGGTCGTGGCCAGCTTTCAAAAAATATCTTCAGCTGAATTGGAAAAACTGGTGCGCGAGTTGATAAAAGCCGAAGAATACTTAATAAATCCAACAGGCGAATGGGAAATGGGAGGACTTGACGCCGACTCCGGCCTTTCCGGCAGAAAAATCGTAATTGACAATTACGGCCCGGAAATAGGAATCGGAGGGGGATCTTTCTCTGGCAAAGATTGGACCAAAGTTGATCGCAGCGGCGCTTATATGGCTCGCCGGATTGCCGTTGACTTATTGAAAAAACGCGGAGCCAAGTCGGTTAAAACAAAACTCGCTTACGCAATCGGCAAGAAAGAGCCGGTTATGGCTGTTGCCGAATTAGACGGCAAAGAAGAAAAGATTAAAGGATATGATTTGTCGCCAAAGGGCATTTATGAATTTTTAAATTTGGGAGAAATAAAATTCAGAAAAACAGCTTCTTGGGGCCATTTCGGCCGGGAATTCCCATGGGGATAAAATCGGCTAAAATTCAGCCTCTGTCTTTTCTTCGTCCTCAAAACTTATTTCTTTTTTGATTTCTTCAAATTCATTCTCTACCGCTTTCAGCCTTTCCCTGCTCGCTTTGATTAAAGCCGCTGCTTCTTTGACCTTCTTTAGTCCCTCTTCAACATCAACTTCTTTTTGGCCGTCAAACCAAGCTGTAATTTCGGCCAGCTGTTTTAAATTGCCGTTCAAGCTTTTTTTTGCGTCTTTTTTTGATGTGTCCATATTTATTTTCCTCGCTTCGCCGCATTTTCAGCGAAGACGGTTATCCTTATTAATTTTTTTAACCTCCGATTCCACAAATCCGTCTGCCAGCCGTATATTCAATTCTTGCCCTTTTTGAATTTGGCTCACGCTCCTCAAAACCTCCCCCTTTAAAAAAGCTATGCTATATCCCAATTTAAGCTGTCTTTCGGGATTATTCAAGCTGATTGTTTTTTCCGCATAATCCGTCTGCCGGCTAACGTTTCTTAAAGCCGAATCAAAGCTAAAAAAAACTTTCAGCGATAAATTTTTAATATCGGATTTAATGCTGTTTATCTTTCCGTCTATCTTTTGCAAATAGAACCTTAGCCCGCTCTTAAATTCTTCATATCTCTCAATCATATCCCTTTTAAAGCCGTCCAATTCCGCCAGAGATCTTTGAAGCAAGGAATTAATATGAGCCAGCTTTCTTTCATATGCCAAAACAATCTGCCTTGCGGCCCGTTCCAAAAAGAGCTCCGCTTTTTGCCATGATTCCCCCAGTAAATTAGCCGCGGCCGTAGGAGTTGAAACCGCCACATCAGCCGCCATGGCGGCCAAAGGCATATCTTTATGGTGGCCGATTCCCGCGATTACCGGACACGGAAAAGAAGCTATTTCTCTCACGAGCAATTCATTGTTAAAGGCCATCATTGATTCCATAGATCCGCCGCCTCTCATTATTATCAAGACCTCAATTTTTTGTTTCTTAAAAGATTTTATAGACGCAAGAAGATCTTTTACCGCTTCCTGCCCTTCAACGCGGGAATCAATCATTTTTACGCTAAAGCCGAATTTTCCCAAATTATTTAAAAAATCGGCGATAACCGCTCCCTGCCGAGAAGTGATAACTCCGATTTTATGAGGATAAACCGGCAGCCTTCTCTTGCGCTCTTCCGCAAAAATCCCCTCTTTTTCCAATAAGGCTTTTATGCGGTCGTATTCTTTTTTAAGCGCTCCCTCTCCGGCTAAAGAGATAACTTTGGCGATAAAAGACAAACGGCCGGATTGCGCATAAATTTCGGCGTGTCCCACAGCCGTTATTTTCATTCCTTCTTTTAAATTTATACCGTAAGAGCGGTAGCTGGATTTCCAAATAATGCAATTGAGAGTTGACCCGTTTTTTTCGTCTTTAAGGCTGAAATAAACATGGCCGGTCGGTCCGAATTGCACTTGGCCCACTTCTCCGACAATCTTTACTTCAAAAGGCTTTATCTTAAGGTTTAAAAATTCAATGTATTCGGATACGGAAAAAACAATTTCGTCTCCCGCATTATTTTCGCGAAAAAGATTGTAATTCTTATTCTCCATAATAGTTAGAATTCAAAACTTTGGCCTAGCGCCGGAATGCTAACTGACAAATCGGGCTTTAATCCTAAAATTTCCCCTTGGAGAGCTTCGGATTGAGGCAACTCCCCATGGACTAAAAACAGATTTTTAAGGCCTTTTGTTTCTTCCACTCTTTTTAAAAGCCCTTTTTGCCCGGCATGGGCGCTAAGCGCGTCCAAGGTAATCACTTTCGCTCTTATATTGTAGCTCTCTCCCAAAATCCTCACAGGGCTCACTCCGTCCTGAATTTTTCTTCCCAGCGTATTTTCCGCTTGAAAACCGGTGATTAAAACTACATTATTGGGGTCTTCAATATTATTTTTAAGATGATGGAGAATCCTTCCTCCTTCCGCCATGCCGGAGCAAGCAAGAATCAGCATCGGCCCATGAAGGTTGTTAAGATTTTTTGATTCGCTCGTGGTTTCCACATATCTCAAATTCTCAAAGACAAAAACAGGATCTTTGCGAAAACCGAAATCCTTCCAAAATTCTTTGTCAAAATATTCGGTTGATCGGGAAAAAATCGCCGTAAGATTTTGAGCCAAAGGACTGTCAAAATAAATGGGCAGGTTTGGAATTCTGTTTTGATTCACAAGCTTGTGTAAAACATAAATCAGCTCCTGCGTTCTTCCCAAGGCAAAAGCCGGAACGATAATTTTGCTCCCCCTTTTTGCCGCGCTGTTGATTATTCCTTCCAGCGCATCCATAATTTCGCCTATGGGACCGTGATTTCTGCCGCCATAAGTGCTTTCCATTATCATTGTTGCCGCATCCTCTTCAAGAGGCTCCGGAGAACGCAAAATCGGCAGTTCGTCCCTTCCCAAATCTCCGGTGAAAACGAGCCTTTCTGTTTTCCCGCCTTCTTTAATTTCAAGCAGAACTATCGCCGAGCCCAAAATATGTCCGGCATCATAAAGCTTAAAACGGATATTGTTGGTTAATTTGACCCATCCTCCCCCCGCGCTGAAATATTCAGCCGGCACGAATTGGTTAAAGGTTCTTTCGGCTTCATCAGAATTATAAATCGGAAAAACAGGATCTTCTCCCTTTTTCAAATGGTCGTTTAAATATTCGCAGTCGTGTTCTTGGATTGAGGCTGAATCTTGCAAAAGATAACGAGTTATTTCTTCAGTCGCCGAAGTGCAGTAAATTTTTCCCTTAAATCCTTCTTTTACCAAAACCGGCAGCAAGCCGCTATGGTCAATGTGGGCGTGGGAAAGAATTACGGCGTCAATTTGATCCGGGGAAAAAGGAAGCTCCTTATTAAGCTGGTTTGAAATATTCCTTTTCCCTTGGTACATTCCGCAATCCAACAAAATATTATAATCTTGAACCTGAATTAAGTGTTTTGAGCCTGTAACATTTTGGGCGGCTCCAAAAAAAGTAATTTTCATTTTCAGTTTGACCGTTAATTTTTAATTTTGCCAAATAAAAAACCTTTCAGTGAAAAACTGCGCAAGGCAAAGGCTTAAATAAAATTATTCCACTAAAAAATTAGTTTGAATGATTTTTTTAATCCTGCCCACTTGGCCGTCTTCCAGCCTTACTTTGACTCCCTGCGGATGAAAAGGAATACTGGTTAATATTTCCGCAACAATTCCGCGCGTAAGCTTGCCTGTCGGTTCGCCGATTTTCGTTATAACATCAACCTCTATTCCTATTTTAATATGGGCTTTAACTCTCCCGTCCATATTTATTTAATAGTCGTAGATATCTTTATAACCTTTTATTTTAAGCTGGACTTGGGTTGGAATAAAAGAAAAGCATTGGCGCGCCAATTCCAGCAATCCTTTTGCTTTAAGATCTTTTTCCAATTTGCTCAAAAGCGGAGGCAAATAAATTGCATCTTTGGCCGCGTATTCCTTTTGCTTGTCAGTAAGCTGCGCCGCAAGCCAATTAGAGCATTGCTCGCTTTTATCTATAATGACTCCCAATCGCTCTTTAAGCAAGCTGGCTAAGCTGTGTTTTTTGGAGTGCTTCGGATCAAGCAGTTTTATGGCTGTTTTGGTGCAGGCCACATTTTTCGGATCTGCATCCCAGTGACCGGCCATAAAAGAAAGATCAAACAAGGCATAATGGAAGATTTTCTTGACAGATTCATCGGCCAAAAGATCGCAAAGTCTTTTCGGTTTTTTCTTTCCTATTTTTATTATCATTGGCGGCTTGTTCGGAGCGTAAATTTGACATGTTCCTATTTTCGCTTTTTTCCAATCCAGTCCGGATGTTTCAATGTCCCAGCCTGCGATTTTTACTTGGGAAATCCATTCAAAAAAATCTTCAGAAATGTCGTTTTTGCATACAATTATATTCTTTGGGTTAAAAACTTCCATTTTTTTTATTTTTATTTTTTTAATTCCATTCAGAACCGGAAAATATTAATAATTTTAAAACGCTTCTTCGCGCGATAAGCGGAATTTAATATTTCCCCCATTGCGCCCAACGCAAAAATAATTCTTTCTGCGCCCTGTAGGCTGTTTCCCTGTCAAACCCTTGCGGTCTTCCTTTTTCCGAAAATTCTTTGCGCGTAGGAATAAAGATTTTGCTTTCCTTCGCGCGAAAAGGACAGACCGGATAAAAAATCAAAGGATTGCCATCTCTTACTCCGGTTACTCCGCTTTCCGGACAAACGCCAAATACAAATCCGCGGCATCCTATTAGGCCTTTAATAAGGGGCAGATCCCGTTCAAGCAGTAAATAAAGCTGGCTGGCTATACAGCGCATTTCAGCGGAAGCTCTTACGCATAGCCGCAAAGATAAAAAATTTAGAAGAGACCTCAAATTCATTGTGTAATGATATATTCCCACAGCCTTGCAAAAAGGCAGGATATATCGCGCCACTTCCCTGGGAACGCCGTTGGAAATCATTGATTTATAAGAAGCCAAGCTTTGCTCAATCGCCTGGAACAACTTATTTTTTTCCTCGTCTTTATTGCGGTCTTTGCCAAGCAAATGCCAAGGGACTATTATTTCGTAAATTTCTTCCCCTTCCTTAAAATCAATTGGCAGATTTTCTTTTCCTTGGCTTCCGGCATTAATGCCTTTGCTCGCGGCCAAATAACGCGTAGAAAAACCGCTATGGCTTGCCATGCGGTGCTCTAACAATTCAGGAGCATTCCCTTTGCTCATCTTGATATCAAACTTTATAAGAATATGCTCTAAAGCGGATCCGTAATCATTTTCAATAATCATGCGAAAAATATTTTCGCCCGTAATGATTTCCGGCACTCCGCTCATTCTCGCCGAATAAGCTACTTCTTCCCAAGCCTTTTCCCCTCCCACAACTTTAAAATTCCAAACTTTTGGAGCAATTTCTCTAATTTTCATAAAAAGATTTATTAAATCAAAATTTCAATCTGCTTAATATTATACCAAGCATCTCTTCGTCCGGCAAAAAAGCTGAAATCTTTGCAATTTTCTTTGTTTCCCGGCTTTTTATTTTAATTTTTTCCAGCTTAAAGCCGCATTGCAATAAGTGCGGCTTTAAATATTTTTTTAGAAGCCTATCTTATTTCGTAAACCAAATTTATTGAAACTGAAATTTCCTGCTGTCCCGGCTCTATATCGGCCGCTGTTCCTCCTCCCATTCCAAGGACTTCCGCTGAAGATTTCGCAGAGTAATCATAAGAGGAAGGATATCCGCCCTCATAAACATTAACAATTTTTCCCAGTTTCAAGCCCGATTGCTCGGCGATTGATTCCGCCTGGGCTTTGGCTTTTTGAATGGCATCAGCTCTTGCCGACTGCTTGGCGCTATTTTCATCTTCTATGGTAAATTGGAAATCCCCGATTAAATTCGCCCCGTTATTGGAAGCTTTATTTAAAATATCGCCGATTTTTTCAAATTCCCTGGCCTTTACCGTAATCTGTTGGATTAGCGTATATCCTTTAAAAATTCTTGATCCCCTTGAATAATCGTATTTCGGGGACAAGCTGTAGTTCGTAGTCTGTATGTCTTTCTCTTCAACTCCGATAGCTTTGATTTCGCCGATGATTTTATTCATTTTTTCGTTGTTGTCGCTCGTAATGGCTGCTATGTCAAAGCCTTCGGTCGTCACCCCGAGCCGCACCAAGGCAATATCGGGAATTACAAAAGCCTGGCCGCTGGCGCTTACCGTAATTTCGCGCATATTGCTTTGGCTAAGCTTTTCGTAATCAATAAGAAAATTCGCTGCTTGAATTGCTAAAAAAATACCGGCAATCCAAACAACGGCTAAAAATATTTTTTCTTTAAATTCTTTTGTTCTGATTTCTTGGTCCATATGTTTATTTTATTTATTTTTTGATTATTCCGACCTATTTTTATTATACCAAAACAATATTTATTGGCTATACAAAGAGATTACGCCGAAAAAAGAAAAACAGCGGATTAAAATCCGCTGTTTTTTGCTGGCGCAGGCAATTGAATTGCCTGGCTGAAGGCCGGCAAAATCGGCTGAAGAGCATACTCCCTCATTTTGGGGACAATGGCTTCAACTATTTTTTCCGGCTCTTCGAAAAAAGCAGAATGGGTTTTTGAAGAAATTTTTATAAGCTCTTTTTTGGGAGCTTCAATTTCTTCAAAAATCATTCTGATGTACCATGCCGGAAAAAGAGTTTCTTTCTCCAGCATTAGCACTCCGATCGGACATTTTATTCTTTTCAGCCCCGACATATCGGCATTAAACAATGAAGCAACGTGCTTCACTGGATAATATTTCATTACATCCATTATCTCAACCATTCTGTCTGACCCTATTTTTTTAGGATCAATATAAATCCGATAAGGAATTTTCATTTTCGGAAAAAATCTTGCCAAAAGTCTTAGCCCTCCGCGTATCATTTCTATATATCTTTTGCTCACCAATTTAGGCAAATTGGTGAGATAAATACTCTCCGGCCATTCAGGAATCATTATGCCATGGGCAAAGACTCCTTTAATTTTATCGCTTTCAGCCGCAACAGCTGAAACGATAAAGCCGCCTTGGCTCGTTCCAATCAGGAAGACCTTCTTTCCGTAATTCCTGAAAACATAGTGTATCGCGGCTTTCGTGTTTTCTTTCATTTCTTCAAAATCAAAGACCTCTTTCTTTCTATTCAGTCCGTGGCCCGTTAAATGCAGCAAGGCCACATTTACTCCCTTCGATAGAAAAAGCATGGCAAGCTGATTAAAACATTCCGCGTTGGTCATTGTTCCATGCACGACAATAGCCCATTCTTCGTTTTCCGGATTCTCATAAATCGCCATCCAAATCGGCCCATTGAAAGTCTTAATCTTATCATAAAACGGGAGAGGCTTTTTATTGTTTTTGTCCATTTTTTTATCCGGCATTTTGCCGGACGGGTTAAGCCGCTTTAGACCTTTTTTGTTTGTTTGTAAGCGGCTGACCGGTTATTTGCTTGATTAAAATAACCGGTCAGCCGCTCGCAAATACTTTTAAAAGTGCAAATTTATTGTTGCTTATATTTAAACTATTTTTACCCTCTTGTCAATTGCGCCGTAATAGCTCAACAGCTTGGGAACGTTTATGCTAACAAAAAGCGACTAACCGGTAACGTTTCCAATGTGCCACAGGCAGAAAAATACACAGGTGCCACCTGTGCAGATTTTTGCACAGGTGGCACCTGTGTATTTTTTTGGGGCTTGTGATTAGGGATTTATTTTGCGCAATAATGGATTTTTTGGTAATTTTTGCGGAAATCCGCCACTTCCTTGCCGATTTCTTCAGGATCTTTATTGTCTAAAATAACTTTTTTTATAAATTCCCCTATTTTTTCCATTTCCTCTTCTTTCATCCCAAAGCGGGTCATTTCTTGGACGCCGATTCTTATTCCTCTCGGGTTCTTCGGACTTTGGCCGTCTCCAGGAATAATATTTTTGTTAAGAATAATATTCGCCCTTTCCAGCTTTTCAGCCGCAATATGCCCGGAGCCGGGTTCTCCGCAATTCACCACAATCTGATGGCTTTGAGTAAACCCCTTGCTTTTCCCTAAAATATCAAAACCGTATTCGGCCAGCTCTTTAGCTAGCGCCTGCGCATTTTTAACAATTTGACCGGCATAGTCCTTACCGAACTCCTGCATTTCCCTTAACACTCCGTATAAGGCCGGAATGCGGTGCAAATGATGGTTGGATGAAAAGCCGGGAAAAACTCGTAATTGAATAGTTTTAGCCGTTTTTTCGTCAACATTGCCCAATATCATTCCTCCTTGGGGTCCGGGAAAAGTTTTATGCGTTGAAGTCGTAATAATATCCGCTCCTTCTTTTAGCGGATCTTGAAATGCTCCAGCCGCAATCAGCCCCAAAACATGAGCGGCATCGTAAATTATTTTCGCTCCCACTTTATCGCAAACCTGCCTTAGTTCTTTGATAGGTTGGGGAAACAAGATCACCGATCCTCCGATAACGATAAATCTCGGCTTTGTTTCCAAAATTTTAGCCGCGCTTTTTTCAAGATTCATAGTGCAGTCCTCATTATATTCAAGGTTTTCAATTTCCAATCCCAAAAATCCGGCTGCTCCGGCTTTCTCGTGGGAAACATGAGAGCCGTTTTCTATTCCCAAAGATAAAATTTTATCGCCTCTTTCCGATATGGCCGAAAAAGCCGCATAATTGGCTATCGTGCCGGAAATCGGACGAACATCCGCAAAGTTAGCCCCAAAATGTTTTTTGAATTCTTCTTCCGCCAAGCTTTCTATCTTATCAACATATTTCAAACCGCGATAAAATCTTTTAAAAGCAGTCCCTTCCGCATAACGATGCATCAAGTCCGATATATATAATTTTTCACAAGCCGGAGACATCACATTCTCCGAAGCAATCAAATTAATGCAGTTATTTCTCCATTGGTTGTGCTGCTCAACAAGCGATAATATTTTTTCCATAATTTTATTAAAATTTTATTATTAAAAACCCAAAAAATACACAGGTGCCACCTGTGCAGATTTTTGCACAGGTGGCACCTGTGTATTTTTTTTGGGGCTACCACCCGCCTCCGCCGCCTCCTCCTCCGCCGCCGCCGGAATAGCCGGACCCTCCTGATCCGGAAGAAGTGCCGACACTGGAAGCAATACCTGCGGAAAGGCTGTTTATTTGCGAAGTAAAACTGTCCGCGCTGAAGCTTCCGACCGCCGCTCCCGCAAGCCATGCCGGATGATAGTTTTGGAAATATTCTTTGCCGTAGATCTCTTCCATTTTTTTAATCCAAATCTTTGTTATGCCGAAAACCATGGCATAAGGCAAAAGCTTTTCAAAAATATTTTCTTTCTCATAAAAACGCTGGCGAAAAGTTTCGGCTTTCTCCATATACATTTTAAATCCTTTTATCCGCCAATTCAGTTCCGCCCCTTTCGGCGTCCGCTTGGGCATAATCCTTCCGAAGATTACAAAAAAGGCCGCAGCTAAAGCTAACGATATCGCTGCAAAAATTGAATAAAGCCAAGCCAACAAAACAGCCCAAACAAAAAAAATGGAAGCTATTATTAGAAATACCGTTCTTAGCATCCTGCCTTTTTCCGAAATCAAGCTTTTTAAAGCCAATTTTTCGGCCGCCGCTTTTTTGATAAGAGGCATCTCCTTATGAAATGACGCCTTTAAGAGAGAAAGGAAAACTTCTTTTTTTTCTCCGAATATTTTTTCGGTTAAAAGCCTTTCCAAAGAAGGCAAAGCTAAAAATTCTTCTTCGGGTTTAACTTTTTTGAGCTTAAAATCTTTTCCTCCCGAATACCAAGGCCTGTCTATCTGCTCTATAACAATATATTTCTTTACCGCCAAATCAACGATAGCCGCTGAAATAGATTCTTCGGAAACATCTCCGTTGCTAATAAGCGCTCCCATTTCTAAAGGAGTTATATTCTCGGGAATTTCAAACTCGGGAGTTATGGTTTTGTTAACTTTCGGATCTTTCCCATATTTGATCCAAAGATAAAAACAAAGGACAAAAGAAAATATCGGGATTAAAAACCAAAGATACTTCCCCCAAAGTTCAAAAAATCCCGGCTGATACGGAGTAAAAATATTTTTCGGAAAAGCGATGGAAGCGGTAAGGCCCTCTCTCGCCCCGAAGGGACGGTTAGAAAAAAATTTTAGAACATGGCTGTTTTTCCATTCGTAATCCGCTCCTTCCGTCTCCGTTGATCCGAAGATTCCCGAATAATAATAAATTTGCGAATTATCTTTACTGATTTCTTCGGGAAAATTAATCTCAATTGAAAAGCTATCAATATCAATTTGCCAAAACTGCCCGACTAAATTCCAGTATAATTCGTCAAAATCTTCATTTTCAAACCGTATCGCATTTTTAACAATATAAGTAATTCTATAGTAATTTTTTCCTGAAACCGTTTTTTTAGGATCTCCTATTTTCCAAGTAACGGTATTGTCAAATCTGTCTTTAATCGTTGAATAGGGCAATGGATTTCCTTCAAAATCGGCAATGCCGATAAGGTCTATCGGGGTTTTAATTATTTCTCCCTCTTCCGTCCGCGACTGCAAAGGCAACACCCTAAAAATGCCATGCTTGCCCGGCAAACGGCCGCAATCAGCCGTTATCTTTTCTTCTACAAAAAGAGAAGAATCTTTGTTGACAATAACAGTTGACTGGATATCTTTAATATACCAATCGGTTATCTCTTCAATTTCCCGCGCAAAAGAAAAATCCGGCAAAACCAAAATTAAAAATCCGAAAGAAAGAAAAACAAAAACCTTTTTAAAAATATCGCAGCAAAATAAATTCATATTTCAATTTTATCAAAAAACGGCTTAATTGACAGGGGCAATTTCCCCGCGCCAATTTACTGTTAAAAATCCTTGGTTATCAAAGGCACGAAAATAAACCCGGGAAATTCTTCTTTTTTAACTTCCGTTTCGCTTATTTTTGTAAATCTCCAAATTGAAGAGCCTATCGGCATAACAATATTTCCGTTAACTTTTATTTGGCTTATCCAAGCCTCGGGCAATTCTTTGGCCGAAGCTGAAGCTAAAATTTTATCAAAAGGCGCGTATTTGAAAGATTCCGCCGTTCCGTCTCCGGCAAACATTTTGGCAACGCCTTTTTCAATAAAATTATATTTTGAAACATTTGCATTTCCCTTTTCCGCCAATTCCGGCACAAGCTCAAAAGCGATTACTTCTCCTCCTTCGTTTTTCCGGCTGACAATATAGCTCAATAAAGCGGTGGTCCAGCCGGAACCGGATCCGATATCAAGAATTTTTTCTCCGGGCTTGGGGCTAAGAAGCTCAAGCATAAAAGCAACCACCGCAGGCTGGGAAATAGTTTGCCCAAAGCCTATGGGAAGAGCTTCATCGGCTTCAGCCAAAGAATATTCTCCTTCTCCCATTTTTCTAATATTTTCCGGCAAAAAATCAGACCTTTTAATTTCGCGAAAAGCTTCAATAATAATCGGCGTTTTTAAATATCCCTCTTCTATTAATTTTTTTATCAAACCCATAATACAATTTTAACATTTTATTAAATTTTTTTTCAAACGAAAAACCCGGCAAAGCGGGCTGGAAACAATAATTCATATTAAAAATAAAATGTGCCCAATCAGTAATAAAAAGCTGATTGGGCACAAGCGCGTTTCCGCGCATTTTTCACCATATCCTGATCTGTTCAGGATCGAAGTCATAGACCGGCTGGCCCAGCCTAGCAACTTCTTTTTTTTCTCTCTCGTCCGTCTCTCTCTCAATAACAACTGCAGATCGCTTCCCGTCACCGAAAGCATTGTTCTCCAAAGCCTCTTGCAAGACCTTGAGGAAAGAACTCTCTCCGTAATCTGGAAGCGGTTTGATGGATATCATTCCGTCCAAACATACGATGAAAGCGCATTCTTCGGCCATAGCCATCTTCAAGCGCTTAAATCTGTTATCAAGCGGCTCGTGGATAGCGACAACTTCAAACGAACTTCTTCGCAAAGCCTGGCTCATCACTTGTATTTTGTGAGAGCCTCGCTTCTCCGCGGAGCACAGAAATATTCTGCGGCGGCTGACATCCAAATTGTCGAGTATCCCCAGTTCGGCCATAGCCTCCAGGATCAGCTCAAAATAGAATGCCATTCCAACCGCAGGAGTCTCAACTCCGAAAGAAGCGATGAGGTCGTCGTATCTCCCGCCTCGCAACACAGAAGCAACCGAAGCGCCTTCTACATGAGCTTCTATAACAAAGCCCGTGTAGTAGTCAAGGTCGCGAACTAGAGACAGATCTATCTCTGTTTTGTTGAGAACATCGCGAGGCAAAGCCTCAATGATTTCCCTCAACTCGTCCAGCGCCTTAAATCCGATGCCTTTGGTTTGCCAATAGACTAAGTTTTCCAATTGCTGGAGAACATAGTGCGGACCTCCGCTAAGCTCCAAAACTTGAAGCAGATCGGAAATCAATTCCTCGCCGATATGATGGCCGGCGAGTTCTTTTTTGACGCCCTCTATTCCCCCTTTGCCTTGGTCAAAATGGTCAATGGCTCTTTCTATGGCGATTATTTGGTCGCGATCTCTAATGCCGTGTATTTCGGCCATGTCTCGATAGATTCTACGGTGGTTTATACGGATAGTGAAATCCTCAAAACCTAATCTTCTCAAGACGCTGAAGGCCATAACGACAAATTGAGCGTCGTCTCCCAAATAAGAAGACCCGACAACATCAGCGGAGCATTGAACAAGCTCCCGATGAAGGCCGCCACCGCTTTCATCGCGGAAAGACCTGCTGATGTTATATCCTCTATACGGCTTTGGAAGCTCGGGATGGGTTGCCATGACTCTTGCCAAAGAGGCCGTGGAATCATATGGCAGCACTAGATGATGCTGATGCCTGTCCGAAAGATGGAACATATTTTCTTCGCCTTCTCCATAACGGCCCCGGAAAACTTCAACATTTTCCAAAGCGGGCGTTTCAAAAGGCGAAAATCCGAATCTCTCGTAAGCCGCCTGGATGATTCCAAGCACATGCTGGCGAATACGCATATCGCGGCCGACATGGTCGGCTGTTCCCTGCGGTATTGCCTTGGCCAAATCAATGCTTTCAAATGCAGAATCACTTCTAGCTACAGCTGTTCCTTCCATTATCCATCATCTCCTAAACTATGGTGATGTTTTATGACGCCGATAGCGTCATTTATGCTCGCTTCTGTCTGTTCTTTTCGCGCCATATCCTTCAAAGCTATTTTTCCTGATGCCACTTCTTTTCCTCCTATTACTGCCGCATAAGGCACTTTAAGCCTGTCGGCGTATTTGAATACTTTGCCAGGCTTTGCTTCCTCGAGATAGACTTGAGCCGATATTCCTTTTTCGCGGAATGCGGCGGCTACCTCAATCGCTCGATCCAACTGGCCATCCAAAGGAATGACCAAAATTTGCGCCGGAGTTGATTCTTCCGGTTTGATAACTTTCATCTCCAAAAGCTTGGAGAACAGCCGCGTTAATCCGATGGAAATTCCCACGCCGGGGAAGTTCTTGTCGCAATAACATTCGGCAAGGTTATCATACCTTCCTCCAGAGCAAACACTGCCCACTCCCGGATATTCGTCCAGAAATGTCTCGTAAACGGTCCCGGTATAATAGTCCAGCCCTCTGGCTATTTTCAAGTCAAGGGCTATGTTTTTTTCCGGCACGCCGAAACGAGAAATTGCTTCAAGAACTTGCTCCAGCTCTTCTACTCCTGTATTAAACGCTTCGTCGCCAACGCCAAGCTTTTTCAGCTGATCAATTATTTCTTTGTTTCTTCCCGAAACGTCAAGGAAGGCAAAGATCTTTGAAATTGTATCAGCCGCTATTCCAAGCCCGGCAAGTTCTTCGGCTACGGCATCGGAACCGATCTTCTCCAGCTTATCAACAACGCGCAGAACTTCTTTCTGCAGATCTCCGGATATGCCTAAAGAGTCAAAAAATCCGGTAAGAATCTTTCTGTTGTTGATGCGGATTGTAAAAGCCTCAAATCCCAATTTTTTAAAAACAGCGTAAATTACGCTGGGGATTTCGGCATCGTTTATCAATCCAAGCCGGCCGTCTCCGATCACATCTATATCGCATTGGTAAAACTCGCGGTAGCGTCCCTTTTGAGGTCTTTCGCCGCGATAAACTTTACCGATTTGATACCGGCGATACGGAAACTGAAGACTGCGATAGTTTTGCGCAACATACCTTGCCAAAGAGACGGTGAGATCAAAGCGCAAGGCCTGATCGGGCTTTTGCAGATAAAAAATCTGCTTAGCTGTTTCTCCGCCGCTTTTGGCTAGCAGCACTTCCAGCTTCTCTATCAGCGCAGTTTCCTGCGGTATGAAGCCGAACAGTTCGTAGGTCTCTTGAATGGTCTTCAGCATTTTATTGAACAAAACTTGTTCTGCCGGAGACAGCTCCAGAAAACCGTCAAGCACTGTCGGATTTATCTTTTGGGATGTTTGGTCCATATTTCCTCCTTTCCATATTTACTTTTTACAGAGCTATAAACCCCAAGATTTTAAAGGGATTTATTGCTAACAGTTACAAAAAAAATATGGCTTTTTGTCAAATAATTTTTAAACAATTATAAAATACTTTGATAATGAAAAATTAGCTTTTTAATCCGCTTTAGTCAATCCTAAAATAAAAAATGCAAAGCTAAAATCATTTTAATTATTTTCTCGCTAAAAAAACAATTATTGAAAGCCTCTCAAAAAGGCTTTTAGTTTATTTGACTAAATCGCTTTACTTTGGTAAAGTCAAGACATGGACTGGAAAGACAGTAAAAACAAAAAACTTGTTAAAGCTATTTTAGCCCTTGAGACTCCTCATGAGGCCAAACGTTTTTTGCGCGATCTTATGACAAAAGGAGAAATAGAAGAATTCGGAAAGCGCTTTAAGGCGGCCGAAATGCTTTGGAAAAAAGAATCTTATTCCAATATTAAAAAAGAAACCGGCTTCAGTTCAACAACAGTGGCCCGCGTTTCAAAATGGCTAAGCAACGGAGAAGGAGGATATAAAATTATAATCAACAAGCTTCATCATAAGTCCGGCCAATCGCGGAGAGGATCAGCTTAATACTTTTCAATAATTGTTTAAGCTGGCCCCCTCCTCAATTGGAGGGTTTTAGTTTATTGTCTGGTCATAACAGGCAAAAATAGGTCTTTAAAATCAAATATGGAAAGAGGTGAAGAAGATGGATGTGGAGATAGTAAAAATAATCCCTTCGCAAAAAGGGGCATTGGAAGATATCGCTTCTGTTTATCAAAAAACTTTCGGAAGCGATCCATGGAACGAGGGGTATCGGTGCCCTGTCTGTGAAAAAGTTTTTCCCTTGTCCTGCAAAGAAAAGGAATGCCCCTCTTGCGCAAAAGCGATATTGGAAGAATATTGGCCGATTGAAAAAATTATTTCCGATTTTTTAACGGAAATGGCCAAGCCAAAATCGCTTTGCTTAGCTGCATTGGCAAACGGAAAAATCATCGGCTTTGCGTGGGGATATGAAATCATTGTTGACCCAAGCATTGATCTCCGACTTGAGGCTCCGGGCCTGCACCAGCTGGCAAGCGGCGTTTATTTCTATTTGGACGAAGCGGCGATTTTGCCGCCATTCCAAAACAAGGGAATCGGGAAAAAACTCATCCAAAGGATTTTCATGGAGCAAAACCAAAGCAATATCCTGCTAAGGACATTGAACGGTTCAAGAATGTTCCAAATTATCCAAAAAATGGATGGGAAGCCGGCTCTCCTCATTTCTAGAGATCGAGTGATTATGACGCTCGATCTCTCTCTTTATTAAAAAGGCTCGTACGCTTTAGCGCGCGAGCCTGATTTTATTTAAAAAAATAATTTTACAATTTTTATCCGCCGGTCAAAATTTCAGCTAAAAGAAAAGCTTCGTCATTTGACTGGTCCCTGTCTCTGGCAAAAAGAATGATGCTGTCTTTTTGCGCCTTTATTTCTTCTTTACCGTCTATACCGACAACCTGTCCCGCCGCAATTTTTTCAAAATCCTTGAAAGGCTTCGCCAGCCTGAATTTATCCGTCTTGGTAAAATATAATTTATAGGCCTTAAGAATCTTTGATTTTGCGCAAGGCTCAAGAACCCCGCTGATATGCCCCCTTGCGGCCAAAAAAGAAAATACGCTTTTTTCAGCCCTTTGGACTGAAAGAGGATCTCCCAAAAACCCGCATTCAACGCAAATGCCGGATCCTCCAATTTTATTCATATAATAATCGGTTCCTCCGGGCTGCAATTCATCCAAACCGCTCAAAACAGTATTGAACGGAAGATAATCGGCAATTTTCAAGCTATGCGGTTCGCAGATAATGAACGCCTCGCTTTCCACCACAAAGCTGGCGTGGACATCAAGCAAAGCGTCCGCCCGATCAAGATACTTTTTTAAAAATTGCGCCCGCCGGTATTCGTAAGAAGACTTTTCCTCCTCCGAAAGCAAGCTTTCGTCTTTAAACATTCTGTTCAGATTCGCCTCAACAAACCTCTCTTTTTTCTCAATAGCCAAAGGATTTCCGAAGCCGAATAAAACTTCTCCTTTTTCTATTTTTAAAGAAGGCAGTATTTTTTCCAAAATTTCAACGCCGCAGACTTCGTCCCCGTGGGTTCCGGCAAGAATAATGCTGACAGGGCCTTTTTCTTCTCCCGAAATTTTAATAATTTCTTCTTTGTTCATAATAAAATACTTTATCAAAGTAAATCAGGCAAGTCAAAAATGTTCCAAATCGCTTAGCCGATTCTAGAAAGCTTTTTTTCTTTAACAAAAAATAAAGCCGTAATTGAAATGACAGTCAAAACGATTGAAAAATAAAAAGGAGCGGTTGTCCCGATACTGTCCCATAAAATTCCGGCGACAAACGATGCCGGCAAAGCCCAAAGCCCCACCACCATTTTAAATCCTCCCAATCCGGAAGCTCGCCGGTCTTTCGGAGAAAGCTCGGCGACAAAAGCCGTTTGCACAGTATCGGCAGCTCCTTTGTATAGTCCGTAAAAAATAAAAGCAAGAACAATGGATATCCAGCTTTGGCTTATTACAAAAAGGGAGCAGGAAAAGAGCCAGCAGACATAAGAAATCATCAGAATTTTTTTGCGGCTTTTAATCTTATCGGAAAGCCTGCCGAAAGGAATGGAAAAAACTGAAGCGACTAAAGTAAAAAGCAAATAAAGCACGGGCACGGCCGCAACGGCAAATCCGAATTTATTGGCAAAAACCAAAAGAAAAGAATAGCTGAAAGATCCGAAAGCGAAAACAGCGCTCAAAGCCAAAAAAAGCTTAAAGTTGCCGTCAAAATCTTTCAAGCTTATTTCTTTATACTCAAATTTATCCTTAGTTTTCGGCTCTTTAACATTGGCAAAAATAAGAGCGGCTCCAATAAGAGAAGGGATGGCGGCCAAAAGAAAAAGGCTTCTATACCCCAGCACATCCAGCATAGCGATGGAAAAAAGAATTCCACAAACCGCTCCAAGATTGTCAAAAGCGCGCAAAACTCCAAAATTGCTTCCCCTATCGCCGTCATTTGAAAAATCGGCAATTATAGCGTCCCGAGGGGCGCCCCTCATTTTTCCCGCCCTATCTAAAACGCGGAAAGGAACAAGGCATTGCCAAGCATTTGCCAAGGCATACCCAACGCGGGAAGCCGCTCCGAAAATATAGCCCAGCCAAACAAAAACTTTACGCTTCCTTGTTTTGTCCGAAAAATACCCCGAAGCGGCCTGCGAAATTGAAACGATTGCTTCTCCAAGCCCGTCAATAAGCCCAAGCACTGCCATATTGGCTCCGGTAAAAGAAGTGACAAAAAGCGGCCAAATGGGAGAAATTATATCCGAACCGAAATCATTCAAAAAAGAAGCGATTGTAAAAGTTTTAAGATTGTTTTCCTTTTTTGCGGAACTGCTTTCCATAAAATAATATTTTAATTCTTAATCTTGCCAATTTTAATTTGCTTTATTTTTTACTTGATATCTTTCCAGCCCTTTTATCTTATCTCCGGCCAAAGGATCGCCTTGCCCTATAATCAATCTAAACCATGGCGTATAATTTTGAGGATTTTCCTCTATGTCCTTATCCAAAGATTTCATATCTATCCACTTATAAGCATCGGCTTCTTCCGGATTCAATATTGGTTCTCCGTCAAAGCTCCCTTCCAAAACATAATCATATTCGTGCTCAATCAGTTCTCCCACCTTTATTTTGTAAACAAATTCCAATCCGGTTTTTCTTAGAGGCGCGCTAAATCCCATCTCCTCTTTCAGCCTTCTTTCCGCCGAAGCCAATAAATTTTCTCCCGGTCTTGGATGAGAACAGCAGGTATTGGTCCATAGCCCGGGACAATGATATTTTGAAGCCGCTCTTCTTTGCAGAAGAATTTCTCCTTTTTGATTGTAAATCAAAATTGAAAAAGCGCGGTGCAAAAGCCCTTGGCGGTGCGCTTCCATCTTTTCTGCCGTCCCGATTTGATTATTTGACTCGTCAATTAAAATAATATCTTTCGCCATATTCTATAAAAATTTTTATATAATTTTATAATAGCCTTATTCCAGCAAAAAATTTATACCGTTAAAAAAGTTCCTTAATTATTTCAGCCAGCTCCAAAAACTCCATTTGGTTAAAATGCCCCCTATCCTCAAAAATCATTTCTTCGGCTTTTGGCAGCTCTTTCTTGTATTTTTCAAAATCGGAAAAAGGCACACAAGCATCGTCTCTGCTGTGGCAAAGAAATATTTTTCCTCCCTGCTCCTGTAATTTGGAAAGGTCTTTTTCAAAAGAAAAATCGCCTAGAGAAGGCTTGGCATTTTGCGATCCGAATGGCGCAGAGATTAAAAAAATCGCTGTAATTTTTTTTGGAAGAATATTTTCCGATAAATATTTCGCCAGGAATATTCCGCCTAAAGAATGGCCGATTAAAATAATTTCTTCCTCCAAAAACGGTATAAGCTTGCCAAACATAATTTCCCATTCAATATATTTGGCATTTAAAGCATTGGGCATTTCCGGTAAAATGACCTCAAAATCATTTCCGAGTTTTTTACCTAAATTCTTTTTCCAGCTTTTTTCTTTGGACTTTATCCTTTCAAAATCAATTTCCAAATTTTTTAAAAAAGAAAGATACTCCTCATAAGTATCAAATGTCTCTCCGCCATGTATGGCAACGATCTGTTTTTTCATTTCCAATATTGCCTAAGATTCGGCCTGCTTAAAAATTATTTCGTATTTGATATAATGTTTCCCTTTTTCTAAAAACGGTTCTTTCTTTTTTTTGAAACCGGCTCTTTCCAAAACTCCGATAGACTTGCTATTCTCGGGAATAACCAAACCGTAAAGGGATTTATATCCCGCATTTCGTGCAATATTGCACAAGGCTGTGATAGCGTTAGTCATAAAGCCGCGAACGTTCCGATCCGCCCAATAGCCTATTTCCGCCCCTTCCAAATTAGCGGATTTTATATCTACGGCCCCGACTATTTTGCCCGACAGATCTTTGACTAAAAAAATAAAATAGGTCTTCTCTTCCCAGCCCTTTTTGGCCCAATCAAGGAATTTTATAGCGTCATGGATTGTATACGGCCGGCCGTTAAAAGTCTCTTTGAAAAGAAAATCATAAAGTTCCCGCTGGCTGCAGACGGCCGCAATCTCGTTAACCGCTTCGCTGGAAAGGTTAAACGAATTATCTATTCTCTGCAGAAAAAACTTTTGACAAGTCAGATGATTACTTATCTCAACGACAGTTCCATCTTTGAATCTTGGCTGGTTTTGGTTATTTTTTTTATCCATCTTTTTATTTTATCAAAAAACGGCCAACGCGCTAAAAATTATCAAAGGATTTTTAAAAAATCCTTAAAACGACCGTATCATTTTTACCAAGGGAAAAAAGCTTTTGTCTTCTATCATCAAGTCAAATTTTTGGAAGACGTTGTCGTAAAAAGACTGGCTTCTGCTCGCATCGTCTTTTCGCGGATCGTCAATAATAACGCGTAAAACGTTGTCGTCTCCATCCGCCATGGCTGCGTCATATAGCGTATCTCCGATAAGAATAATATTAGGCCGCGACTGCCTGACGCCGCTTATCTCTTTGTGCCCTTTTTCTTTTTTATTAAAAATATGTATCAGCGAATCTTTTTCCCAGCCTCTGATCCGTCCTTCCGAATTAAAGAGCAAGTCGGTTGACAGCAAAACAGCGGGAATGATGCCGAATTTCCGGCACCAAATTTCTATCACATCTTTGACTCCCGCTGAAATTATTATAGTGGGAATTTCTTTTTCTTCGCAAGCGTTAAAAAAATCTTTGACATACGGCCTTATGGACATTTTTTCTTCAACATCGTGGACAATATCCGCCCATTTAATACCGCTTCTTTTGTATATTTCCAGCGCGCCCTCATACCAGTCAACGGCATCGGCAACAGTCATTTCTCCTTGGACTTCCAGCGGTCTGTATTTTTCATATAGTTTTTTAATTTTCTCAATCGCCGCTTCTGGCAAGTAGTTTTCCAGTATCCCCCAAGTGCTGGAATCTTGGCCGGGTCTGCTGTCTCTTGGCGTCAAAGTCAAATCAAAATCAGTAATAATATGAATTTTTTCCCGTCCCTCTTTCCAAAATTTTTCCATTTTTTCCAATGACCGTTTTTTATTTCGGCAAGAAAATTCTTTTAAAAATTTTTCCATAATAAAATTATATACCAGTCCAAAATAAATAAGCCAAATAAATGGTTGCGGCATTCTGCGCCATTAACAGCGGTATCCCTATCAAAAAATACCATTTTTGCGTTTTATGCCTAAAGGCAAACATTCCGGCGTAAACTCCAACGCTTCCGAAGGCCGCCGCCAAAAAAAACATCATTCCTTCCGAAATTCTTTTTGCGTCCGGATTGGAGGATTGGACTTTGTCCTCCAGCATAATTAAAAAAGCGATAAAATTTATCGCAAAGAAAAAAAGAAGAATATAAAGGAAAAGATTGCTCATAATTTTAGAAATCAATAAATATTAATTAAATTTAAATAAAAAATCGCAAAATTAAAACTGCCGAAAATCTCTCGGTTCGCCTTAGTTTGTTTTCTCTTCAGCCAACCGTTTTTCTATTTCAAATATATTCTGTAAAGAGGCCTTACCAGCAAAACCGCAAATAATGCGGCCATCCACCAAACATTGATTGACAGCAATTCCGGAAAAATGATAGCCAGCAAAATTCCAAAAAGGACGCAGCTCCATTTTACCATAGCCATATCCAGCCAATCCATTTTCCGAATTTTTAGCTCCGCCCAATCTTTTAAAAACATAAAAATTATATTTTTAAATTTAATAATTTTTTCCGACCTTTACTCTTTTTGATTATTCCCCCTTCTTTGTTTACGGTATTTCATCCTTGGCTTTAGCTTCGTTTTGTTTGATTATATCGGTTCGGTTAAAATTAAAAATTTTGTCCCATAATTTTTCTGGAAAAATTTTTTTAATGTCTTCGGAGTAATAAGATCCGTCTCTCGGAGCTTCGTATGAAAATTTCTGCAAATCGTAATAAGACAATTCGTTCGGATAATCTATCTTAAGCGGCCCCGATGATCCGCTTAAATTTTCAAGTTCTCCTTCCGCCATAACATATTCCCCGCAGTGCGCCCATATATAGAGAGGAAACAATTCTTTCTCCGGATCAAGATTTTTAATCGTGCAAAAATTATAACTGCCCTCTTTTGTTTTCCAGCTAAAATCATTTTGAGTCAGGAGATAGTCGGCAATAGCTTTTTCCATATAAGGATTTTTAAAGTTTTCGGCTGGAGGACATTCGGCAAAATCGCAATTGGGCAACACTCTTCCGACGTAAGATCCGTCCGGACAAAGCCTTGCTTCAGCCGTACAGCTTATCGGCGATTCGCTTTCAAAAAATTTTTGCCAAGAGAAAAAAGCGATTCCGATAAATAAAAATGAAATGCTGATAAAAAATAATGTTTTTTTGTTTTTTGAATAATGTTCAAACATCATATTCTTTCTTTATCTTACCAAAAAAACTTTCTCGTCAAAACCTTTAAATTCACCGATTGAATCAAAAATGTTAAAATGGCAAAAAGCAAGCCTAAAAGACAATTATGCCAAAAGATCAAGAAATAGAAAAAGAATTAAAGAAAATTAAAGACGAAGTTTTAGCCTGCGAAAAATGCCCTCTTGCCCGATACCGGAGAGAAAACGGATTTTGTCCGGTGATCGGAAAAGGCAGCCATTCCGCAAAAATAATGTTCGTGGGAGAAGCTCCGGGGGCAAACGAGGCCAAAACGGGCCATCCTTTTTGCGGCGCAGCCGGAAAAATACTGGATGAGCTTTTGGAGTCGGCACGCTTAAAAAGAGAAGAAGTCTATATCTGCAATATTTTGAAAGACCGTCCTCCTCAAAACCGCAATCCCGAATCGCAGGAAATCAAAGCCTGCACGCCCTACTTGGAAAAGCAGATTGAGGTTATAAAACCGAAGGCAATTTGCGCTTTGGGTAATTTTGCGGCGGCTTTTCTGATGGAAAAATACGGGTTGAAAGACGAGATAAAAGGAATAAGCAAAATTCACGGAAAAACCTTTAAAATCGGGGCTATTACTCTTATCCCCCTATACCATCCGGCCGTAGCCGTTTATAACGCGAATATGAAAAATATTTTAAAGCAAGATTTTCAATTTTTAAAAGATTTTTCAGATTGAAAGAATAATGGAGTATCTCTGTCCAGCAAAGTTTAAAATATTTTAAAAGCCGCGATTTTCGCGGCTTTTAATTTATATAACAGTTCTTTCATTTTTGTCCCATTAATTTTATTGGCCGTTTTGGCTTTTTTCTTTCCTCTCTTCCTTTTTTGTCTTATTAAATCCTTCAACGGCTCTTAAAACTTCCAAAGGCATCGCAAAAACAATTGTATTTGATTGATCGGAGCTTATATCGTTGATTGACTGAAGCGTTCTCAAGTGGAGAGCGCCTTCAGCTCCCGACAAAGTTTGGGCGGCCTTGGCCATGTTATTGGCGGCAATGACTTCTCCTTCGGCTTTAATAATCATTGATCTTTTTTCTCTTTCAGCTTCAGCCTGCTTGCCGATAACCCTTTTCATTTCTTCCGGCAAAACAATGTCTTTCAGCTCAACATTTAAAACTTTGATGCCCCATGGATCAGTTGCGTTATCAATAATTTTTCTGATATTTTCAGAAACTTTATCCCTTTGGGAAAGCAGCCCGTCCAAGTCAACTTGGCCGATAACGTTCCTCATTGTTGTTTGAGCCAGCTGGGAAATAGCGTAATAAAAATTTTCCACTTCCAGAATAGCTTTGCTCGCTTCAACCACTTTATAATAAATAACCGCATTAACTCCAACTGAAATATTGTCTCCGGTGATCGCTTCTTGATTAGGCACATCAACCGCTTTCACCCTTAAATCCACTTTTTGGTAGGATTGAATTATTGGAAAAACCAAACGCCAGCCAGGGTTCATTAATCCGGCATACTTGCCGAACATAAACTTAACTCCTTTTTGATACTGGTTAACCTGCCTGATTGAAATCAAGACGATTATTACCGCTGTTATTGCTAAAAATTGTCCCAACATATTTTCAAAATTTTATCTTAATAATTATTTTTTTATATAATATCACAATAAAATTCTCTATGAAATCCAGCCGCCATTTCGCCGAAACTACTTCGCTTAAAAGATAACGGCTATTTATTCTGATGCCTGTCCTAAAGATTTTTTAAAAAATATTTTTCCCGCGAAAAATCCAAATAAAGCCAAACATATAATTACAGAGGCAATGACGCTCGGATATTTTCCGTTAAAACCATTGGCTGACACATGCTTAAGCAGTATTCCAAAATATGCCCAAACCAGCACCAAGCCATAAACGATATTTTTATCTTTGCGCATTCTCAAAATTCCAATAAAGGCGCCGACAAGCAAAATAATGCTTGTCCAAATAAAGTCGGCGAGGCCAAATCCTTTCCAGCCGATACTCACCAAAAATACCGTTATATTGGCAATTGCCGCCACGGTAATCCAGCCAAAATAAACGCTAAAGGGCGCGCGGATAAAAATCTTCTCCGCAAAAGTAAATTGCTCAACGCGAAGAATGTCGGCGATTTTGACAAGAAAGAAAAGCAAGGCCGCCATTATTAGAACCGAGATGCCGATACGATCATAGTGCCAAGCAAATATCCACAAAATGTTGGCCAAAGATGTAGCAATAAAAAAAGTATTTATTTTTTCAAACAATCCTTCTTTTTGCGGACTTTTTTTTGTAAATTGGTAAAGCGTATAACCGCCGAGCAAAAGATATATTAATCCCCAAATGGAAAAAGCCAATCCGGCCGGCGCAAAAAGATTGGGATAGGCATTTGATATGTCGCCGGTTGAACGGTTATTAATCGGCAAGCTATTGGCCAAAAAATTTACCGTTATCATCGCAACATAAGCAATTCCTGCAATAATTTTTAAAAATATGTTTTTCATAATTTTAATTATAATGGTTATAATGGGGTCAGCCACCATTTTTTGGTTATAATGGGGTCAGCCACCATTTTTTGGCCTCCCCGCTCTTCGCACAATTACAAAATTTAACTGCTTGCGTATGAATTATTTCAACAGCTTGCTTACCGCCGCTACGATATCGGTAAGAGAATTATTGACTTTGACCAAATACTCCTGCGCGCCCTTGGAACGCATTTCTTCTACAGTCTTGGCATTATTAATATTTGATAAAACAATTACCGGAATCTTTTTACCGCGATTGTCGGCGCGCAATCTCTCTATCATTGTAAACCCGTCCATCACCGGCATTATTAGGTCAAGGATGATAAGATCAGGATTGATTGACAAGCTTTTTTCCAATCCTTCTCTGCCGTCCCCGGCAATATCGCAAACATAGCCTTCTTGCGCAAGCTGCTCGCTCAAAACATTCGCCAAAAAAACCTCGTCATCAATTATTAGAATTTTCTTTTTAATGCTCATCTTGGTAAAATTATCAGGCTGCCAAGCCTGAAAAATTATATTGGCAAGAAACTTCTTCCGTCCTTGTTGCCGCTTACGCAAGGCCTTTTGTCAGCTTTGTTTGTCCGTCGCGCTTAGGCATTCCCGATAGAGGAATTTCAACATAAAAGGTCGTCCCCTCGTTTTCCTTGGATTCAAAACCAATGCTCCATCCAACTTGAGCCGTAATCTGCTTGATTACATAAAGACCAAGCCCGCTTCCGCCCGCCCGCGCTTTTTTAGCATTGCTGGCCCTGAACATTCTGCCAAAAATTTTCGGCTTTTGTTCCTCGGGAACTCCCAAACCGGTATCCGTTATGGAAAACAATGCGGTATCGGCATCAGATAAAGACAAAGCCAAGCTTATTCTCCCCTTCGCTGGAGTATAGTATATCGCGTTAGATATTAAATTTTGGAAAATTATCTGTACTAATTGCGGATCGGCTTCTATTTCGGAAACATCGGACGAAAAGTTTTTCGCTATTTCAAGGCTTTTATCTTTTATCAGCGTTTCAAACTGTTTTAACTCGCTTTCGCAAATTTCAACAAGAGAGATTTTTTTAGTGTCAACAATAAAGGTGCCCAAATCAAGGCGCGACACATTAAGAAGATCATTTATCAGTCCGATGGCGCTCTTGTTGCATCGGGAAATCTCTTCAATATATTCCCTTTGCTTTGCTCCCAATTCTCCCGCAATGCCCGACAACAAAGCTTCGGTGGACCATCTGATAGCTGTCGGAGCATCGCGCAGCTGGTGCGACGCCAAAGATATGAATTCGCTTTTTGCGCGATCAAGTTCTATCTCCTTGGTAACATCGCGAATTACCGACACAGCGCCAAGCTTTTCGCCGCCGAAATCAATACTTGCAACGGTAACCGCTCCGGGGAAACACGTGCCGTCCTTTCGCGTATAGTAAAACACCGCGGTTCCGGTTTCCTCCCCTTCTATTACTCTGCAAATAAATCTTTTTTCGTAAGGAACCAAATCTCCTTTTTCGTCCCGGCAGGGCATTATTTCAGTTAGCGAGCGGCCGGTTATTTCATCCGCTCTCCAGCCGATCATTTTTTCAAAGGCATTATTCATCATCAACACGCCTCCGCTATTATCGGTTATTACCAACCCGTCGCCTATAGACATCAATATTGCATCGTCTTTTGCTTTTTCCTCTCCCAGTTTTTTGATCGCATCAATCAATTTTTCCTCATTTTTTTGCAGTTTCTCGGTTTTTGTCTTCAAACGATTTTCAGCTTCCTTACGCTCGGTTATATCTTCCAAAGTTTCTACGGCGCCGATGATCTCGCCACTGTCATCTCTCATCACCGCCGCGGTGAAAAAAAGCCATTTTTTCATTCCCGGAAAGTAGTCAACTGCTTCGTACGCATCAGCAACCAATTTTGATTTGGTATATTTCCCTTCATAGAATTCGGGAATAAGCTCTATTTTTTGGTCCACTAAAATATCGGCCAAACAAGGCCGTTCTTGATCGTAAAAAGCTTTCCACTGCCCATTGGTTCCGACCACTTCCTTTTCATCAATGCCGCTGTATTTTGCCAGGGCATTATTCCAGTAAATAACTTTATGATCGGCGCCGATAACAAACTGCGGAATTGGCGAACCATAAACCACGCCGCGAAAATCATGGCAGCACATTTTGTATTTTTCTTCGGCGCGCCGCTCTTTATTGGCAGCAGAGTCAATTTCCATTATTTATATTTTATCATTAAATACGAAATTAGGATAATAAAAAATAAACGCCAAATCTAAACTGCCGCCAACTCTAGTTTTCTCTTGGTCTTTCTATCCTGCTAAAGATCCCCAAGGCAAAAATGGTGGCTGACCCCATTTTCCACTGCGCCAAAAATCTCTTTGGCAGGTTTTTTATTATTAGTTTTAATCTGGGCCCGAAAAGCGCAAGCAGTACACTGAATGTCGTACAACGGATAATTAGAGGGTAGTCCCATTAATTTTTTCCCACAATTTGGGCAAACAATTAATTTGATAACTTCTTGTTCGCCAATATCTCCCGATATTTTATTATTTGGCATATATCAATCACAAATTACATAATGCAAATACTCTGTCGTTCTATCTGCACTATAATTTCTATTTTTATCGGCTTTGAATCTGCCATATGCTTTCATAAAATATCCGTATTTGCCGCGCAAACTCATTGTTTCTTTAATATCGCCAACGGTCATCAAGCCTTCGTTATTATAGCTCAAAAAAATATATTTAACCTTCGCATTAGTAATTAGATTTTTGAAAGCCGCTTTAACTTTTGCGCGCGAACAATAAACAGATTTTTGATTCTCGTAATTTCTCAATCCTGTTTTACCGTGAATTTTCGGATTATCGTATTTCGCAATAGTTTCCAATAAATGGTAATTTGTCGCGTATTGCCTCTGATTGTACGGCGGATCAAGATATAGTATATCCCCCTTAATTTCTTTTATAAGCTGGTTAATATCTTCGTTATAAACCTCATGATCATTATCATTGACTATTAATTCTGCTGGCTTTAAAACAATATTTTTTTGCGCGGTTTTCTTTAACTTTTTCAAATAGGCTCCATATACCGAAGCAGTATTAGCATATTTATCAATCGTTTCTATGAGTGATGCAAGCAAAAAATAATATTCATCATAATTAATCAATTTATTTTTTATCCATTCCTCGATTTGAGTTCTTATCGCATCACATTTTTTTCCGTTATCATCGGAAAAATAAAGCCTTTCAAATTCTTTTTCCTTGGTTCCGCCTTGGCAGTAATTTTTGTATACAAAGCCTTTAACGCCTCTTAAATTGGATAAGAACTCACAAACAAAATTTTTCCTATCATCAATCTTGATATTTTTAATTTCAGGAAGTAATTTTATCAATTCTTCAAATTTCAACTGTTTGTGATTTCCAATATATTGTTTGTTCAAAACAAAGCTATAATATTGAATATCGTTTGCAATAACTTTATAACCTTTCTTCTTAAAATAAGTACCAACAGCCCCAGTACCGGCAAAAAGATCACAAAAAATATGGCAGTTTTTATCAACTACTTTATCAATTGATTCTTCCAAGAATTTCAATAATGATAATTTACTGCCGATATAATTCATACTTTATTTATTTTTTTCTCAATCATACCTTTTATTTCGTTATACAATTTATTTTGTAACCCGCCACTCCGGCCGTAATCTCCCTCATTACTAAATAATCTATGAGCCTCTTTCTCATCGATTAACGAAAGATGCCTATCTATATTTTTAATTATTTCCTCGTCGCTTAATTGCAAAGAATCATTAATTAAATAATCAAAAATTCTAATTAATGCTCCAAGCCCCGTCGTTTTTAAAAGAATGCTTTTATAATCTCGTTGTTCATATTTATGATTATTTTCATTTCTTACTGGCCAATATAATGTAAATTTTTTTCTTACTATATCAAAATATATCTTTAATAATACCGGTATTCTCTTATAATCATCCTTGCCCTCTTTATATCTACTAAAATATACTCCAAAAATTTTATTGGGCTTAAATAAAAACATTATTTCCTTGAATAAATAGGCTTGCGAGATTATTCCCTGACCGATACCTAATGTTTTCACCATATCATTGAGCGGACTGTCTTGATCATCATTAAGTTTCTTTACTGTGAAATGGGTAAGAGTCAATTCATTTTTTACATCGGGCAATGATCCAAAGATATCATAATAGAGGTCTTTTTTCACAGGCTTCTGCTCAAAGTTAACATTCGCAAAAATTTTTGCCTGTTCATATAAATCATAGCCAACTAAAAATGTAACTATAAATTCTATATCAGGTTCATAGTCAAAATGTTTTTCATAAAAACGTTGCACGCCAACAAATCTATGTTGTCCATCGACTATCAGCATCTTCGTAGTAGATCCCTCTGGTATTTCAAAATAACTTTGAACGGTATCATTTTTAAAAGCGATATCGCTACCCATATCACCGTTATTTGAATCGAATGATAAAATCATGGCTGTTGGGAATAGTACCAATGGGATATCGTTACTATTATGTTCCAACAATCTGCTTTCAATGAATTTAACAATTTTTTTTATTTTTTCTTCATCTATTTTTCTTTGAAAAAAATTGTTAGTACCGCCACCACTTTCCTCTCTCGCAGTTAATTTAATGATGTCTTTCAGGACTGAATATTTAACAACACCAACAAAAGTTGATTTTATTATTCCTTTATTTAATTGCTTTACTAAAATCTTATTGGCCATATGGGTTTTCATCCTCTAATGGTAATTCATCTTCTTTATTTTCTTCCATATTGATAGATTTTGGATCTATTTTATTCATCCCTTCCAATACATTTATTCGTGCTTGCAAATCTTTAATATTACCCAAGTTGCTTTCCTCGATTTTCTTTATACTTATGTTGTTGTTTTTCTCTAGTTCAAATAATTTTTTATCAATATTTAAAGAGTTAGATTCTTCCAAAAATTTTGCTTTTTTCGATAATTCATCATTTAATTCTTCTTTAGCCTCTACAATTTTATTATTTTTATAATACCCAAATACCATCACTATAATAATCAATAATGTACCAAAAAAAGTAACATAATATTTTAATTCGTTAATCGCTTTTTCATAAGCAGCTTCTTTTTCGTTAGCTACTGATAATTTTATAGTCGCTGCCTCTAATATTTTATTAGCGTTGTCACTATCTGCCTCTCCTGATTTAATCTGATTATCTGAAACGATGGACTCATTCACTTTACTCGTCGTGCTATTTTGAGCAAGGGATAAATTCAATCCGAATATAAAAATATGCATCATCGTGATAATGATGGAAGCTGAGAAAATAATTATTTTTTCTATCTTTCCTTTCATATCAATTATGCAGTAAAATCACAAAACAGGGTACTTTATAATTTTTGTTACCTTGGACTTTATGTTTATAGGTAAAATTTATTTCGACTGGTTTATTTAAATCGGTTTTGTTTATAATCTCTCTTATTTTGTCTATCGAAACATCTTCATCAATATACACAACTAACAATCTCGGATCAGCCCCAAACCTACCTTCATCTTGGTATTTATAAAGATACTCTGCAACAAGTTCTGGTTTTTTAATTGCTATCTCCCTCCAATCATTTTTAAAATTTCTTTTAAATTCATTTGTGGGACTTTTTGCAACTTTTTGATCAAAAGAAACACCATCTATAAAAAAATCAACGCCTCGCCTATGGTTAAGTGTAGGCAGGATATTGTTATTTTTTTCAAAAATCAATGTTTCTATAAAATCATTTCTAACAGTGTTAATTTCTTTAATCCTTCTGTATTTCACCGCTGCAACTTTTACCTTTTCGTCTTTTACGAATCCATTCTCATTCTCGGAGTTAACTCTTTGCACAAATTCATCAAAAGCACCTTGAGAAAAAGGCCATGCAATATCTCCCAATTTCAGTGATTGCCATTCTTTAATAAGAATATCCATTGCGTTATCGGCATCCTTTCCACTTTTGTATTTATCGGTATCCCTAAAAATATCTCTAATTATTTTTTTGCTTTTTTCATAATCCCAACTATCAACTACGGCTTTCCAAAGTTCACTAGTTTCCATATCTAAAATTTTCTTGCCCGCATTTTGTCCACGACTAATAGTTTTAAATTTTAAATTTTTGACGGGCCCAATATCATTTAATCGCAACAAATATTCGATTGCTTTATCTTGGCTCCCAACAATCTTTTTAGCTAAATCATCCGATAGTTTTGATTTAATATATTCCATATTTATTTTTTGAAAATTAAAATATATTCGTGTTTAAAAATGTAATAATCACTGGCCAAAGCCCTATATTTCCAAATAGCCTCCTTGTTTTGCTTCGCCCTATTACCTTCCATATTCTTAATTATAATGCTTTTCAATGTTAACCCCAATTTTTGGACTTCATTCATACAATAAAATCCAAGTGGTATCCATTGGCCCTTTGTATATTTATCGCCAATTACGACCGCCAAATATCTATTTTTTTCAAGTAAGTTAACAGTATTTTTTACAACTTGGGAAAACTTATCTAAAAATTCTTTTAGATTCTTGCAGTTAGACAAATCCGCCTCCTTATCGCTAAATTTTATGATGTCGGCATAAGGCGGATGCAAAATCGCAAATTGAACGTTTTTTCTCTGCCGCGATTCTAACAATTTTAGCGCGTTATCAAATGTCGTTTTGCTCGCGCTATCGCCGACGATCAATTCGGAAAAATTATTTTTATTATCAATTTTTCCTTTGATATAGCTTATAAGCTCTGGCTGTATATCTATTCCAACAAAATTTCTATTTAACGATTCTGCTTCAAATGCTGTAGTTCCGCTACCGACAAAAGGATCAAAAACGACATCATCGCTTTTTGTGTATCTTGCAATCAACTGTCTTGGTATCTGCGGGACAAAATTTCCGTGATAAAAGCCATCGTGCTTACCTGATTTATCTCTTTCCGGGATAATCCAAAGACTGTCAGTCCAAATGCCTGTATTTTTCCAATCATTTAAATTTAAATCATTGAAGTTCGGCATATTACGGGGCAAATCGTTTCCTATAATTTAGCTTTTTTAGAGGATTTTTTCAATTTTCGGCGAAGCCAGCAGGCTTCGCATAAAATAACGTAAATTCTTCCCTTTACCCCCCCATCTTTTCGGCTAAAATGCGTTGTGCGCTGCCCAATTCCGGGCCCGGCCGCCCCTTTGCGAGCGGAGCCCGGCCAAATTACCGTTTGGAAGGGCGAAGTGAGCTCAGTCGGGGGCAAATTATACCTCCAAAACCCTCTTTTTTGACTGATGGATTGTATTCGGCAAAACGATGGTCAAAGTTTGCAGATTTTCGCAATACGCAGCCGAATTGTTTAGTACAAACTCGTTTTGCTGGAAGGGCGGAATTAAATCCGCTCTTTTGGTTAAAAAATTTTGCGCGCTCGGCGCGCCTTGTCGGGGGGAATGGCCGGAAGCTAAAAC
>Ga0172381_10000433_pt1 | contig 50387 bp, 68 predicted proteins | sample Leawel6488metaG_FD_119754 | JGI IMG/M metagenome (GOLD analysis project Ga0172381, IMG submission 119754) | Leachate microbial communities from a municipal landfill in Southern Ontario, Canada - Leachate well 64-88 metaG | ecosystem: Engineered > Solid waste > Landfill > Unclassified | place... | reverse complement strand
GTAGCCTTCTCCCTTTGCCTGTGACAGGGGGATTGTCCTGGTGTCAGTCTTGCCCGTCACATATCGGCAACCCGCCGTATGGTACTTCTCGCCAGTTCTAGTGACTACAACCATCGCTTCGGTGGGTGCTGGGGCGGGGGCGGGAGCCGGGGCCACCGCTGGCTGAGTCTGCACCGGCTGCGCGGCCGGTTGCGTTTGAACAGGCGTGGTTGTCTCACCAGTAGCTGCCGGTGCTGTCTCCTCAATGGTGGTCGAAGGCTCTGTCGTGGTTTCTGTTTGGCCGCATCCTACAATTAGCAGCAAGGATGTTAAGACCAGGAACATTAGTAAAACGAACACGATTGATTTGCGCATGCCTGCCACCCCCAGCAGTTATGTTGCCTGTGCCGCAGGGTGTATTCTATTAAAGCGTCAACGGGGAATCAATCTCGGCGGGGAACAATGTACGAGAAAACGCGCATCAGAGCAGCATCTATCTGCCTACTCCTTGCAGTACTCATCCTGTTCGCCGGTTGTTCTTCGAATACAGGTGGGCAAGTAGCGACTTCGGACACGGCAGTTCCCAGCAACCTTCACCTCGACTTCTTGGACGTCGGCCAGGGGGATGCTTGCCTAGTATCGTGGAGCGAAGACGGCACCAAACAGTTTGGGGTCATTGATGCCGGACCGCCCGGCAGTTCTGGACATGTTGTCGAGGAGTTAAAAGAACGGGGCTGCCACGAGGTGCGAGTTCTTGTATTCACGCACGCACATGCTGACCACTATGGAGGGGGAGTATCAATTCTCAACACGTTCAAGGTCGACGAGATATGGCAGCCATCGACAGTCAATTCAATGGCTGCAGGCTGGGCTACGCTAGAGGACACCGCTCGAAAGAAAGGCATAAGAATCGTCGGGGTGTCAGCGGGTACGAGAGCCAGATGGGGCAACGCTCGCGTCCAAGTGCTTAACCCAAGCGGCAGCACAAGTTCCAGTGCCAACAACAGTAGTATTGTTCTGCTGATCACCGAGGGACGCAGCAACCTCCTGCTTGCTGGGGATGCGGAGATCCAAGCAGAAGAGCAGATGGCCAGTGGGGTTTTGCCTGACGTTGAACTGATGAAGGCATCGCATCATGGAAGCCAAAATGGCGCTGATGCTCGATTCATCACCGCCATCGCCCCCGACATAAGCATCATCTCCGTCGGCGCCAATTCTTATGGGCATCCCAACAAAGAAGCAGTGTTACTGTTGACAGGGTATGGGTCTGTTCTGAGGACGGACCAACAGGGAGAAATCACTGTGGACCTCGCGGGTGATGATATCGAGGTTCATTCCGAAAATGGATTCAATGAGACAGTTCCATCAAGATAGGCGAGATAAAAGCAGCGGGAGCCTGGCAACAGCCTGGCCACCCTCGAGGGGCGCACGATGACTGACCTCACCTGCGCCAACCCAATAGTTGCCTGAAGAAAAGGAGGCTCCCATGGCCAAGATTCCCGCGAAGGTCGAGACCCGCATCAAAGACGCCCTCAAGCGTTTCCAACCAATCCTCCGTTCAGCCCTTGACCGCGATGTCAACGAGTCGGACACCGTCTCGATCGTCACAGACTTACTCGGCGAGGTGTTCGGTTACGACAAGTACCACGAGGTCACAAGCGAGCACATGATCCGCGGGACCTACTGCGATCTGGCCGTGACCGTCGAGGGAAAGCTGTGCGTCCTCATCGAGATCAAGGCGATCGGCCTGGATCTGAAGGACAAGCATCTGCGCCAGGCAGCCAACTATGCAGCAAACCAGGGGTGCGAGTGGGTGGCGCTGACTAACGGCATCATCTGGCAGATCTACAAGATGGAGTTCGGGCAGCACATCCGCGAGGACCTGGTGATGGAGTACAACCTGCTCGAACTCAACTCGCGCCTGGCGAGCACGGCCGAGCTTCTCTACCCGCTCACCCGGGAAGGCGCCATGAAGTCGGCGCTGTCCGACTACTACGCCCAGAAGCAAGCGACCAGCAGGTTCGTTCTCGGGGCCCTGATCATGAGCGACCCTGTTGTCGGGGTTATCAAGCGAGAGCTGAAGAAGGTGTCGCCCGGGGTGAAGATCGGGAACGACGACATCAAGGAGTTGCTTGCGCGAGAAGTGCTGAAGCGCGAGGTGACCGAGGGGGACAAGGCTGCGGAGGCGTGCAAGAAGGTTGGGCGGATTCAGACACGCCAAGTGAAGGTTCCTGCGAAGAGAGAAGTCAAGTGCAATGAGGATTCCCCAGGCGTTGTTGCCGACGAAGACGAAACCCCCAGCATTCTTCTGCCACGCGAGTCCCAGGGTCCTGGCATGATTGGTGGTGGCATCCCAGCATCCGAAGACGAATAGCGAGGTCGACTGTGTTGACGACAGTAAAGCAAGAAAGGAGAGTCGTATGGAAGAAAAGCCGCTTGAGGAAGGCGCAAGAATCATCAGCAAGGACTTCGAAGAGACCATCGAAAACCTGAAAATCCAGATAGCCGCGAAACGAGCAGAGGTGGAAGAGAACGAGGCTCGCTTCAAGGTTCTGAACAGGATGGCAAGAAGCTATGGAGATCTCGTCGAGGAGCTCTATGGTGAGCGCTTCGCAGACCTGAAGGCTCTGCGCAATGATGGGCCCAGGCAGATCAGCGAGCTCGAGAACGAATTGAGTCGATATGAGGCTCTAGTACAAGCAGCCCAGGAGGCAAGTGGCGCGGAAACGACGATTCGTAGGCAGTCGCTACCTTAGTCTGTCGAGATGCAAGGAGATGTGTTTCGTGGCCCCGATAATCAATGGCAATCACTACCAATCATTCCCTGGCCTGCTTGACCTTTGGTTCAGGGTTGACGATAATCCTGGTATGAACTGCCCTAGCGCCTTAGGGTTCTAGGAGCGAGGTCGCCTTTCACGGGCGGCCTTTGCTATTTCTGGGGGTTGTTGAGCGGTGGCTTTCGGCAAGACCAACTTCTACATCGATGGGTTCAACCTCTACTACGGCTGCCTCAAGGACAACAGGCACTGCCGCTGGCTCAACGTCAGGGCCCTGTGCCAGGCTTTATATCCTCAGAACGAGATCCACAGGATCCGATATTTCACAGCCAGCCTCAAGCCGTTCGATAATGACACAAAGAAGCCTCACCGCCAGGACGTGTATCTGCGAGCGCTCAAGACTATCGACTGCCTTGAGGTCCACATGGGCACGTTCTTGTCCCACAAAGTGAGAATGCCGCTCGCAGAACCACTCGCCGATGGGGCAAGAACCGTTGAAGTCATCAAAACCGAAGAGAAGGGGTCGGATGTCAACCTCGCCACCTACCTGCTCCTGGACGGCTTCCGCGGTGAGTATGAAGCAGCCGTTGTCATCTCGAATGATTCCGACCTTGCTGAACCCATCAGGGTGATCAAAGAGGAACTGCATCTGCCAGTCGGCGTGGTGAACCCATATCTCGCCAAGAAGAAGATGAGCCGCAGCTTGCAAAGCGCGGCCACATTCTACAAACCCATTAGGGTGGGGATACTCGAGTCGAGTCAATTCCCCGAGACGCTCGCAGACGATGTGGGCGTGATTGTCCGCCCGAAGAAGTGGCGGTTCTAATGACCACCCTCACCTGCGCCAACCCCGCCTGCCGCAAGCCCTTCCGCGCCACAGCCTGGGAGGTAAAGCACGACCGCCGCTACTGCTCGAGGGACTGCATGACCGCCGACTTCCGCGGGGCCAAGCGCTACAACTACAAGCCGCGGGTGACCGTACCCTGCGCCGCTGGGTGTGGGAAGAACGTCGAGGTGGCGCCGACGGCGACTAGGCAGCAGGCGTATTGCTCAAAGGCGTGCGCGAACAGGGCGACGGGAGAGGCGAAGAGGAAGCCGCGGGAGATGAAGACGGTGGTGTGCAAGGGGTGCGGAGGGGAGTTCGAGGTGGAGGCGTGGAAGGAGAGGACGTTCTGCGGGATGGGGTGTTATCAGGGGTGGAGGAAAAATCACAATGAACGCATCTGATTGGACGATTGCAAGCCTTACCGCCGCACTCGTTGTGGCGACTGTCCTGTATGCAAGGTACACCTTTAAGATGATGCAAGCGGCAGAGCGTACGGAAAGATTCGCTCGACAACCCACGTTGGGGATCAGTGTTGCCAAGGTGGAACGGTGGCCAATGGAGCCTCAGATGGAGCCTGTGGTAGTGTTTTCCATAACCCTTGTAAATTTGGGCATCGCGCCTCTGCTTGAAATCATCACGGACGCTGAACTGGTAGTCCAAGACCTTCGCGACAACAAATTGCTTTACCAGAAACCCGTAGTATCTTTCCTTGTCTCCGGTGCTAGCACAGGAGTCCTTCTCTCCTTCACAACGCCTTTCGACAAACTGTTTGAAGTGGCACAGGCCCTCTTGGATTTTCGCCTTACCGATGACACGGCCGATGGGCCTTTTGTAGATTTCGGGCAGAAGTTCCCCGTCTGTCGGATAGCATCGTCTTTTAAGAACCAGGTTGGCGACACGGGCAGCTGCACAACAGCCGCAAGGTTGATGCCTGTCGGTGATGCAGAGAATCCCAGCTTCCTGATAATGCCAATTGAAAGCGAATGCATAAATTGTGTCTGGACAGAATCTCCAACCGCCAAGTCGTGGCTCGGACGAAGGGGTTTGTCAGCCAGGAGAAGGAGCAGGTAGGCGGTGGCGCAGAGGATATCTGTCATACCCCCCTGATATCCTTCTCCCAGTACACAACTCTGGGAGATCGATTGAGCCACCTCACTCGAACGAAAACAGCAGGACTCCTCGCCACCAGTGGCCAGCTCGCCCCACCCGTGAGTGTCCATAAAGTCGCCGCGGATCTGGATATCACGGTCAAGCGCACCTGGCTCCCGCCCCACCTGCCTGGTTTCGCCGCCCTCATCAAAGGCCACTGGTTCGTCTGGTTGAACACGACCCACAGCCCCCGTCGCCGCCGCTGGGTGCTCTCGCATGAACTGGGGCATATCGCGCTGAATCACAAGGGGGTCGCTTTCCTCAACTCGGGCGAACCGACGTGGGAACAGCTCTCTGCCAACCGCTTCGCCGCCGAGCTCCTCATGCCCGAGACTATGGTCTACCGCGAACATGATCGGGCCCTCGAGGTCGGTATGTCCGTCGGGGACCTCGCCGATATCTTCCTCGTCGATCGCCGCGTCGCCGAGATCCGCCTCGAGGAATTGGCCCTGAATCTTTGACCTGGTTGTCACATGCCAGGGTTACAATCGAAGCATGAACCGCTGCTATGGATACATACGGGTCAGCAAGGACCCGAAGCATGAGAAGCTCTCCCCTGAGATCCAGCGTCAGCTCATCGAACGTTACGCCCGCAAGGAGCGCCTCCAGTTGGTGGAGGTCTTCGGAGACGTGGATGTACCGAGCGCGAAGATCGAGGTGGCGGGGACCTGGCAATCGATGCTCGAGCGGCTGGAGCCCGGGGATACAATCGTCACCAACGACGCCACCCGTATGGGACGCGAGCTCTACGAGACGCTTACCAGGGTCAGGCAACTGGACGCCCTAAAGGTCGAGGTGATTTCCCTCGAGGGAACGATCGAACGAGACAAGGCGACTGGCCGACTCCTGTTCAACATGCTCCTCACCCTCGCGCAGTTCTACAACGACCAACTCTCCGAGCGGCTACAGGCGATGCACTCCTACAAGGCACAGCGGGGGGAGTGGAACAGCGCTCATGCTCCCCTGGGATTCGTATACGTCCCCGAAAAGAAGTCACTCAAGGTAGTCGAGCTCGAGGCCGAGACCGTCCGCCTGATCTTCGACCTCCGCGACCAGGGCATGTCCAAGACGGGAATCGTCCACGAGCTGGACGCGCGGGGGATCCAGGGCAAGAAGGGCCGCATGAACATGTCGTCCGTATCACAGACTCTGAACAACATGGCGTATCTGGGGAAGCGCGTTCACAAGGGAGAGGTCTACGAGGGACTGCATGAGGCGATAATCGACCAGGACCTTTGGGATCGCGTCCAGGCCAGGGAGCGGGCGAACACGAAGAGCGCGGCCGCCAGGCGCTATCTGCTGTCAGGGCTCGTCTACTGCGGAGAATGCGACGCGCACATGGTACACACGACCCACACGTCACGAGAGGGGCCCAGAAGATTTCTCAAGTGCAAGGAAGCCGCCACATTCCCAGGCGAGGGAAAACGCCTGGTGACGATCGAGGCGCACCTAGCCGAGGAGTGGGTGCTCGAGCGGTTCTTCAGACGGGTGAACGAGCGGAGCGTTACAGCCTTGAAGAACAGGATGAAGAAGCAAGCGCCGAAACGAGAGTCGCGCGCGGAGCAGCTGCGGCGGCAGCTGGCCCAGGTGGAGGCCTCGCTCGAGCGCCTGGTCTCGGACTACTACGACAGCGAGGAGCCGCTGCTCAGCCCCGATCAGTTTAGGAAGAAGAACATGGATTTGCAGGGGAAGCGCGCCGCGATCGCCGCGGGACTCCAGCTGCTCGAGGACGAGACGAAGCTGGACAACGTGGTCTACCTGGACAGGATCCAAGTCAGGGAGATGAAGGAGAGCTGGGAGGGTATGACGTTGGAGGACAAGAGGGAAGCCCTGCGGCTCTACATCGACAAGGTGGTCATCCACCCGCGGCCTTTCCCCGGGCCGAAGGTAAATCCAGAGCGTTTGGAAATAGTCTGGAAGTAGGCACTCCAAGGACGTTCAAATCGATTCGAACACCCACCGTGGCACGGCTGACGTTCGAGACATAGTCTGATACCAGAGCTCCCTGCGCGCCCCTCCTGCGGCCTCTCCGTGAATCAAACCCTTGTTGCTTATTCACAGCACTAACCGCCTGGGCGCTTAGTAATATATAGAGGTAATGCGATCAGGGTGACCACAGTGCGGGGCTTCTCTCTCTTGTCCACCACGAAGCGCAGGCTATACTCTGGCAGGACTTCGCTATTGTCGTCGGGAATGACCCTACCCTTTAGGTGGTCGATGATGAGCTTGTCCAGCGTTACCAGGTAGTTGGGAACGTCCCGACGTCTGTTGCTCTTGAAGTACATCACCGCCTCTACCCTGGCCCGATCGAACCAGGCCTTACCTGCCACGCCTACCGCCGCTGAGACGAGTGGCGCCCAGTCGTTAACGAGGTCATCCTGGGCGTGATAGTGCATGCGGTTCCAGGTGTTGCCCGACGGTGGGGTCAGAGGGATGGTGATCGTGTACTGCGCAGGGTTACCCAATAATGCACCTAAGTGTTAGGGGTTTCTATCCATGAGGTGGTTAATACCTATCCAGCCCGTGGATAGACGCTCGGTCTTTATCACGGAATATTCCTGGGAATAATCCTGGCATAATTTCGGAGGGTTAAGCCGCCTTGCGCTTGGCCTTCTTCTTCGGCTTCTCCAGCCACAGAGGATAGCGCCACGTGATGCCGACATCCGCCGAGAGCCCGAAGAATGTCTGTGTCGGCCGGGATACGCGCTTGAGTCCCTTTGTCGAGAGCATCGATCCTCCGACCACTGACCCATTCATGATCCGCTCGCCGTGGACGAGCTCGGCGTTCTCGAACATATGGAAGTGGGCAAACAGGTGATAGTTCGGGGGGTGCTGTTCGATGTTCCAGAGCATCGCTCGCATGTCGTTGATATCCCGCTCGATGCCATAGTACGGGATGCGGTTGTGGGAAATGATGTCGTCACCATGCGAGCCGCAGAAACGCCAGCCCAGAATGGTGACCGTATAGAACCAGGAACGGGGAATGAACCAGCGTATCTGTGGGTAGTCCTTCAAAAGGTCGCGAGTCCACAGGTAGGTGAGATAGTCGAAGTTGTTCCACGTCGGCCCCTCGCCCTTCTCTCCCATGCGGCCGTGGTTTCCGGGGACAGCGTAGACGTCGATCGTGTCCATGAAGTCGAGGCAGTTCAGCAGGAACTCTGCCATAGTGTTCTTGCTGATCACCACCTGGTCGGCCGTGTATGCGTCGATGTAGGCGTGCTGGCCTTTGTAGATCTTCTCCTGCGTGTTGATGTCCCCGAGGACATGTGCGTTCATGTGCTTGATCGGAATGCCGCCGGAGCGATAGATCCCGACGATCTCGCCCATTGACTTAACGCAGGTCTCGAGCCGCTTCTGCTGGACAGCGAGGTTGTACTCGGCCAAATGGCCCGACTCTTCGTTTGTGATCTTCTCCCCTGTATGCCAGTCACTGAGAACGATGTTCGCGTGTTGCTCGGAGAACTTTTTCTTGACAGTGGACGTGAATCGCTTCGGCCGCCAGCCCGAAACCCTCTCGTTCGCCGCGAGCAGTTCCTTGACGACGTTCGTCCTGTTGCGCTCGTCGAGTAGAGCCGCGGTCGCTTCCTTCTTCTTGAGTTCCCGTTCCTGCTTGACCCTCGCTTCAAGAACAGGGTCAACTGTGTCCTTGCACTCCTCGCAGTAGACCTTGTGAGTGATGTCTACCGTGAAGTCCTGACCGCACTGGCGACACTGCTTCACCGTGTTGACCCGCTGCTGGGCTACCTCATAGTCGTGCTTGCAGGTGGCGGGGCGAGGGCAGTAGGCCTGAGTCCTGTTGATCTTCGCAAACTCGGCTCCGCAATATCGACACGTGCCCGTGCCAAGGTCCTGCCGCCGCGACTCGTTATAGGCCAACCTCTTGCAGTCGGCGGGTTGGGCGCAGAACCTTTGTCCCGCGGTAGACTTGGCAAACGTCTTGCCGCAGTAAGCGCACTCGGCGGTGCCCAGGTCCTTGCGTCTGCGCTCAGAGTATGCAGCGCGTTTGCAAGAGTCGTCGCAGAACTTCTGCCCAGGCGCGGCCTTCGGGAACTTCTTTCCGCACTTGTCGCAGGTGCCCGTGCCGTACTTGCCCTCAGTCTTCGCCATCTGTCCCCCTGTCGAGAACCCTGCCCGTGAAGTGATCCATGTCCACGCCAGGCAGCTCGCTCGCGCACCTTGTGAAATCCAATACGTCCGCGAGCGTCTGCTCTACGGCGTTCTCGATCTCGGTAGCGTGCGCGAGCTTTGCCTTCCACGCGAAGTACTCAGCGCGACAGGAGAGCTTTATTGCCTTGCGTTGCGCCCGCATATAGCGGCGCTTATTGCGGTTCATGTCAGACCGCTTTGTCCGTTGGTCGCTTGAGCCCGATCCAGCCGATGGCGGCGCCTATCAGCATCCCGCCGAGCTGTACAGCGGACTCCTGTTTGCAGACCCACCCGAACACGGACAGCCCGACGCCCGCGGCGAGGACTATCATGGCGGCGAGGTAGGATTGAAACTGTGTCATTTCGTGCCTCCTAAGTGATTGAGTAGCGCGAGGACGTTCTGCCCGACATGCTCCACGGCGTCCTCAGAATTACAGATGTTCAGGTCGTTATACCCGTCGGCTATCCCGTGCGCCCACTCATGGGTCAGCGTGGCCCACTTCTGCTCGAGGGTCATCGTCTTGAGGATGTATATCGTGGCCTCCTCGACGACACATCGCCCGTAGCAATCGAGCAGGTGCGGGTCAGAGAGCGGGACCTGGCGGACTTTGTACCAACCAGCCTTGACGGGGACGCGGCGGGGAAGGGGTTTCACTTGGTCGGCCTGTGGTCGAATGTCACGATGGCAGGTACGGAAGGCTCCACGGTAACAAGCGTGTTGCCCTTGCAGTTCAGTTCCCTGCCAACCTGCACCTCGACAATCTGGTTCGCGGGGATCTTCACGACCTTGGGAACGTGCGCCACTTCGTTTGTCACGGGCACGATACGGGCGGTGATCTCCTGTGCCGTCGGGTTCTGCACCTTCGCCCAGACATCCCACGGTTCGCCACCCATCTGCCCGATGTAGAAGATTGCCGCGAAGGTCGGGACGCGGATACCTGATGTTACGAGTGCCATTTCAGCCTCCTTTGGCTTTGGCTTTGGAGCGGGGGCTGCCGAGTATTTCGGCAGGATGAAGTAATACTTTGTCGAGCCGTCGAGAGGGCGGGTCACGCGCGCTACCCTGTCCCCATAGTTGCCCTCGATCAGCGTCATTGTTCGCGCAGAACCGTTGACTGATTCGATCTCGCCGATGTGGTCACTTATCCCACCCTGCTCCAGATACGGGTAGCGGTCCATGACACAGATGGCCCCGGGCTGTGGGGCAAGAACCATGAGTCCGTTGCGGATACCGTAGTTAATCCAATCGCCTGTGTAATAGGACTTGAATCCCAACATCGGGAAGAACAGCCAGCTCTGGAATATCGCGCACCACTGATAGCCCTGGACCCCGCCATACCATGCGTGGTATTTCGTGCCACTGTTCGAGCCGAGGGGAGATTCGACGGAACCAGGTGCGCCTATCTCTGCACGGGCGCGGTCAAGAATGTCTTTGAGGGTTGCCACTATCGGAGCCTCCTGTTGATGCAGCCCAGCGTCTGAGCCGACCAGATGAACGCGGTGTCCAGGCAGACGAAGAGCATATGAAAAAGCCGCCATTTCAGGCGGCGGCAGAAGCGTCTCCAGAGTTTCATTGCACGATGTGCGTTGCTATCTCGACCGCGCTCCGGAGAACCGCGGGCGCAAATGGTTTCAGCACGAGCACGTTCGCACTTGCCGTCTCCAAAAGTGCATCCCCATCCGTTCGCGCCGTGACGATGATGACGGGGAGTCCAGCAGTGTCTCCCGTTTCTCGCACCTTGTGAAGGATGTCTATCCCGTCCATGTCGGGCAGCTTGAGGTCGAGCAACAGCCCGTCGAAATGCTGAGTCCTCAGAAGTTCAAGCGCGTGTTCGCCATCTGCGGCAAGTTCGATGTTGTACTCTTTAAGCAGACGCGCCAAGATGGAACGCATGGAGTCGTCATCCTCGACTATGAGCAGGTGCTTGCCGCTCTGGTCATCCATTGCACTTCTCCCTGTCGGCCCGTATCTCGCGACACAGGAAATCCACCGAGCTGATAAGCCGTTCAAGGCCATCCTGCGTTCTGCGGAACTCCTCTCTTTGCTCCTTGTCGCCCTCAGTCATGTGGTCAATGTGATTCGATATCAAGACGTTCTGGTCGTTTAGCGCATCCAGGAAGCCCTTGGTCATCGCTTCTCGCTCGCCCCGCTCAGCCTTGCGCTCCTCATTGCGGCACACCTTCTCATCGTCCAGGCGGTCCAGAAACCACTTGCCGAATATGCCTATGCCGATGAGCACAACGCCCATCACGCCGAGGTTGGTTATGAGCAATTGCGTTGGGGACATGGTTTTGCCTTTCTAGAGGTACGCGCAGACAGCATAGATGTCCACGCTTGACGTTCCAGCAGCGGGTAACGAGATCGAGGCCATGTTGGCGTTGGTCGTTCGTGCGTTGAGGTAGTAGGTCGTGGCGGCAGCGAGCAACAGGTCTTTGCTTCTGGTCAGGCAACCGTCCGTGATAATGGTTGCGGAGGCCCCCTCACATGCGGCGCGGGCTACGAGGGCTGTATCAGACGCGCTGTTATTCGCGGTCGATAGGCACACCTCTACGGATGCAGCCGTCTGCGATTCGTTGGACTGCGCTCTCGCGTTCGCCTCGAATCGCACTTTCCACGCGCCGATGGGAATCGCTATCGAGGTGCTGTTGATGTTGTACCACGTGTTCTGTCCTGGGGTGGCCTGAGTGCGCGCGGTACCGTCGGAGACGGCTACGGTCCACTTCGCAGGGTCAAGCGGAAAGCCGTTAGGACCCTTATCTCGGGAGAAGCCCACAGCGTTCTGAGCCCCTTCCGCCACAACGTAATCGGTCCCCCCGTAGAGCACCAGGTACGTATAACCGCTCTCCTCGTATGCATTTACCAGGATGAAGTATGAAGACACTCCCAGAAGCACTACGATGACCCGCATCCCGACATCCAGATCCGCAGCTGACGGGCCACCCTCCTGCTTGATGATGTAGATCGGGGCCGCCGCTGAGTGGCGAGTCCAATCGGTGTAGTCTCCATAGCTGAAGAAGTCCCAGCCGTCGTTGCTCTGAAAGCTGTCGTGGGTATGGCTGATGAGCGAGTACCTGTCATCGCCGCGATCTTCGTTGAAGTATTGCCCGTGGTCGTCGTCATCAAGCCCGATGAGTGACCCGTGGTCTATCTGCCCGCTGAGATCAGGGGTCACCGCACCCAGCGAGTCGACGGCGAACACTTCGTTGTCAGCCGAATCCTGGATCACGAACTTCTCGGAGCCAGCATCATCGCCCAGCTTAACGTAGAATCCGAGGGCTGAAATGACGCGCGGTCCGCGCAACTCGGGGTCCACGGGGTCCACGCCCGAGTCGTAACCAAGCCACCCTGCATGAGTACCATCGGCATAGGACGACCATCCGCCAGGAGCGTCACCGCCAGCCTTGTCGAACGCTCGAAAAGCCTCATACCCTGCAGCAAATTCATTGTGTGCCGAGGCGACAACGGGCGACGGCAAAACATTAGTGGTCATAGTCACGGTCTGCGCCACATCGTTAACGTAGAATTCGAGTTCCTGTACGGCTACGCCCGTTCCGTCATGGCCTTTAGTGTCGGTCACATACAGGCGATAGGCTCGGTAGTTGGCAGGAACAGCGATGGTATAAGAGCGCACCTCGTCAGTGAGCCAGGTGTTTTCTCCAGTGCGGGTGTCCAGCACATCTGAAGTAGCAAAGCTATCGTTTGAACCCCGAAGCGTGAAGTCCATCGGAGTCGCCCAGAGCCACGCTGGGCTGTTGGGGGCTTTTATGGAGTACTTATCTGCTGCAAATGCCATGCTAGCTCCAGTACATTTCTATTCGAAATCCGTCTTCGAGGTCTATGCGCGTGGTCGTCTCGGTGGACGCGTCCTCGAACGCTACTTTCTTCGCGGCGTCCATCGTCAGGTCGTCGGTGAATTTCTTGGCGCCGCCAATGGTCTGGGCACTCGATTTGTCCACGAGCCCCGCGTCATCGGCTGTTAGGTTGACCCACTCTTGCGAGGCGAGGTCATAGGCAAGCAGGTCGTGGTTCGCGGGAGTCGTGATCGTGACGTCGGTCAGCTCGGCGATGTCGACGAGCGGTCCTGGGTCACCCTGTGGACCCGTCTCACCCTGGGGGCCTTGAGAACCTGTCGCCCCCTGTGGACCCGTCGCGCCGGTCTCTCCTTGAGGCCCGGTGGCACCGTCCGCGCCCGCGGGACCCTGCGCTCCAGTTTCACCTTGAGGACCCTGCGGGCCGGTCAGACCTGTCTCTCCCTGTGGACCCTGTGAACCAGTGGCCCCAGTTTCACCCTGTGGACCTTGTGGTCCAGTGGCACCGTCTGCTCCCGCTGGTCCCTGTGGGCCGGTTGCCCCTTGGGGTCCTGTTTCACCTGTGAGACCCTGCGCTCCAGTTGCGCCAGTCTCACCCTGTGGCCCCTGTGGGCCAGTCGGTCCAGTCGGTCCAGTCTCACCTTGTGGGCCCGTTAGTCCCTGTTCTCCGTCCTGTCCGGCGGGTCCCTGCGGCCCGGTTGGTCCCTGTTCTCCCTGAGGACCTTGAGGCCCGGTCAGACCAGTCTCCCCTTGCGGGCCTGGAAGACCCGTCTCGCCTGCTGGTCCCTGAGGACCTGCAACACCATCCGCTCCCGCCGGACCTGTCTCCCCCTGTGGGCCGGGAGAACCGTCTGCTCCTGCGGGGCCGGTTGCACCTTGAGGCCCCTGCGGGCCGGTCAGACCTGTCTCTCCCTGTGGACCCTGTGAACCTGTAAGGCCCTGTTCTCCCTGGGGTCCCGCCTCGCCTTGGGGGCCTGTAAGTCCCTGTTCACCCTGTAGTCCCTGGATGCCTTGAGGTCCTTCATCTCCCTGTGGTCCTGCGGCTCCATCAGCACCTGTCTCACCCCTCGGGCCAACGGAACCCTGCGGTCCTATATCTCCAGTCGCACCCGGTAAACCGTCTGCGCCAGCAGGGCCTTGGGGTCCTGTCAAACCCGTCTCACCCTGGGGGCCGGTATCTCCGTTTGGTCCCGTCTGACCCTCTACCCCTTGCGGTCCCGTGGGTCCCTGCGGTCCCGTCTCGCCCTGCTCACCTCGGGGGCCTCTGGTGGAAGTCTCGAACGTGATGTCGATAACCTCATCCTCAACCACGGCGGTCTGAGTTTCGTCTGTGACTACAACCTCGTGGGGATCACTCATCGGGGGCCTCCGGCTTTGTGACATCGTCAAAGAGGGTGAGCTTGCCGAGCACGATAGTCCGGCGAATCCCATCATCCCACGTGACCTCTACGTCGAACGGATATTCACCTGGAGCTACGGCCATGAGATCGTAGTTGACCACGATGTCTATCCGCCCCGCCGCATGGTCTACATCGACGGCCACGCCCTCGGTGTCCTGGTCTATCGCGGTAGAGAGTGAGAGGGTGAATCGGACCGTGGCCTCTGTGCCCTCCACAACTTCATCATCTTCGATCTCCGCCAGAGGAATCGGATTGCCCTCAGAGTCTTTGAGCGCGACCACGAATCTGAACGTGTCGCCGCAGTATCGCTCGAGCTTTACCTGGTCCATCACTCACTCCTCGGAATAGAAGCGCGTCGCCTTGTCCCTCGTCTTCTTCCATATGCTTGCGTTCACCATGGAGATCATCGTCGCTATTCCTGCTCGGTCTCCCGAGTCCACGGTGAACTCCGTGTAAAACCCTTGCTTGCCGAACCCGTGCTTGACCGTTGTCACCGTCCCCACGTTGCCACCGGGGTCTATCGTGGCGGTATCTCCGGGGATGAGCTGCGGCCTGATCGGCCCTATGAAGGTCTCGACCTTTCCGCAGGCTCCGATCTGCAACGCCAGGTTCGCGGCCAGGTTCTCGCAATCCTGCTTCGAAGTCTCGTTCGGGACCTCTGCGAAATAGGTCTTGTTGGCGGGAACGGCAAGGTACTCATGTGGAGTGACCTCCGCGTAGACCCAGTTGCTGGACTGGTAGTCGGCTGTGACCTGCGCAGCGCCCGCTATGAGGGTGGCTCCGAAATCGAGCTTGAGCCAACCCGTGTATGCGCCTGGTCGCCACCAGGTGTCGTCAGAGCCATCGAACGCGTACCAGCCATACCAGATTTCAGTTGGGCTAACGTAGGGATAGTGATGCTCGCTCGAGGCTTCGACCGCGTAAGGTTCGGGTTCGGTCGCGCTGGTCATGGTGGGCTGGATCTCTTCGTCCTCATCGTTCAGATACGTCACGTCGAGTATCTGAGGCATCGTGCCGCCATATGAGGTGAACACCTCGATAGAGTACCAGCGATAGTCCCCTGTGACCCCGACCACAAAGGTCTTGTCCCCCGTCCAGGGAAGGACCTCGAAGCGGTTATCCAGCACCACCTTTTCAGTCATGAAGTTATCGTTTGACCCGTGAAGCTGCCAGCGGAGCGGGCACCCGCCACCGCTCGCCGGGGCCTTGATCGTGTAGCTCACAACGCGTACTTTGTTATGCTCGTACCGATCGGTGGGCGGTGCGTCGACCAGCACCACCCGCCCCGACTCATGGTCTATGGACTCGATCGTTGCGGGCATCCCGTCAACGTTGATGACCACCGAACCGGCAACGATGGGCGTGCTCGCGAGGAAGAACTCGCGGTTGCTCCCGTCGCCTTCTCCGATCAGCTCGGCCGATATATCCTCGGCGGCTGTCTGAACACACACCCACCTGTAGCACTCGTTGTCGTCGATCGTGAACTTCCGGCTCCAGATGTCCGTGTCGCGCTCGAAGGCGTATTCACCGACGACGGGGAACTTGTCTTCGAAGTACTCTTCGCCAGCGGTCCCAGCCGGGGGGCCTACGACAACGACTCCGTCATACCTTTCCGTCATACGCCACCAGGGGCGGGCGGTCAGTAGTTGCCCGATCGCTTCGTAGACCGATGTATCGCGGGGGAACGACATGGCCACGGGAATGGCCTCCTCTGATACCTCCATCATCTCCGAGGCGATCCCGCTCTCGACCATGAGGTCGGCGATCCATGCGCCGAGGACGGCGTCCAGGTCGTAGAGAAACCCAAGCGGCATGGGCTGGTCTGAGAGATATTTGCCGATCGAGTTGCGGCAGTCCACCGAGACCGTCGGGCCCAGGTGGTCACCGTCTATCCTGTCGCTGAAGTAGCGCCCGAGCTCGAACCACTCCGTTGACCCTGCCCGAAACGACACGGCAAGCCCCTGGCCCGCCCGTAGCTTTGTACCCGTCTCGGACACGAGGTAGCCTGCGGGGTTCTCAAGTTCCAACCGGAGTTCGGATATGGGGTTTTCGCGTGTCACGGTAGTGGAGCCGTCCGCGACATAGTTGCTGATGTCCACGACGGATCCTTCAACTACCGAGGACTTCGCGACGCCGTTCCCGACGACCCATGCTGTCCCGCGGTCGAGGACCCAGAATTGGCGGGGGTAGAACTGGGATGTATCTATTGCCTGTTCGACCCAGCCGAAGCCGTTGAAGCCCCATATCTTGTTGGTGACCGTAGACGCGCAGTAGATGCAGTCGGTGGCAAGCGCGAAAATACCACCGTCACCGTTCACGTCGCCCACCCTCATGTCTTCGGGGATGTCCATCCGTGTCCAGGAAACACCCGCGTCCGTGGTCATGAACACGCCGGTGTCGTCATTGTCCAGGTTGTTGCACCCGACGACATAGCCGACGTCCTGGCTGATGAAGCTCAGGTTGAAGAAGCACCAGTTGTCGGTTGTGATAGTCCTCTGTGTCCACGTCGTACCATTGAAGATCCAACAGTAGCGGGCGCCGCCCACGGACCATACTCGGTCGGCGGTTATGCCCACAGCGCGGGTCTGGTAGACATCTGACTGTCCGGGCGAATAGTTCCAGTATGCCGCCCTGTCCTCGACCCACGTCGTGCCGTTGAAGAACATCCGCACACCGAGATCGCCCAGAACCCATACGTTGTCAAAGTCCGCGCCCCATACGTCATAGAACTGAGGCATGCCGAAGAACGTGGTTGTGCAGGTAAAGGAGTCCCCGTACCAGGTCTCACCGTCCCAGCGCAGGATACAGTTCTCATGTGGCGGCCCGTACTTATAGCCGCAGCAGAACACGTGCGTGTCGTCCCACGCGCATATCCCGGTGAGCGTCCAACCCGCCCCGACGGGGGTGGTCATCAGCTCCCAGTCCTCGCCATCCCAATGGATGATGCGCCCGTTGTTGCCGCAAACATAGATGCTGTTGGCGGACACCGCGGCGATGTCGTTGTAGGAGACGCTGACTCCCGGAGGTGTGGTGGTGTCCCGTGCCCACTCGACGTTGGGGAGGGCAAATATCTCAAGCTTGATCTCTGGCTGAGCGTTGTTGTAGAGGGTCTGCTGGGCGCTATCGATCTTGGCCTGCATCCCCGTGGGGAGGGTGAGCATTACTGATCTCCTTGCTCGACGATCAGCAAGTCCATGCTCGCGGTGTAGTAGCGGTACCCGTCCTGCTTCCACGTGGGCACTTCCCTGATGTATCCCGAGGCCCATCGATCAATCCAGTAGACCTTGACCAGCGAGGCGGCCGCCGCATATCCATCGATCGTCTCGGCCACGGTGTCTTCGGCGGAGACCGTGAGGGTCAGCACCTCCATGGGGGTGCCGATCGTCTGCACGTGGGGGGTACCGTCCATGAGCTTGTTCTCGACCCGGTTCGCCTCGCTCGTGATGGGCAGTACGTCGCGAATGTGATCGGCTATGAGCACTTCCGCGATCGTATAGAGTCCGTCAGCCATGTCAGGACTTCCTCATCTCTCGCCGGAGTTCGTCGATCACAACGGGTATTACGGCCATCAGCTGGCCCTTGTCGTTGACGCCCTCGACCCTGACGGTGCCAAAGACCTCCAACTTCCGGGACCCTCCGGCGCCACGCCTCAGGGGAACAACGGCTTCAGGTCCGGCCTCGCCGATCAGCGCGAAGGTCGGGCGTGTTACGATGCCACCCTCAGCCATCTTGACGGGCTTTGTCCCGCCTGGCCCTCTGGCCCTCAAATCCTCAAGATACTGAGCGAGGATGGCAGCGGTTCCGGCGTTCATCGAACCCTTTTGCTTGTTCAGGTAGTCAACTACCGCCTTCTCTCCGCCGACCTCGTACATCTTTTTCATCATCGTCTTCTCGTTCTCAAGCGCGTCCTTCTCCTGCGCCCACGCCTTCTGCAACTTCTTGTACTGGTCGAGTATGATCAGGATGGCAGCGGCCAGTGCCACGAACGCGGCAGTGACCATAGCTACCTGGGCAGCTGCTCCAAGCGAGGCAGATCCGATTCCACTTATTACGCCCTGGGCCCCCTCGATAGCCTTGTGCCCGAAGCTCGTCGCCATCTCTGCGACCTTTGTTCCTACCTTGGATATCGCGGGCCAGAGTTTGCCCGCCTGGAGCGTGGCTTTAAGCCCCTGCTGGTGGACCATGCTGAGGATGGTGGGCAGACTGGTGAGGAAGGAAAACCCTGCTTTTACCCCTGCCATGACCATCTTCAGCCCCGACCATGCAAGGGACATCCCCTTGATGAGAATGGGAGCGGCGATGAGAAGGGGGGCGAGGCTACCCATCATGCCGATGAGATCCCCGTACCTGTACATCGTCTCCTTGGCCCAGTGCTGTAGTTTCTGCATAGTGGTGAAGGTCTTCTCGTTGACAGCAGCTTGATCTTCGAGGACGCTCCCCGACTCGGCGACCTTCAGCTTGTATCGTTCGAACGCCTCCGTGGTCACCCCGAGGGTCTCGAGCATCTTGTTCATGTCACCATCTGATTCTTGCACCGCCTTCGCGAACTCCCGCCGAGCGACGATGCCGGACATTCCAAGTTCTCGTTCGAGGACCCCGAGGACTGCGGCAGTGTCATTGATATCCATGCCCATTTCGCGGAGATACACACCCATGCGGCCTACGAAGCTGAAGAACTGGTCAATGGTCGACGTGGTTTCGCGGGTGACGAAGCCCAGAGCCTCCGTGGCTTTCGTTTCTTTCCCTGCCTCTATCCCCAGGGCATTCAGGGCCACTCCGGCCTTCGCGAGCTCCGGCGCGCTACCGCCTGTCGCATCGGCAACCATATCCCAGTAGTTCGCGTAATCTACCAATGCTTTCTCAGACTTCAACCCCTGCTCGCGGGCGGCGATCATCGTATCCTGGACATCCTCAAGGGTGAAGGTGACATTGGAGGTGGAAAGGATAAGATCCCGCATCTTCCCGTCGGCGATCCCCGTAGAAGCTGCGAGGTTGCGAGTCTTCTCCGTGAGCTCCGCTTGCTTGCGCGCAGCAGCTTCCAACGCGATGCCTATCCCGGCGACCGCCAGGGCAGCCTTTGCGGCGTGCTGCTTTATTGCCCCGCCCATTTTGGAGCTGCCGCCCTCAACGTCTTTCATGACCTTGGTGGCCATGTCTTTTGCGCGTACAGCTATATCGACGTTCGCCATCTTACTCTCCGTGCAAGGTGTTCATCGCGATTGGCAGGGCGTAGAGAAGGAACTGCTTTTGAATTGGGATCAGGTCTGACTGGCTAGGCGCCAGAGGAAAGCCCATCAGATGCAAGAGCGCTATCTCCTGCCCCTCCGGACTCGTCGCGAAAGGACCGCGCCACTCGGGCGATGGCCTCCTGTTTCGCAGGGTCTCCCGAGCCAACCCCCGAGAGGCCCTGGACCGCCTTCGAGATCTCGGCGACTGCGCCCGCGGGAAGAAACTCTAGCTCATGGTCAGCCCATGCTTCGGTCAGGCCGATCTTGCAGCACAGCAGGTCAGCTGCATGCTCGTTATCGTTGACCTTGCCCGTGTCCATCGTGACCTCATCGTCACCCCGGATGGTGGTCTTTACCCCCCTGAGCTGGACGGCCTCGACCCGCGCCCACTCGCCATCTGTGAGCGGTCGAATCTCCACAGTGCAGCCGAGCTTTTCGATCTCAACCATCTCGGCCGCCCTCTTGCCCTCGAGGATCTGCGCCTTCGTCATCCGCTCCATCAACTGCCTCCTGTTGTCATCTCTGCCTGGTCGTTTTCGAGTATGCAGTAGATCTGCGTGGTGACAGAGGTCGCCTCGTCTTCGAGTTCGACCTCGTCCTCATAGCAGTCACCCTCGACCGTGTGGTCTATCTCGTCCTTGCCCTTGGTCGGGAGAGACGCCTCGGATACGAGATAGCGCGGGAGGATGATTTGCATAGAGCCGTCTGATCCGCCGTCGAACGTGATCACCATCGGGGTCTCAGTTGACCCTCCGACTACGGGGCCAGCAGAACTCCCCCACAGGAGGGCCAGCGTATCCATGTCCTCGTAGTAGAGGCTCATCGAGAGCTTCACCTCTCGCCCCCCCGAGGGATTCCTGCGGGCGAACCGCGACCCGATAGAGCGCCCTGCCTCGACGTTCAGGTTGTTGGCTATCGAGAGGGCCAGGGTCTTGACCTTCGACGAAATGTCCACGTTGTTGCGCGACATTGTGACCTCGTGGAACACCAGCGGGTATTCCTCGGGCAACAGGGATGCGACCTGGGACCGGGACAGCAGCGTCCCCTTCGAGTCCTTGGCCGCCTGTATCCCAACCTTGGCGGTGGCGTACCCGTCCTCCACGGACAGTTCCAGTGCGTCAATACCGCACCCGCTGAAGACGTGCTCGAAATCGTCGGTCCCGTCGTGCTTGTCCTTGCCGAGGAAGGTGGCGAAGGATGGCAGGAACGTCTCGAGCCCGCCGTAGATCTCGTGTGTATAGGGACCCGTGCCCGTGCAGACATAGCCCGCCAGCGCCCACTTGAGCATCCAGCCTATCGTTCGGACGTCAAACGCGTACTCGACGTCACCCTCGCACGAGTAGTAGCCCGGGCGGTGGATCCTTGGCCCCTTGCCGATGCTCCCCTCGTACATGATCTGTGCGCCCTTGGCGGCGTCCAGCGAGGCCGATGTGTGATCGACCACGAACGCAGCTGACGGCGCTGGGCTGACCGCGAAGCTTTCCTCCTCGGCGAAGCCCGCATAGCGCAATACTTCCATGTCTTAATCCTCCCCTTCGAGGTATCTGAACTCCGCTTCCATTGTGTAGGCGGAGCTGTGCACCTGGTCCGCTTTCTCGATCTCAACCTTGATCGGCGTGTATCCCGTACGCACGATCTTGCGTACGGTCCCGTTCAGCGTGTGGCTTGCCACGAGAGCCGCGGAGGCGTTGGCTGCCAGTTGATCGGCGAGCCTCCTGCCCGCATCGGGGTCCTCGTTGCGAACAACCGCGGCCACCGTGCATCTCCACGTCCACATCTCCCCTATGCCGCTCGGGAGAATCTGAGCGTCCTCGGGGAAGACCCAGATAACAGGCGGCCTCATCTGGTCTTTACGTGCGCGGTCTCCGTAGATGACCGCGTTGACCTTGAGAGTGCGTGGCTTGAGCAAGTCGAGGACCGCGATCCTGATGGCGTCCAGTTGCTCATACAGTTCCACCGAGCACCTCCTTGATCGCCTTGTCCACGAACTCGCCGACGCGCTTCTCCGTCTTGTCGATCGACCTGGTGATGTAGGGGTTGGCCTTTGTTCCTGGATGCTTTACCAGCGTGCAGAAGACCCACTCACCCTGGACCTTGAAGGCCAGTGACTTCTTAGTCTTCGGCCTGATCTCGTGCGCCTTCGTCCCCGTCTCGATCATGAACCGGTACTTGGTCTTGCTGTTGATCGCCCAGTAGAGCTCACCCATCTGCTGGGGTGTCCACGAACCTGCGAGCTTGCCGTGATCCTTTGGAGCTTCTTTGACCAGGTTGCCGTGGAGGTCGAGCGTGATGTATCGGAGCGCGCGCCCGAGTGCTTTGGGGAACGCGGCGACGGTCTTGTCGAGGTCGCTCGTGATGGTAGCGTCGAACTCGTCTGCCATGCTATGCCTCGTCGAGCAGCCTGTTGACGATGGCCATGCCGAACTTTGGGGTACTCGTGCGCGGCAGAAGATCCAGGAGCTTACGCACGGCTGAAGTTATGGGCCCACCGGGCGGCGGTTTATCCTCAGGATCCTCGGCCTTCTTGATCGGCGACACTCTATGCCCGAGGCTGATCTCCATGAGATTGCTGACGATTGAGAGCGTCACTGTTCTCAGCAGCCCTGCAAGCAACTCGTCGTCGCCTTCGGGGTCGAAGGTTCGGTCACGGTCAGCGTCTATGATCCCCTGAGCTTCGTCGATCCACAGTGCGATCCTGGTCTCGAACGCGCCGTGATCCTTGATCCCGTAATCCTCGGGCTTATGTCCCGTGAAGTCCCTGACCTGCTGTACGGTGCAATATGCCATTATCGTTCTCCGTTCCTGCAGTGGTTCTCGTTCACGGCCGCCTCCATGATCCCGACCTCGGCATCCTTAGCCCACGCAGATCTGAGCAGCATGGCGATATCCTTGGGAAGGCACTTGCCGCCGAAGCCGCGATAGCCCGCGTGGTGCACGTCCAGGTGGTTCGGTGCTATGTGGCGGTCCTGCTCCATGCCCTCTCTGACAGCCTCGTAGTCAGCGCCATAGAGCTCGCAGATCTCGTAGAGCTCGTTGGCGAACCCGACCTTGATCGCATAGAAGCTGTTGGTGGCGAGCTTCAGGAGCTCGGCCTCTGTCGGCGACACGTACGTCTTGTCACAACAGAAGGGGTCGAACAGCTCGTCCAGTAGCGGTTGGGGTATGGAGCTGCCGATCACGATCTTGTCGGGCTCCATCGAGTCCGCGCGCGCCGTTGCCTCGGTCAGGAACTCGGGGCAGAAGCAAATGTGATCGCCGTGCTTTCGTATGAGACGGTCTGTCGTGCCCGGCATCAGGGTTGTCTTGATCACCATGACCGAGCACGAGTCCTGCCACAGGTCGACCACCTTGCAGACATTGGACATGTCGCCCTGGTCCCAGACACAGACGAAGATGACATCTGCAGTCGGGTCCTCGTCGTATCCCTGGTGTGGATCGCAGCGCCTTACGTCATGGCCGTGAACTTCAAATGTATGGGCTGTCGTCGAGCCGACAACGCCGACGCCTACGATTCCGATCTTCACAGGATGCTCCGTAGTGTCTCGAGCCAGAGGCCCTTGTAATCTATCTTCGTTGACTCCCAGCTCTGCGCTTCGGCCTGGCGCCGCGCCCGCTGAGAGTAGGCGGCGGTGTCGATGGTCAGCAACCATTCGAGCTTGCGCCTCATGTCCTCAACGGAGACGCGATTGAACAGCGCGTCCTTCACGTACCCGCCTGTCCAGAAGAACCGCTCGCACGGTTCGATTAGGAGATCAGGGTCGTGTTGGAAAAGGTTCATCGGATCCGCGTCCGTCGTCAGCACGGGCATCCCCGATGCCATGCCCTCGAGGACGGTCCGCCCGTAACCCTCGTAGGCCATGGGCGCGAGCAGTATGTCACCCTCAGCGTAGTTGTCTGCGGGGGTCGGGCTACCCCCCAGGCGGTACTCGATCCTCGGGTCCTTCGACACTATCCCCTCGGGCCAGCACTCCTGGGCGTGGAGGATGAGCCGCGCGTCGGGATCCTCCAGCTGCGTGAAAGCATCGATGACAACCTTCGACTGCCGACGGTCTACCCGCCACCCGTAGCCGATGTTCATGACGAACGTGTGGCCCTGGCGCTCTTTGTACTCGAACAGGTCCAGCCCGATCGGCAAGAACACGTGCCGCTTGTTAGGCACCCGCGCTTTCTCCCAGGCGCTCCGGCACGGGCAGACCACCAGGTCAGCGGCGAGCCTGTAGGCTGAGTACGTCTCGTGCATCGAGATCCCGACGGTCTTCGCCCCGTACTTCCTGGCGATCGAGTACAGGGATATGCTGAATGGGGTCTCGAGGAACAACACCACCTGAGGGTGGAAGCGCCTGAAGTAGTCGTCGATGTGCTTATCAGACGGCGGCCTTGGTGCGGTCACCTGTCGCTCGGTCCAGACCTCCTGGCCCTTCTTCCTCGAAGCCACAGAGAGTATTGAGTCGGCCTCCAGGTGCTTAAAGAACTCCCAGCCGAACACGCCTATCCCTGATGTCAGATTCGTGTAGGTGACGAGCCCGATTCGAAGATCTGCCAAAACCGTTTCATCCTAACTGTCCATGTATGTTCAGCACGCACGAGCTCGGCGCCCGCCTGCGCTATGGCCTCCCGCTCCTCGTCTCGCTCGAGGTAGTGGTCGATTTTGTCGAGCAGGTCTTCCCGCGAGTCGTAATAGACCAGGTGCTTGCCGCCCTCAAAGAACCGCTCCATCTCGGGGACCCGCGGGTGGAGCACGAAGCCCTTGCAGGCCAGGTGCATGTAGACCCTGTTGCTCCAGTACCCTGGCCTGTCGTTGACCGCGTTGTCCGCGACCATGATCTTGCTCGAGGCGCATACCCTTGCGTGCGCCTCTCCCCTACATGTGTTGCCCTGGCCCAACCGCTCGAAGGTGTAGCGCTTTCGGAGCTCGGGCATCAGCCCCTGGCGCTTGCTGTCATAAGGGCTGCCGATGAAAGCCACGTCTCGCTCGAGCTCGGCCCCCACGGGGTAGTAGTCCTCGGGGTCATAGGCCTGCAGAAACCAGTGGGCGTTGATGCCCTCCGCTCTATAGGCGGGGTGCAGACAGTCGGTCCCCAGCACCAGGTCGAAGTGACGTAGCGCGGGGAAATAGTTTTGTTCGCGGCCCTTCCACCCGACGATCAGGTCGAAGTAGTGGGCCACCTTGTACCCGCTCTGCGCTACCCAGAAGTCCAAGGGCAGCATGTGCGGCACTGTCGTGAGCACCAGGTCGTAGGCGCGCTCTGTGAACGCCTTCTGATCGAGCACGGGGAAGTGATAGCGATCGACCTGGGCCTTTTCCTCGAGGGCCTTTGCGACCCCCCACTCGGTATGCCAGTCGCCGAAGTGACCGATGTAGCCTATGCGCACTTCTGGAAGAACACCTTCGGGAACCCCCCGCACCTGCATATGCCCTCGGGGGTGGCATCCCCGCTCAAGCCCAGCGCGTGCTTTATCTCGAACCCGTGGTCAAGCAGGTTCTCGATAGTCGGCTTGAGGTCCATCGGGTCGTTCATCTTCATCGGGTGCAGGTCGATGTAGATCCAGCTGCCGACGGGCATTGAGGCGATCGTCCTCTGTCCTGAGGCGACCATGCCGATCTCCGCCCCCTCCACATCGCAGCGGATCACATCGATGGGACCTGTGCCCTCACGCTCGACGAAGGTGTCCAGGGTGATCGTCTCGACCTCGATGTTGCCCTTGCCCGCGAGTCGCCCTCGGTCGCTGCGACCAGGGGATTGCTGGAAGCGGGCAGTGCCGTCCTTGGCCGCGATCGCCAGCTGATAGACCATGAGGTTGACGAAGTCGTTCCTCGCCGCTGCCTTGCGGATGATCTCACAGTTGTCGGGGTCGGCCTCGAGGGCGTAGGTGCTGGCACCCCTCTTGGCGCACAGGCAGCTGTAGAAGCCGAGGCAGGCGCCCATGTCGATGACCGTCATGCCAGGCTTGATGATCGACTCCAGGATGTCAGGGCCCTCACCTTCCCATCCCCCGCCTTTGAGCAGAGGGGTGGACATCCCGACGTCCTCGGTGTCGAGGACCATCAGGTAGTCGCGGACCTTCCTCGTGACGAGCATCAGACTTTGCACGTCCTCTTGTGAGCCGAGAGACCTGCCGCGTTCTTGCAGACCTTCCCGCATCCGCAGATGAACCTCGGTGGGTCCTGTGGCGTCCTGTCCGCGGGCGTCTCCTGGACCGGCGCAGGCCGCTTATCCTCGATCACCGTGACGGCCAAGAACCTGCAAGCCCTGATCTCGCGGAGCTTGTAGTCATCGGGGACGTCGATCTCTGTCACGCCGGGACGGAAGACCAGACCCGCCCGCGCTATCGTGGCCTGTTGGCCGTTCGTTACCTTAATCCTCATGCATCCTCCAGAAAGTAGTCTTGTCAGCCGCGCCCTGTTCGGGCTGTTTGCACTTCGTCGAACCTTTGCTCTCTCGGGTTGTGGCGGGTGGTACAGGTGCCAGGAAGGCTCGTCTCCGAGGTCCTCAGGATCTCCGAGCCTTGCGCACGCCGTGATGTACAGCGCCTCGTCCTCGCACCCCCAGCCGACGAACTCCTCGTCGAAGCCGCCGACACTCTCGAAAGCCTTGCGGGTGAAGGCGAACAGGCCGCCCCTGCCCTTGATCTGACCGGGGCGTGTGGTGTATCTGCCGCCAGGGCCGTTGTCCTTCATGAGGTTGCGCACCTCGCCTGAGGGAACCCCCCAGGAGCGGACGCTCTCAGCCCTCTGAAGCACGGACGGCCAGTGGAGCATGTCCGAATCGAGGAAGAGAAGAACGTCGCCCGTGGCCCTGGCTACCCCCTCGTTGCAGACCAGTGACTTGTTGTATGGATCTAGGGGTCCTCGACAGATGATGATCTCGGCGTCGGGGAGGACCTGTTGGACATGGCCGATGACAGCCTCCAGCAGGTCGTCCCTCTTGCCCTCGTCATCTGCGGGGATGATCACGCTTGTCATTGGGAGATGGGAGGGACCCCGTGAGAGGCCCCTCCCTGGATCGGTTCTATCAGGTGCCCGGCGTCGCCTGGTCGAGGTAGGCCACGACCGCGGCGTTCTCGTCCTCGTAGCCGACGTCGGCCTTGAGGGTCATGACGAAGTCGGTCTTGCGCTCCTTGGGTACCCTGTCGGGCTCGATGCGCACGTTGCGGAACAGGCCCCAGACCATGTTGTCGGGGTGCTCCAGCAGGACGATGCGGCCCGCGCCACCCTCGCCCACCGTCGCCGAGCGCTCGAGCATCGGGCAGTACTTCACCTGGAGGCCCTTGTAGGGGATGGACTCCCCGTCGGTCTGGGCCTTGTCGCCGAGCGCGGTGTTGCGCGCCTTGAGCAGGTTGGCGTAGCTGTCGAACACGTCGAACGGCACGTACAGGCGCCACTCGTTGCGCACCTGCAGGTACTCCTTGGGCAGCGCCGTGAGGCACGCCTGGAAGATGTTCTCAGGGTAGCAGCTGGCCAGCGGCGTCGCGGGGTCGTAGACGTCGGTGATGTCGAAGTCCGTCCCGTTGTAGACCGCGTTGCCCGCTTCCTTCGCCCAGCCATCGGTCAGTGCCAGCACGCTGGTGGCGTCGGCATCGGTGTCGGCAAGCAGCCCGAACATCTCCAGGTCCCGGCCGCCCGCTTCGGCGAAGATGTCCATCAGCGTCTGCTCGAGGTTATCGCGCTCGATGTTGACCTCGAGGGTGTCGTCCTCGAGACCGGTGATCGCGACCATCTCACGCGCGATGAGCTGGTTGGTGGCCGTGGTCGGCTTCACTGCGGTCGGCTGGTTGATGGTCCCGTTGGCGAGCCTGCCCCTTGACAGGACCTGGCCGACGAAGCCGATGCGATCGATGTTCTTGGTCTCTCGGGTCATCTCGACGAAGCGAGCCTCATCGAGGACCACGGTCTTTGCCTGCGCCTGGCGAACGAAGGCTTCGAACTGCTCAGGCGAGAGCACCGAAGAGCCCAGGTCGTCCACGGTCATGGCCTTCATGGCCGCCGCGAGCTTCGCCAGCATCTCTGCATTTCCAAACATAACTATTCCTCCTCGGAATATGGGCAACAAAAAAGCCCGCCGAAGCGGGCCGTCGCCTGTGGTTGGTTGTCTCTAGCTGCGGACCTTGCGCCCCGCGGCGTCGCGGTTGCCGAAGTCGGGCTTGCTCTTCGTGGCCGCGCCCTCTTCGGGCAGCCCGTTGCTCTCGGGCTTGATCGCGAGCTTCTTCTCAGCCTGAGCCTTGAAGCTCTTGAGCTCCACGTTCTCAGCGGCCAGCTCATCCATCTGCGACTTGAGCGACTCGAGGGTGACCTCGGGCTCTTCGTCCTTGTCCTTCTCCGCGGCCTCAGGTGGCGTCGGGTCAGCCTCGGGCTCCGACTTCACGACCTCGTCGACCTTGGCCTTGAGCGCCGTGACCTCTGCCTCGAGCTCTGCGATCTTGTCGTCCTTGGCCTTCTCCGCGGCCTCGGGCTCGCGCTCGCCGAGGACTTCCTTCATTGCCTGCTTGAACTCTTCTACCTTCATATCTCCCTCCTCGGGATTAGATTTCTTCGTGAACAGGCGGGACACGAAGCCCCGCGACTTGATGGTTAGGAACTCGGCCTTGGGCACGCAGGGCTGGTCCACGATGCCAACGAAGGGCACCGTCCAGTCTTTGAGGTCCCGAAGGTATACGCGCTTGAACGCGGCGTCGGGAACCGACTTGCCTGCGAAGATCCCTGCTTGCGACTTGTCCACGCCCATGATCGAGAAGCCTGTGCGCTTGCCGTCCTTTATCTCTTGCCACGTGTTGTCATCCTCCACGTAGGTCCCCATCATCCAGCTGCCTTTTGGTACAGCAACCAGGCCGTTGAGGCCGGGGAGTTCGACATCGATAGGCATGAGGTAGGACTCGACAGGCACGGCCACGCTCTTCAGGGTGTGCTGCACGTCGATGTTGCCGAAGCTCTTCATGAACTCGTGCGCTACTTCCTCTATCTTCTCGGACGTCACGCTCTCGCCATCGTGGTCGGGTTCACCCGGGACCAGGACGGGGCCGTAGACGATCCGCTTCTCTTCGTTCTTCATCACGATCGGGGCACTGAGCTCGGGCCCGAACTCCGCGGCTATCCGCTTCTCCACGTAGGCCAGTTCGACTTCCGTCTCCTCGCCGACCAGGAGACCCAGCTCCTCGTCGTAGCGCCAGGGGACCTCGTACATCTTGCCGTCCTCATACTCGTACTCACCCGCGATTTCGTAGGTGATGTAGATCACTGTCGTGGGGAACAGCGCTCTGATCCACCCGTCGCCCAGTTTCGACGCCAGGGCCTTCTGCAGCATTGTGTTGAGCTCGTCGTCCATCGTTCCTCCTACGCAGCCTCTGCTGCAGTCTCGACCTCGACCAGGTCTTCCTCGTAGAAATAATCCTGCCCCTCGGGAGCGGCCATGCCCGCGGGCATCTCGAAGGCTATCAGGGCGCACCGACAGTTCATCCATTCACCCGCGTCGCCCGACATGTCACCGGGGTACATGAGGCCATTCGAGAACGCGTCTCCCGAGCGCACGATCTGACCGTGCATCGCTACGTGGTCAGCGTCGCCGTGAGAGCCGTCGCGCACCCTGTCGTCCTCGGCGGTGATCCACATCTCGTACTCGGAGGCATCCACCAGCACGCTGTGGTTGGCGCCCATCTGCGCGCTGTGGATCTCAGTGCGGGCTATCCGCTCGGACTCGTAGTTGGCAAGCCCCTCAAACACGTTGTCGCGCAGCAGCTGGGCGGCCTCGTCGATACCCATGCCCTCGTCATAGGCAATCTGCAGTGCCCCCATGACGTTGCCCCTGGCGCGTTCGATCGTGGAGTCCGCCGCCTCGAAGGCGTGATCCTTGAGCAGTTGGAGGGCGCTTTCGGAAAGCTTGTCCAGGTGTACACCTGTCTCAGAGGCGGCCTCGAGCCTGCCCGACTGCGTGGCTTTCTTCGTGTACTCGTAGATCAGGTCGCGGACCTTCTCCTTGACGTCCTCGATGGGGCCGACCGCGAGCTTCTTCTGCGGGTCACCTGCGACAAGGCGATCGCCCAGCTTGCCGATAACCTCGTCCGCCACCTTCTCGAAGACCTTCGCAAGCCTGACGTTCAGTTCGGCCTCCACGTTCAGGGCGGACTTGGTCACCCGCCACCAGGACAGGAACATCTCGATCTCGCGCGAGAGCTTAGGCATCCTTCGTCACCACATCTACCAGGCGGTCGTGCAGGCTCTTGATCGACTTGACCAGGGCCTGCTCCCTGGGCGTCTCCCCGTCCATGCGCTGGCCGCTGATGTAGTAGGCCTCGAGCGCGGGGTTGTCCTCGTCAGGCTCCACTCCGAAGCGCTTACCGAAGAACCTGATCAGGTCGTTGGGCTTCATCGCCCCGTTGCGGAACATGAAGTCAGCGACCTCCTGGTCGTGCTCCTCGCGCCTGGTGTCCATCTCCTTGAGCTGGAAGCGCCAGTCAGTGAGCTCCAGTGTCGGCAGTATCAGGTGGTCGAAGTGCTGCTCGATCATCTCCTGGCGGGGGTTGATGACCGACTCGATGTATATATCGTCGGCCTCCCCTGCGTTCGACCCGCCGAGCGTTCCCGTCTCATGTATGCCCACCCTGTATGGCGGGACCCTGTGCGCGTGGATGACCTCATCTCGGTTGTCCTTGCGATAGAGCCTGAACGAAGCGTCCTTGATCTCAACTGCCAGCGGCTTGATCTCCACGTTGACCTGGCCACCCGCTTCGGAGGGCACGCCCAGGATCAGCGTCGAGTGAGGCTCTTTGCGCAGGTTGTCGAAGTAGTCCTGCACCTGCTTGACCAGCGCGTAGTCGCCGTTGGCGTCCTTCTCTCCCAGGTCGTAGTCACCCGAGATGTAAACAGCGTAAGCGGGGACCCCGAAGTTCTGGAAGAACTTGATGTTGTATTCCTGGGCCGCCCGCGATCCGACCACCGCGGCGAGCGCGGTTATACCCTCGGGGACCCCGTAGTATTGGCTCCTCGAGGTGAACGTCGCGAACTGGATGAGCTCGCTTGCCTGGACGTTGGGGTCGAGCGTCCCGAGCGGCGCCTCTTTGCCGTCGTTTTTGTTGACGTCTTTGTCGTAGCCGAAGCGCTTGAACCAACGCTTCTTCACGCCCCGCATCTGGCAGTACTTGTCCTGGCTCTTGTGCACGCGGATCGTCTGACCCGGGATGTGATAGAACCACAAGGTTGGTCCGTCGGGAACGATCCTGATGCACTCCAGGTACCCGTTGCCGATGGTGTCGTAGTCGGTCATCACGCGCTTCAGGGTCTCTGTGAGCGTCGGCCACTGGTTTGACAGCACCCCATAGAGGTCATCGTACTGGGCTGTGGAAGCTTCGCCCCTGAAGTCCTCGGCGGTCTTGATCTCCCAGCCCAGGCCCGCGGTATCCTGAGCCTTGGCCGTGATGCAGTTGCTGTGATACGTGTTGAGCTCGGGCAGCATCGCAAGCTGGTCCAGGTTGTATGGCGGCGTGACCAGGTTCATCCCACCGTACTGTCCCTCCGAGAAAGGGTCAGTGATCTGGCGGCTGTCCTTGTACTCGTACTCCTTGAGCACGGCGCCCGATACTACGCGCCCGCCCTTGGTGACGATGCACAGCGGTTCTCTGTTGCCCATTGCTATCCTTTAGCTGCTCGAGGCGAACGCCTTCGACTCTCCACGTTGGTTGTTTGCGTACCAGTACCTGACAGCGTCAGGCCCGTGGTCATGTTCCTGCGGCTTCTTCGGCTCGTCGGTGCCCGGCCGGTTCTCGTAGCCCTCAAAGTCCTTGACGATCTGTGGGGTCTGGCCCTTGACGAAGAAGAGCCTGGGCGGCCCCGCGTTGGGCTTCAGGTCCTTGCGGATCAGCTTGATCCCGTCGAGCACCTTTGATGCCCTGCGGTGGACCCTGAACCCGACCTTCTTGAATTCCTTGATCCCGCTGGGGTTCGAGGGGTCAGCACAAACGTCTTTGACCCTGTCGCCATAGCGTTCCCACATCATCGAGGCGAGCTCGGAGTCGGTCTTGTGCCGCTCGTAACTCTCCTCGAGCACGTACTTGCGGTCGTCTCCCGCCACTCCCAGGACCGCGAACACGAACGGGTTGTCGTATCCCCAGTCGACGCAGCCCCAGAGCTTGAGGCCATCGGGTACTGTCTCGGGATCGATCAGGTTCAGCCTGCGGTCAAACTGCGCGTAGACCCGCTTCTTCTTGGAGGGCACCAGGCAAAGGTGCTCTGACTCCCAGGTGTCCCGGTCGTGAACGTTGAACTGCTGCAGGATCTCTTCGTACGGTCGGTACCCGTCGGCGTTACGCGCCTTCCCCTGGCAGTCGGGGGCCATCGGGCACTTCGAGCAATCACGCTCGCAGCGCTGCATGGTCTCCCAGATGCACCAGGTGTAGACCTTGAAGCCCTTTTCGTCGGCCTCGTCGAGCATCGTCTGCATCTGCCCGGTGGCCTTGTGCCAGGTCGAGGTCATGAGGACCTGAGACAGTACTCCCGGCTGGCTCGTGGGGATGGAGAGCGCGCCTTTGAAGACGTCGGCCGCCATCTCCTCTATCTCATCCATACGCAGCTTCGGAGCGTGCGGAGAGCGGACAGCCTTAGTGGAGGCCGCCAGGATCTTGTATGTGACGCCCGACTTGAGGCGCGTCTCGCTCATCAGCGGTTCGCCGTCGAGCTTCGCCTCGAGGGCCGGGTCTGAGTACCAGTACTTCTTCGAGTAGTCGTATCCGGTCTTCGCCTGGTCTTTCGAGCCGGCCACCTTGACGACTGAGGCGTTGTGAAACCCGGCGTCGAGCACGTCCAGCACAGCAGTGTCCAGAGTCTTGCCGCCCGACCTGCAAGCATGGACCAGGAGGTTGGCCTGGCGCTCGAAATAGGCATCGACTACGAAGTCGAAGGGCGCGTCGTGCTCGGGGCAGCAGGCTACCCGGGGTATGTTTACACCCAGGGTATCTCGGATGTACTCGTGCAGCTGGTCAATCTGCGGGCCCTCGACCCACTTCTCAGTTAGAGCTCGGTGGACCAGGGAGAGAAAGCTGTCCGAGTCGCTCGACGAACCGCCGGCGGTCGGAAACATCTCTGATGGTCTCATCTGCCACCTGCACTATCTGGTAGACCACGGACTGTATCTGCTCGATTCTTATCGTGTGCTTGGTTCCCTCGGTGATCTTGTGGTACCGCTCGATCGCCTTCGTCAGCTCTATTGCCAGCGTCATGATCGCGGAGTGGTTGCTCTCGTCGACTTCGTTCGCCGCTTCCACCCGGGCGAGAACGCTCTCGGCCAAGGCGACGAGTGTCGCAAGCTGGAGCCGCATGTTCGCCAGATCCGGGTCGTCGATGAGCGCCTGGATGCGATCGCCCAGGACCTCGCCCTTGTACTTCGAGCGCATACCGTGCTTGATCGGGGTCATGCCACCATGGACGCGGCACTTGTCCTTGCCCTTGATCGCATTGGCCCGGCACTGCTTGCCCGTCCTCTTGGCCTTTGCCGTGCACTGGCTCATAGGGATCGCCCTGCCGCTTTCATCAATGAGGTGTGGACCGCTTCTCTCGCCTTCAGGAACCTCTCCATCAACCCGAACTTCTCAGCGAACGACATCCAGCCCATGTTGTGAACCGCCTCGGGGCCCATCGTGTGGTGGTCGGCGCAAAGCCAGATCAGGTTGGCGAGGATGTCCTTGAACTTGCCCGCGGGTCTCTTCGCGACGATGTGATGCTTCTCCGCATACGGAGCCCCGCAGACCTCGCAATAGTTCAAGCATGCTTCCTCTGGTAAAAGAAAAACCGCCCGAAGGCGGTGATTCGTCAGTCCTGCCGGTCATTAGGTCGGTCTCGCGGCAGGACCTGGCAAGGAGGTGATCGCCGCACCCTGCGGCCTCTGGGGTGTTCTGGGATAAAGTCAACCGTCTCAAGGACGGGAGTTATCACCCCGCTTTATGGGCGGGGCTTGCGGCTGCTCTCTGCGGAGCAGGAATCCCGGGGGTAACGGGATTGTCTCGGGAAATAAAAATGCCCGCCTGGTGGGCGGGTCTGTCTCTCTCGTCTATTGTTGCACAGCTTACACTATGGGAACCTAACGATGTCTTTGTCAACCCATGTCATCGGGCTTTCTATACATGCCCCCTCAAGCGGCCTTCAAAGTCGATGGCCACCTCCTTAGCCGCTCGCTCCATGTCCTTGAGGACGTCAAGGGCATCGGGATTCCTGATGATGCAACCGTCGACATACCCCTTCGTCCGCTTGCCTGCGAAGATGTAAGCCTCCTTCTTACTGAGGCCATAAGCCTTCATGATCGCCTCGATGTATGCGCTGAACAAACGGGCCATTCCGCTCATGCAGTCCTCCTCAGGTGGATCCGAAATGCCAGGAGCGCGTTCTCTCCCTGTTCGCCTATCACAGGATTTACCTCTCTGCTCGGCTGCTGGAGAAGCCACTCCACGTGTCCCTGCACTTCCTTCCAGCGCCACTCCGCCTCCGAGTCGACCCCGTGTTCATGCCGACGCTGCATCTTCTTCTTAGCCGCGTTGACCGTGAGTCTGCAGTCGGGGTGATAGTCCTTGCCCGTCTTCGCCATCGGGAGGCCGCAGAGCTCGCAGGGCTTTGAGATGGACTCTTGGCCGTAGGTGTTGCTCAAGCGACCGCCTCCTGCTGTTCCATTGCCCGGCGTGCACGCAGGTAGTCCCTGGCTCTCCTTCGCTGACGGTCTGCCGCGCACTGTTCGCAGTAACGAGTGTTGTTCGGTCGATCGGAAATGTCGGTCTCGCAATCGAGCTCGGCACAGACTCGGGGCCCCACTGGCTTGTCGATCTTGCAGCGCTTGGCACTCGCCTCCTGCTGCTTGATGTGGTGCTTCTTGGCGCACGGTTCACACCGCACAGCCCTGGGCCCGCGGTCTGCCAGATCGCCACCGCAGGCGATGCACCTGTCCCCCAGCGCCCTTCTCATGCGGAGGTCTTCCAGGCGCCTGTCGCTGGCACACGATGCACATAGGGTCTCGCCCTTCTCGATCCCACACCCGCAGAACTCACAGATCCGCTCGTAGTCTGGTATCGCGTGCTCGGGCGGCCTGGCGGCCGCGAGGCAGAGGACGAAGTCTCGGGGGTTACCTGGTCCGTACTGTTTCTCGCGCTCGGCCTCGACCTTGCTGAAGAAGTTCGTCGCGTCGACCCATGCCATCAGCTCACCGCCTTCAAGTAGACCTCGAGCTTCAGCTGCCCGTCGGGGAGAGAGACCATCTGTTTGCCCTCCACCTGGATCGGGCTTTTCGTCAGCGTGCCGAGATAAGCCAGGAGTGCTTCTGTGAACCGCACGTCCGCGTACTCCCGTTCGGTCATGGTCAACCTGGGAGCCGTCCTCTTGTCCTCCAGGATGCCCCGCACCAGTTCGGGCCAGTCCTTCACACGTCTGATCCCCGCGTGCCTGGCCTCCTGGTTGTACGGGTAGTCGAGAAGCCACACGGGCCAGTGGTTCGCTGCCTCCATCGCAGTGTGCGGGTTGTCCTCGATCATCCCCACGACCTGCATGCCACGCTTTGCCATGCTGTTGATAGCTCTGACCTTGTCGGCGCTCGAGCAGTGGACGATTCGATGGAGGACGCCGCGCCTGGAAAGCCAGTCCTCAGTCTGCCCGTAGGCCATCGTCGGGCGCGCGGTGACGTACCAGATCTCATGGTCCTCGGCCAGCATCTTCAGCACCTCGATAGCACCTGGCACCTCGGGGATCTGCGGAATCGAGGCGAAGAACATCTCGACCGCGGCCCCGTCAGCTTGTGGCGGTATCCCGAACAGCCTGAACATGTCGTAGCAGTCGACGTCCTCGGGGCTGACGTTCTTGCCGAAGACCTGGTTGCCCCACTCGCAGAAGGGGGTCACGAAGTCGCAGACGACCTGGTCGATGTCGACGAGGATGAGTTTGTTCTTCACTCTGCATCACGCTCCCTTAAATGGTCTTGTCCCCTGCCGCGTCATCAGAATCTTATTGAGCAATTCCTCCTGCTTCTCGCACGTTAGTTGCCAGGTGATAACCTGATTCAACCCTGTACCTACACACCTCTTGCACAACCAGGACTCTGGATACCCCCAGTCATAGATTTTCCACGCTGCTGGAGGCTCTTCTTTCAGCCGCGCAGTATGACCGCACTCCGCACAAGTCCACCCCGCGCCTCGCAGTTCATCCTCTGCCTTGCGTTCGGTACGGACGCGCTCCTCTTCGCGCATTTGCTCCAACCGCCGCTTGCGCCTGCTCACTCTGCATCACGCTCCCTTCCGCACGGGTCGATCGGGTCTGGGCGTGTGTAGGGTCCTGCGACGTAGACAAGGGTTTTCACTCGACCACCTCCTCGACCCACTCGAACTTCTTCTTGTCGAAGACCTCCATCGGAAAACTCACCAGCGCGAAGGGGGTGAGTTCACCTGGTGGAGCATAAATCGTGGCCCTCCGTTCAGGGTCCTTTCGGTCGATGACCGTCAATTTGATATCGCCTGGCTTCGGCTTGTACTCCCTGACATCTTTGCCCATGGTTACGCCGACCTCGATTCCGCCTTCGATTCTTTCCCGCATCATGCCGCATCACTCTCCTCGTCCATTCTCCAAGGCAGCTGCCATTGCCCCCGCTCGAGCAGCAGGGCGATGATCGCGTAGTTCGCGATGTCGAGCCACTCCTCGGGGTCCATGGGCCTGTCCAGCTTCCACTGGTTGATGAGGCGCTCGGCCTTGTCACCGATGATGACGGCGCAGGTGAGCGTGTTCAGCCTGTGTGTTCCACGCGTCTTGTCGCGGCTGGCGAAGATCCCGTCTTGCTCCTGGCGGATGACATCTACGGCGGCCTGGCGCGTTGCCACGGGTTCGATGCGGCTGATCGGGTGGAAGGACCCTGGGGGACCGTGTCCTTCGGGCGCGGGGCGGGGATCGGCCTCGGGCTTCTCGACGGTGATCTTCTCTCGCTCCGATGGCTCGGGCACTGGAGGGATAGCCCGTTCCTTATTCAGCGTGAATTTCGCGCACTTCTCCCGCCGCCCGCGATCGTCACAGTCCTCCCTCATGCACTTCTCGCAGACGCTCTTGGGCTTCTTCGGCTTCTCTCCCGCCGCCGTCCTCTTGCGATATGCAGCCTGCGCCCTCTTCGCCGCGGGTTCTTTGTGCTCCATGCAGTACAGCGTTCGCGGGGGTGTCCCCGTGATGTCCGCGTTGCAGCCTTCCCACGCGCACGTCCTTTGCTTCATCTCAGCCTCCTGTGGCTCTCTGCTCATGCCTCTCATCTCCTGTACCTTGTTGTGCAGAATCTCGCTCTTGGTCGTGCCTCTCATCTCAGCGTCGCCCCCGAGCTCGGCCATCTCGCGCCTGATCGCCTCGTCGGCGTCCAGGGTCCCGTACTTTCTGGCGAGCTTGATGGCCCCCGGCGTTAAGAGCTGTGATGTTGTCAGCTGGCCCCCCCCCCCGGCTCATTCAGGCTTCCAGTGTTTCGCCTGCCACGCCCCTTTCGGGCAGTGTGCGCAGGGATACCAGCCGGAAGCATGGTCAAAGACTCTGCCCTCGTCCTTGCAGAAGTCACAGATCACTCGCTCGAACGTCACGACCCACACGATCAGCTCGTCATCCCACGGCGTCTTCGGGTTGATGCGGTCCCATGCGGCTTTGTAGTCCTCGCCCCCATAGCCTTCCTTCGCGATGGAATCCGGCGAGATGTGACCTAGCTTCTCTTGATACACATCGAGGATATGCACCCTGGAGAAAGGCTCGCCGAACATCTTTGTGTTGCACTGGTGGACCGCCCCGACGTTCCAGCGCTTCTTGCCCAGGCGTCTGGTCTGAGTCTTTTCCCCTGAGAGGATCGGGCCGACGTGCTCGGGCTTGAAGAGGATCACGCCGCGTTCCTTTCCGTGAAAGCCGCCTCAATACGCGGGCACCTGAAAGCTAACTCGCGCCAGGCCGTATCAGAGTCGCAACAGATGTTCTCGCAGGCGCAGCCCTCACAGAACCGCTCTTTCAGCCACTCGTAAATCCAGTCGTAGTCAAACTCCGTCTCCCAGGATTCGGACATAAATGCGTCCAGAATTGCGGCGCATTTCTTGTGCAGCCGCCGAACAAAGAAACTACCCTCGTAGACGCCCTTTTCGAGGGAGTATTGTGTCCTTGGCTCAATGGGCGCCCAACACATCTCGCACCAGTACTGGCCCCGTGCGACGGGGGTCTCTTGCGGGAAAAACACATCGCCCATTTACGCCGCTCCCCTTTCCTCCAGCGCCTCTCGGCACTCCTTGCAGATCTCACGTCCGTCGACTTCTTCTGTGGCTTCTCGACAGCCGCACCAGGCGCAGAGCTTCATGCGGCCGCGCCTTCTTTGGGGGCCTCAGCACGTGGCTCCCCGTCCTCCGAGTGCGGGCAGCTCTCGGGGCAGGAGTAGCCGTAGAACTTCACGAAGAAGCACTCCTCGTTATCGCACTCCTCGGGGGGCTCGAACTTCGACCACGTGACCGCGGCTGTCACGGTGGGGATGGAGCCACGCTCGACAAGGACAGCAACGGCCTGATCGTCAGCGCTCTCCAGGTGTTCCGCAGGGTAATCATTGATGCTCTTGTTAACGACCTCATGCAGCTCCTCGTCGGTCTTCTGCTCGGCTTCCTCGCGGGTGATCCAGGTGCGTTTGGACGCGCGTTCTTCCTCGCTCTCCTGCGTCGCCTGATCGAAGGCCTTCTTCTTGGTTTCGAAACAGGCCCCGTCGTTGGCCGTGCAGTAGACGTAGGGGAACACGAGGCCCTTCGTCACCCGGTGGAGTGCGTCAGGGATCTCGTAGCGGTTCTTGCATTCCGCACAGTCCTTACCCCAGTCTGACTCCATGTCGAAGACTTCCCACTCCCCTTTGAGGTACATCCTCTCCCTGTCCAGGAGCCTCCCAGGGTCCACCGCCTCGACCTTCTTGAGCGCCGCCTTCTCTCGGTCCTTCTTGTAGGTCAGGCAGACCTTGTCCTCGGCGGAGCAAAGGTAGACAAAGCTCCACGTGTTCGCGGTCTTTAGCCCGAGCCAACCTGCCACGGTAGAGCCGAGCTCCTGGAAGTGCTTGCACCTTTCTTTGTCGCAGCCGTAGCCCTCGCCGACACAGCGCTCGATCTTGTTCTTGGGGTTCGAGTATTCCTGGACGAACTGCGAGAGCTGACGTTCCTCGAGGTCGGTGCCCAGGTGCTTCTCGAGAGCCCGTACCGTGTTCAGGCTGCCCTTGTCTGGGGGCGCGATCTTGCTGCTCCTGATGATGCGAGCTCGGATCTCCAGCGATTCAATGCCCCCTACTAGAGCCCATGCCTCCATGTCCCCGACGAGCCCGATGTAAGCGGCTAGGACCTCGGGGTGGTGGGCCAGCGCATATCTGGTCCCCACGTATCCCGTGCTCTTGCCCAGGGCCTTGGCGATCGCACTGCGTTTCATTCCCCCTTCGACCAGGGAGACGATCGCGGGCGCTTCTTCTGCGATCGAGAGGTCCTCGCGCTGGAGGTTCTCGACCAGGGCGAGCTGCAGAGCCTGGTGTTCATCAGCTGGAGCCTCGACCACGTTGCAGGGGATCTCTGTTAGCTCGAGCTTCACACAGGCCATCACCCGCCGCTCGCCGCACAGGACTACGTAGCTGCCACCGTTGTGATACACCGTTGGCGGCTGGAGAAGACCTAGCTCTTTGATGCTCTGAGCGAGCTCACCTATTGCCACGTCATCGAAGGTCTTGCGCGGGTTGTACCTGTTCGTCCCGATCGTCTTCGGGTCCAACAGCTTGAGCTCTGCCATCAGATCGCCCCCCTCTGCACGTCCTCGACCACCATGACCTTGCACTTCTGCACGTGGGCCTTAAGGCCGTCGCCGTCGATCGACTCCCCGACATGCACCACCTGGGCGGTCAGCGTGATTCGCACGATCTCCCCGAGCCTCATGCGTTCGCTGAGCAGCTGCTTGCCGCTGATGCTCGTGTCCGTGTAGAGCGTTGCCATAGTCGGTTCGTCCATGATCTCGCCTGTCTCGGGGTCGATCACCGTCTGCACTCCTGCCATTGCCGTACCTCCTGAGATCTCTGCCATTCGTTTCGGGAAACAATCCATGTGAAACGGCACCTTTTCCTCACCGCTTATTCCGATGCTCGTTGAGCTCTCGTCGTCCCTGATAGGCTTGCCGCAGTAGCGACACTGCCTGTACGTCTCGTCGCCTTTCAATCGTTGCTCCATGACGTCACCACCGTTCCGTGATCTCTCGACATCGTTCCGCTATTGCGTGCCAGCGGTCCGAAATCTCATCCGTTCGTTCCGTGATCTCGTGGATCAGCAGGGCCAGGACGGTGCCTGTGAGGAGACACCAGACCAGTGTTGCGATTGTCATGTGCGCCTCCGATCGTGGGCGGTCTCGTCCTGGGCTTCTGTGCGGGTCGATGGCGGCAGGCCGAACCCGCTTGCGAGGTCTTTCACGATCGACTCCGTTTCCGGATTGTGCACTTGTGCACCTCCGTTCCCCCCTGGGGGGGTTAGGGGGGGATCTGCAGATGCAGAAGAAGGAGAAGATGAAGAAGGAGGCGTTACATCTTCGTTACCTGCCCGTTTCCCTCTATGCTTTGCGACGCGCGTTCTGGTCTTCTCCCGCTCAATAGCCGCCCTGTGCATCCTGCGATTCACAAGCGTTACGGTGCCGTTGCAAATCGTTACATCTGCCACGTTCAGCGACTCATTTTCCGCAAGGAATGTCTCGAACTCCGTCACCGAGCAGAGGCAGATTCTCGCCAGTTGCTCGACCGTCCCCGAGAGGACCCCGCGGTTCCCATCCAAGAACATCGCGTCCAAACATTCCCGCCAGACCGCGCGCGACGGGAAGGTCAGCGCGATCACCCTGGGGTCTCGTCGAAAGTCACCTGGATACCACTGATATGCAGGCGCCTTGTTTTCTGCCATCTCCTGCCTTCCTATCCAACGATGCTGTACTGCCGTCTGACCCGTTCGTCAGCGAGCTCCTGGGCTGCTTTCGAAAGCCGATCCACGTAGGCCATGGATCGCTTGTCCTGCGCCACCTGGTAGCCGCTCGCAGTGCGTTTCTCGTGTGCCTTGCGCTGTCGCTTGTTCACGCCGCCCTCCCAAACTTCTTGTCGTCGAACAACTGCGTTCTCGGATGCAGGTTCGTTCTCATCCACACCTGTCGCTTCCACCGTTTCTTCCATGCCAGAAATGCGCTGACAGACCAGCGTATGGCGGGGTTCCAATCCTTCGGGCAGGTGCAGTACCAGATGCCCTTGTCGTTGCTGGCGATCGGGTGCTCCAACTGCGACTCGAGCCACTCGCGGAAACGCCTGTCAGATATGCCGAGCGCCTCACAGATGACATACTCGCGGCCCGCGTTCTTGGGGCCCGAGTGGTTCTCCTGGAGGTAGGCGACTATCTCTGTTTCAGGCCAGTCCGCAGGAAGGGTCAATCGGCCTCCTCTTCCTCGCAACTGCTCGACGCGGGTACCAGGTGCAAGAGGTTAAGGCAGAACCCGAAGTGCTCGCAGATCGGCTCGTAGAAATCGTGGGGGCAGGATGAGCAGGTCACGCTGCCTCCTCAGGAGTGGCCTCGGCGGGCTCTTGGCTGGCTTGTTTCGTGCGATCGCCCGCCTCGGCCAATTCGTTTATCGTTCGCAGCGCGCGCCTGAGACGCCCCTCGATTGACTCCTGCACCCGCGGGTCCCTCGAGATGGCAAGCACGGGGATCTCGCCCAGGGCTTCGTTGATGTCCTTCTTCACCTGCTCGAAACCAAAGCGTGTCTCGAGGGCAGCACGTGCTTCTTCTGAGGTCATGACTGCTCCAGTGGTGAGAAGTTGGGGCAGGGATCCTCACTTCGCGAAACCCACATGAGCGGGAATTTGGGGCCTTCGTCGTATCCGTTGTCATAGTTGAAGCAGAGTCCCTCGGTTTTTCCACACCTCCAGAATGGGTGAGCACACCCTTCGCAGGTCTTCTCGACGTAGCACTTCGGATGTCCACTGAGGTTGCCGCCGAAAGCCTCTATCCATTCGTTGTATCCATGAATGCCACATGGGGACTTAGCACACCCCTCGCAGCATGGGCGGTCCTTTGGCATCTTCGGAGCGTTGGCGGCATCAAGGTTGTCCAGCCGCGCACCGTACTTCCCCTGAACCCACTCAAGGGCTTCGAGCCGTGCGTCATGCTCTGTCTTGACATCATGCTCCAGCGCGTCCAGACGCTTCTCGACCGCGGTGAACAACGCGATGTCCAGTTGCGCCGCTTCCTGCTTCTCTAGATGACGCTCTGTGTAGAACGCCTTCCATTCAGCCAATTCCTTACTCATGCCGCCTCCTCATAGCCTGGGCAGTCGGGCCCGCAGCCGTGATCGGATGCACAGTCGGGGCAGTGGGGCGCTCTGAACACACCGCTCTTATCGGTGCAGTGATCCTCGGTGCAGCCGTTGGCGCCAGGGAAGTCACCGCTCGGCGGCTCGTGGATGTGGTTGATGCAGCCTATTTGTTCCACCATGCGTCTCCGTTGTTTGGGGCCGATCGCTTCGCCTTCGCAGCGGCCTTGATCTCGCGCACCTTCTCGGGGGTGAACCTGTATGTCCGATAGTCCAGGGCGATCTCTTCGTCTGAGTAGCCGCGGGATTCGAGGGCGAGGATCCTGCGCTCCATGGCGGTGAGTGCGGTCATGAGGCCTCCTGGTGTGTCAGGGGCAGTGGAGGGGCAGCACACTTCGCACCTTTGCTGATGTTCTTCTTTGCCCAGAGCGGTCGCAGATTCCAGAGACTCCAGCAAATCCTAAAGTCGGGGTCCTCGGTTGAAGTGAAGCAGAAGTCCGCAATAGGGCGAATGTGGTCGATGTGCCAAGAAGAGCCGTAGTTCGACCAGCTCATGCCTTTCACGAACTGAGATTCGAGGTGCGCCTTGAGGTCTTCGACGGTGTAACCCACCAAGCTCTCCCAGTGGCGACCAGCTTTCGCCCCCTGCAGCGACTTGCCGATCGTGTTCTTCATGCGAGAACTCAAGCGGAAGGTAGGATTGGAGTAGCGTATCGCGTGGTGCTTCTGCCGCCACGCCTTTATCTTGTCGGGATTAGCTGCCCGATACGCTCTTTGGTACTGCCTTTCCGCCTCGGGGTTTAACGCACGCTGTTCCCGCCGTCTACGGGAATATCGGTCACGGTTCTTTGCCTGGAAGATCCTGTTTTGCTCTTTGTGGTTAGAGTTGTACTCGCGTTGGATTTCTCGAAGGCAGCGGATGCAACGGGAATTGAATCCCTGTCGGCCAGTCTTCTTTCGATAGAAGTGCTGATCTGTGAGCGGGTATTCTATTCCGCAGCGAGTGCAGGTTCTGGTCAAGCAACTTCCTCCAGGGCACCGTTCACCAGCTGGTATATTGCGACGTCGGGTATATGTGGGTTGGAGACACCGTTCGGGCCAATCGTCGACAGGCATATGATCTGGTCGAAATCGTCTCTCATGCTCAGCAGTGCATCGAGGAAAAGGTCGCGGTTGGTTTTGTCCAAGAGGTCTACGTTGTCCACCACCATAAACCGCAGCCCGGTAAGCCCCACCAAGACGGATTGGAGCACCACCCCTACGCGCATGCGCTCGCTACTGGAAAGGCGTTTCAAATCGGTTCGAACGCCGTCGTGGCTGACGAAGATAGCGAAGTCGGGCTCGAGTACCATCTCCAGTGAGTAGCGGCCTCCTGTGAGCTCCTGGAGCCGCGCGTTGGCCTGCTCCTGGATCGGGCCGATGGTCTCGGAGAGGATCTTGCCAGGCAGCCCTGACGGTGACAGCACTTCGACCAGGGCCTCGAGGACCTCGACCTGTGACTCCAGCTGAGACCGCTTCGCCTCTACCTTCTCGCGTTCCGTACGGGCCCCGAGCTCACGGTTCATGTCGGCGATCTTCTGCTCACCGTTGGTTATGCGGTCAAAGAGGGTCGAGATCTCTGCCTCGATCTTCGGAAGGTCGACGTCGGTCGCGGGGAGGGCGGCGAGGTCTGCTTCCTTGGCCTCGATCGCAGCCTCGGTTTCGGTGCGGGAGGGTCTGTAGGCTTCTTCCTCGAGGGACGCGCGTCGATTCTTCAGCGGCGCCAGCTCCGCCTGCACCTCTTTTGCGAGGTCGGCAGACGCATCGGCCTTTGACCGCAGGTCGACTATCAGCTTCTCCCGCTTCGTCTTGGCCATCCCGCAAGCTATCTCAAGGTCCTCGGGGATCGGGCACAGGGCCGCACCCTCGAAGCTGTCGGCGGCGAGCTCCTGTGAACGGGCCGTAGCTATATAAGCAGCTATCTGTTTCTGGAGATCCTGAATAACCGCGGCGTCCTTCTGGAGTTGCTCCCGCGCCGTCTCGGGATCGCCAGCCTCCTCGAGCCTCTCCCGCAGTTCCGCGATCTCGCTGACCAGCTTGTCCCGCAGGCTGACGTTGGCCCTGGCCTCCGACACCTGCGACTCCAGCCCCGCCTTCAACCCGCGGAGCTCGCTCATCTTCTTCATGCCCTCCTGGAGCGGCAGGGGTTCATCGACCAGCGTTGCAGCAGGGAGCTCGCCCATGTTCTTGAGGTCGCGCTTGACGTCACGGCGAGCATCGTAAACGTACTTGTGGAGGGCCGTGAAGATCTCCCCGATGCCCCCTTGAACGTACAGGGCGTTCGGCATCTTGCCCTCGAGGTAAGCCCTGGCCGCTTCTTGCAGACCCTCGGGAACCGCGGCGGTGATCTCGTCGATGAAGCCGTAGCCCCCCGCCTCGAGCCCCAGCAGCCCGAACAGCAGGCTCTTCTGGTCGCTCGGTTTCGCGTCGATGAACGCCGTGGTCGAGAGAGCCGCGGAGAGCGCGCCCATGTCGGCCCCCAGGTACTTGCAGAGGCCAGCTTGGAGGATCGTCTTGTTGCCGTGCATCCCCTCGATCAGCAGCTCGCCTGGGATGAAGCGCGTTACGACGATAGGCTCGGCACCATTGTTGCTGATCGACGCTGAGATCGACCCCTGCTGCTCGCCGTAGCTGACGAATGCCTCCTGGCCCTTGCCCGCCTTGTCAGTGCGATCGTTGGCCCCAGTCAACAGCGCGGTGATCGCGTCGTAGATCGTGGTCTTGCCATCGGCGTTGGAGCCGACGATCACGGAGAGTGGGGAGGGAAAGGCCATGCTGGTCTGCTTGTAGCGCGTGATGTTGGAGAGTTCGAGTTGGGTTACCTTCATGCTGGCACCGCCTTTTTTGATTTGAACACTGACTTGGACCTGTTGACGGCGATCGCAGCGAGAGCCTCGCCGAACGCGGGGTCTTTCTCCCCCGCCTTCTTGAGCTTCGAAGCGTCGGCCTTGAGGAATGACGTGTAGTCCTGTCCGTGCTCTTCACACACGGCCTTGACCTTCTCGAGATCGGGGTAAGCGAACTCAAGCTGAGCGAAGTAGCCGACGTCCTTGCCGTTGGTTGTGACCGCGCCCTCGACGTTGCACCATTCGGCAAGCGGGGCCTTCACCACGGCTCGCCTCGCTTCCAGGACGATGAACTGCGCAGCTGCGGCCACGGCCTGCTCGGCATTCGTCACGACGTCGATGTTCTCGGCCTCCACCGCGGGGCAGCCCTTCGTGTAGGAGCACCAGTCGCACTGTGTCCCAGGGGTCGCAGGCCATTCGGTCGCGTTCTCGACCTGCTCGATGTCCGCGATCAGTTGCAGCTCGAACTCTGCCACCTGCCCGAGGTCGTATGTCACCTCGCGGACGACGCCGTGCCTGACGAAGTCCATGCGGCAGCGGAACTCGCGTGCATCGGTGAACACCTTGGAGGCGACAACTGCGTACCTGCGCAACTGCAGGTCCTTCTCGACCTCCGACTGTGGCCGTATCTTGTGGTCGGTCTTGAAGTCTGAGATGACGACCAGCTCGCCGCGGTCTTCAATGTGGTCGATGATCGAGCGAAACTCATGATCGTCAACCCACACGTCGAAGACCGCCTCAAAGTGGTTGGGGACTGTGAAGTCAAACGCGTGGGTGTCCGCGAACTTCTCGTAGATCTCCAGGTCCTCGTCGGTGCCCAGGCGGCCCCTGAGGTAATCGAGATCGGTCGCCACACCTGCCGCCTCGCAATAGACGCCGTAGTCGTAGAACACCCTGTGCTCGCGTGACCCGCGCTCTGCATCGTCAGAGGTGGTCTCGGGAAGGTCCATGTGGTACTTCGCGTACTCGGCACTCGGGCATGCCGCGAAGAGCTTGAGGTGCGAGTGTGACTGCCTCAAATCGTCCACCTCCCCTGGTCAGTCGCCTGCGCAGGCTTCTCGATCGTGGGCTCGGCGGGCTTCGCCTGGCGCTTTGGAGCGGCCTTCGGGGCCTCGGGGATCGGGGCGAGCTGGGAGTCGAGCAGCGTGCTCAGATATTTGTCGAGCTCGGGAAGTCGGCCTTCGTAGTTCGCGAAGAACGCAGGCCATTCGGCCTCGGGGATATTGCACTCGCGGAAGCCCATGATGATGTTATTGACCTCCGCATTCTGGTCATCAGCGGGCGCGGCAGGTTCGGCCTCTTCTGCGGACTCGTCGGGCACCACCTGGACGGCGGGATGCTCGATCACCACGGCCTCCTGCGCGGGCGGGAGAGCAGCCCTGTCGGTCTCTTCGCGGTAAGGCGCGGGGTACATGGAGGGATCACATTCTTCGAGCATGGGCGCGATCTCCATCTTCCCGCTGCCGATCCGCACCCTCTGCACGTCCTCGAGGCTCGCGGCGATGTCGATGATGATGCCGTGATGGATCTGCCCGTGCCGCTTCCCGTCCTCATCGACATGGCTCGTATTGTAAGGGCGGCGGAGCAGCTTCATGGGTATGCCCGCGAAACCTCCGAATTCTCGGAACATCGCGTCGAACATGTCCAGTGTCCCGAGGGTGTCCCCGATAGGCTGCCATCCCGTGGTCGTGTACTGATAGACGCCCATGCCGCGGGTCTTGTAGGCGAGGAACGTGAGCGTCATCATGCGCTTGCACGACTTAATGAGCTTGCCCTTTTCGTTGCGCTCACCCTTGACCTTCGGGCATTCCTCGCCGGGGCAATCGAATTCCGCGGGATTATCACGGTCTACGGCGACAACCCCGTTCCCTCGGCACTGCCAGAACCCACCCGCGCCGTACTTCTTATAGCAGGTGTCGAGGATCATGGAGCGCTCGTTGGAGGGGAACAGTATGTCGAGCTCGCGGCACTTGAGGGTCTCGCTCAGTGCCTTCGAGGTCGCCTCATCGGGTAGCGCACCCTCGGGGACCCGCGCGAGCAGCTCTGTAAGCAGTGCGTGCTGCTTCATCCTCAGTTCGCGCAGGTCGTGACCCATGTTGTTCTCGGCAAGCTCCCGCTCGAGATCGGCGACCTTGAGCCTGCTGTAGTAGAGAGCGATGGCGGGCGCGTCGGTCAGGTTGAAGTAGTCGAGCTCGCGGGGATAGTCCTTGCCCCCCTTCGTGTTCTCGACCTTCTCGCCGGGCCTGACGATCCCCAGGCGCGGGAGACGGCGGGGTCGCTCGTCAATAGCGGCGATCCCACTCGGCAATGATTTTGCTGTCATGTCGTTACCCCCTGTGTCCTTGCCGCTATGCGACGTTGTTACCGCTGTAGACTGCGCAGATCTCAGTGCGCGTGAATTCCAGCACCGACGCCTGGTTGACCTCGATGCCGCGGACTCTGCTGATTCGATCGAACTGCGCGTGCTTGATACCGTCCTCTAGCAACTCCACCCGCCCTTGCTGGATGAGCAACTTGCGCATGATGTTGAACAGGTGAATCAAGCTCTTGAGGACCTGGCCGAACTTGTGGCCGTCCTCCCAGGTGCCCTTGTGGTGGAGCTTCCCGAACGCCTCATCGATTGCCAGCTGGGTCTTGTCAAGCTCCGTTTGGATCTCCTGCTGCTTTGCCTGGACCTGTTCCGAGAGTAGCTGCAGGTCGTCGTCAAGCAGGGTGGCGCTGGCCTCGAGATTCAGGTCGAGCGCCTCGTTCACAAGGCAGATCAGTCTCGTGTGCATGGTTACCCCCTATTGCCGCCAGCCGCTCCTGGCGATCTCGTTCGTCGAGCCTTTCGTCCCCTCTCAGCAGTAGGGCGGCAAGGCGCTCCTCTGCTGCTTGTTCCTGCTCGGGCGTCATTCCGCCAGCGCCTCCCGCATCGCGTCGCTCGGATAGATCTGCTCCGGAGCAACACCGAGGGCGACGCAGATTTTCTCAAGCTCCTCGTCCGTGGGAACCACACGACCGTTGACTATCTGGCTGATGACCGAATTGCCGAGCCCGGTCTGGTTAGCCAGTTCGCGGCCAGTCATGGTGCGGTTCTTCATGAGGAGGGACAAAACATTGTAAGCCTTCATCTCAATCCTGTTCGTAGAAAGTTCCATATACCTAACACGATGAGATTATATTCTCGCCATGTTCCGTTTGTCAAACCTTTTCGGCAAAGTTTTCAAAACTATTTGAAACCGGAGCAGGCAGGCGGCTATATAATGCCTTCATGGAGATAGGAGAGCGTCTGCGAAAGGTACGGAAGTTCAGGGGATTGAGCCTCGACGAAGTGGCCAAGAGGTCGGGGGTCAGTAAGACTACGCTTTCGCAATGGGAAACCGGGAAGCATGAGCCACAAGCGGCAAGGCTAAGAAGAGTCCTCAACGTTCTGGACATCACACATGAGCAGCTCTACGAGGACTTCGACGCCGTCTTCGTGGCGGAAGCCCTGGAGAAGTTCGAGACCGGCGCGAAGGATATCGAGGTAGTACTCACCGCAGATCCCGCCCTTTCCCCCGCCGATGTCGAGATCATCATGCATATCGTCCTGGCGAAGGAACGGGAGCTGGCCGCAAAGGAGAAGGTAGAGCGCGACCAGAATCCTGATACGTAAACTGGCATGGCAACCGCCAGTGATGAATGGAGTGCGTTATGAGAAGCAAGGCCTTTCGGTTCTGCACGACCTCAATCACGTTGCTATTCCTGGTCACTCTGCTCCTGCCCCTGGCAACAGCAAAGGCAGCCGAGACCGTTACCCCTGTCTGGTATCTCGCCGAGGGTTCGACCGACTACGGGTTCGAAACGTTGATCAACATCGCCAACCCGAACGACGAGAAGGTCAAGGCGACCGTCTACTACATGACCGGTAGCGGGAAGGTGTTCAACGATGACGTAGAGCTGGCACCTCTCAGCCAGACGACGCTGATGCCCGCGGACCGGATAGGGCACCGCGATTTCTCCACCAAGATCGAGGCTGCAAGAGACGGCATGGGGTGGCAGAAGACGATCTGTGTGGACCGGCGTATGACCTGGAAGGACCAGGCCGGCAACTATAGCGAGGGGCACTCGTCGGTCGGCGTGACCGCGCCAGCGACAGTCTGGTACCTGCCCGAGGGCTCGGCCAAGTGGGGGTTCACCACCTGGCTGCTCATCCAAAATCCGCAGAGCAAAGAGGCGGATTGCGCTGTGACGTACATGACGGAGGAGGACGGCCCCCTGGTCGTGCATCACAAGGTGCCCGCCAAGAGCCGGAAAACGTTCAACATGCAGGAGGACATCGGCCCCAGGGATGCCAGCATCAAGGTGGAGTCCGACGTGCCCGTGATCCCTGAACGGGCGATGTACCGAAACTCAATGCGCGAAGGTCATGACTCGATCGGTACCACAACACCTGCCCAGGACTTCTATCTTGCGGAGGGCGCCACCGGCTATCCCTCACGGTTCATAACCTATGTGCTGGTTCAGAACCCACACGGCACGCCGACCGATATCGCGATCGACTACATGACCAAGACGGGCGCTGTAGTGGGTCCCACCTTCCAGATGCCGCCACAGTCCAGGCGCACGATAAGGGTGAACGACCAGCTGGGGCTCGACGTAGATGTATCAACCCATGTGCGGGGGAGCCAGCCGATCATTGCTGAGCGCTCTATGTACTGGACGAACGGGACGGGCGAGGCATGCCACGACTCGATAGGAATGGCCGCGCCTCACGGCACCTTCTATTTGCCCGACGGCTATTCGGGGGCCGGATACCAGACATGGACCCTGGTGCAGAACCCGAACGCGAGTGCGGTCGATGTGGAAATCTCGTACCTCGGGCGGTCAGGCGCTAAGAGCGTAACGTTCAAGGACTCGATACCCGCAAACGCGCGCAAGACCTACAACATGGCAGACAGGCTGGCTCAGGGATATGCGTCGATCACCGTGACCAGCAGATCAGCGGGAAAGAAGGTCATGGTGGAGCGCTCTATGTACTGGGACAACCAGGGCGCGGGGACTGATACCATCGGCGGGTTCGGAGACTGACATGATTAAGATCCATTTCGGCCTCAGCCCCTCCCCAAATTTCCAGTTCGCCCTTGCGGAAGCCGAGAAGTCCGCGAGCTGGACGACATCGGGTGATGGTAAAGACGCTAGACATACGGCAGAGTACCCTTTCGCCGACCTCCCGAAAGCTCTGCGCCTCTGGGACCTGGTCGGCAACTGGAAGACCGCGGCGCTCAAGGTGGACGGAGAGGAACTCGACCGCGGCGGGATCGCGAAATTGAAGGACGTGCACGCGTGCTGGCGGAAGGGCTACGAGCTCCCGAACACTGAGGCGTACTGTCGGACTGTGAGCCCCGTACGAGCGCACCCCGAGGATGAGATCCAGAGGACGCTCAACAGGTGCAGGCAGATGAGGATCCTGAAGTGGGGTTTCAGCTGGCTGGATCATGGATACGTGACACTGTCGGGCAGTTGGGCGATCGACAAGGAATGGCTCAGAGGGCAGGCCGGGAACGAGCTATGGCGGACAAGGGTGGATCTGTGCCCGCTGTTCGATAAGGCCGCCTTAGACCAGGCGCTCGAGGATATTCCTGAGGAGTTCGACCCGTCGTGGATATATGAGACGGCGAAGGTCGAGAAGCCTGCGGCAAAGCCGAGCAATGTGCTGCAGTTCAGACCGCGCGGATAGGTCCCTTGAGAAGGCCTTTGCCAAAAGACCTGACGACTATTGAGGAGGATTGCACACACTACATGGTGTGTAGCCTTCTCCCTTTGCCTGTGACAGGGGGATTGTCCTGGTGTCAGTCTTGCCCGTCACATATCGGCAACCCGCCGTATGGTACTTCTCGCCAGTTCTAGTGACTACAACCATCGCTTCGGT
>Ga0172381_10000431_pt1 | contig 50464 bp, 80 predicted proteins | sample Leawel6488metaG_FD_119754 | JGI IMG/M metagenome (GOLD analysis project Ga0172381, IMG submission 119754) | Leachate microbial communities from a municipal landfill in Southern Ontario, Canada - Leachate well 64-88 metaG | ecosystem: Engineered > Solid waste > Landfill > Unclassified | place... | reverse complement strand
TGAACGAAAACTGCAACATCAAACAAGTATGGAACTTGACTAAAAGGGGAGTGGGAAGATGATTAAATTACTATTGCTTTTGTTTCATCATCACCGCTGGGAGCGATACCGAGCGTATAACGGAAAGTGGTTCAAAACGTGTCAAAAATGCAACAAAACTATCGAAATCAAAGGAGAAAGATAATGAAAGAAGAACTGAAAAAGGCATTAGAACTGTTGAAAAATGACGCGGATATGTTTGTAGACCAAATGCACAGAGACAATATTTTTACATCTGAAAAGGCTATGGCGAAAATCAATCAACACGCTAACGCCCTCGCCCTCATTGAAACCGCCCTCTCAACCGCCCAAGACTTCCGCAAAAGGGCGGAAAGCTATCTTGAAATGTTTCAGGAACATCTGGCTATCGACAACAAATATTTTGATGCAGATGGAGCCGTATTACACGATCTAATCATCAACTTTCTTACCGACCTTTTAGGGGGGAAATGAAATGAAAAAGCCGATTATCACGTTCCAAGAAAACCCAGTTGTGGATTGCTACGAACCCTATATAAAGTTTTCATTTGACACAGATGGCAACGAAATGGTTTTGCGCCAGCAATATGACGGATCAAAATTCATTGACGGTTATATCACGCACAAAGAAGCGATTGCCGAAATTAAGAAACTTGCTGGTGAACTAAAATGACCGAAAATCTAAAATCTTACCTATTTTCAATTCGCCCACAGTGGCTCGCAAAGATACTGAATGGTGAAAAGACCGAAGAAATCCGTTTACACGCCCCTAAACCACCGTTTATCGCGTATGGGTACTGCACAAAGGGGAAACCGTATCTATGGCAAGCACCAAAACATTATACCTGCAAATGCTATCTTGATGACCGTTCTCATAACATTTTTGATAAAGCGTTTAATGGCAAAGTCGTCTGCAAGTTCCTTGTGGAAGAAGTGGATAAATTAAGTTATGAAATCGTTGAAGAACAAAAAGAAGACTATGATATTGGCAATTATATAGACGGAGATTTGTTTGCTATAAACTGCTGTTTTGATGAAGAAAAAGTTTGCAAGGAATCGTGTTTAAGTTCACTTGAACTTGCAAAATATCTTTGTGCAGATATTAGTTCTCCGAACATGAAAAGAATAGATAAAGCCATTGGTTATTCCCTTCACATCACGAACCTTGAAGGTTTCGACAAGCCGATGGAACTGTCGGACTTCGTAACGCCTTGCCGTTATTTCGATGATGGAAATTGCAAAGGGTATCATAAAAACGTTTGCCCGCACCAAATCTTTGATTGCAACCAAGATGGAAGTATCAATGAAGTTACTTGCCAAGAACAATGGAAACTTACCAAAGCCCCGCAAAGTTGGCAGAAAGTGGAAGTGAGAAAATGAACAAAACATATCATCAAAACCCATTAGGAGTTGTACCAAGATTTATTTGGGAAGAGCAAATATATGGTCTGCATGCCGAAGAGCGCAAAAAGGAACTCGCAGAAGCAATTAAACGCTATGCAGATGATGGCACAGTCCCGATCAAATTGGAATGGATTACCGAATACAACGAAATCATTGATAGAGAGTCCGTGGCAACCCCACAAGGAGAGAAGAAATGAATTGGTATTGGTATGTAATAATCACATTATCGCTTTACATCGTTTCAATTTTCATCAAAGTTGTTTTCCTTTCAAAACAATTTGTTAAAACCAAAGAAGATTATAAAACCGTTGAAGAACTGTTGTCATATACAATTGGCGCATTACGAGTAATTATGATTCCGCTTTGGTTTGTTGTTATCATTTTTGAAAAATTATCAAGCAAAATAAGATTTTACAAACACTACTTTGATCGTAGTGATACACCATTCATTCAAGATTTTCAAAAAGGTAAAAAATATCAATGTGTTTGGAAACTTGGGAAATATGAAGTGTTTCTAAACCATAAAGTGGTAAAAATCAAACTGTTCGGACTATTCACAATTTACACACGAAAGCCGGAAACCGCACTATGAACCGCCTACTACTCATCATCATGGCACTCTGCTTGACGGGGTGCTTAATCGGGTGCACTACCTCAAAAGAAGATACAAGACCGACAGACTGCGAAACTACTGGATATATTTACGGCAAAAATGGTGTTTGGCAAGAAGTTTGCGTTCTTCCTGAAAACACCATTTACGCCGATGACACCGCTTCATTGAACGTTATGTATGACCTTCTCATTGTCGAGTACGCAAAAGGCACATTAACAGATGAACGCTTGCAAGAGTTTGCAGAATCGGTTGAACACTACGAAAACGAAGGCAACTACGAGTACATGGTTGCGCTGAACGAATTGCAGATTTTAATTGAGTACCTAAAAGAGCAAAGGGAGAGTGAATAAAATGAAAACAAAAAGAGTGAGTTGCTGGGTTATCTATCACGCCACTAACGGCAATTTGAAACCGCGTGTAACTATTGAAGGGGTTTACAAAACATCAAAACAAGCCGAAGCAAAATTGAAATGGTTAGGTTGCCCCGAAGGATATTTCGTGCAGAGTTCATATTTGCACATTGAAGAAGAAAAGGAGCAACCGAAATGACCGCATATATTTCGGAGTGCCACGAAGCGAAACCGTCAAATAACAATGAGCCAGTAAAACCGATCGATTATACTTGTGATTTCTGTGGAAAGCCCGAAAGCGAAGTAGGGAACCTTTACTGTGGAAGAAACCGTTTTGGCCGAGATTTCCAAATATGCCACACTTGCAAAACGAAACTCGGCATTGAAAAAATAGGCGATGTGGAACAGCATTACATCGAGAAAGGAAGAGTGCAACCGAAATGACCGACCGCAACGAAGTATTGGAAAGAATGGGGTTTAAACCGTTAGTAATTCACTTGTTATCGTGTGATGTAGTAGACATGGTAAATGGTTATGGGAAATACGGAGGAAATGGACGTTTAGTGATACACGATGATAAAACATTCAACCTTTCGTGTCATTCATCTGTTTTTGACGAGATTTGCGCGGATATTGCCGAGTTGAGAAAAGAAGGGGTGCTGAAATGAAATACTTCGTGTTTGAAGAAGACGGCCTTTACGAAGAAATAATGGAATTGCCGACATTCCAAAGCAAATATCCGTTGGCTTACGAAAAATACATGGCGGATAACTTCGGTAGCGATTTCAATACGGGCAAACTTTACGCCTTAACCGCCGAACATCAGTACAACGAGTTTTACGAACTTGATACGCAATACACCATTGAGCAAGTGAAATCGGTTGTTGAATATGATTTTCTCTATTGCAAAATGGAACTTTTGAAAGTTTTAGGTAAATTAACAAAAATCATCAAGAGTAGCAGGTGCTGAAATGAAAAGAAATTCAACAATTTTGAAAGAATTGGATTTTAAAGAAGATGGCGGTTGTTACAGAAAGTATTACAGCGTAAATACACGGATAAGCGTTTACGGTAAAACAATCTATGCGGAAAGATATTTTAACGATGACGATGATGGATACGGCTATGGTTGGGGTTGGTATGATTACAAACCGACTTCAAGGAAAATGCTTGCAGATATTGCAAAATTGAAAGAGAACCTAAAATGACCATCACCGACAAGTTCTACCGATCGTGCGAGAAGCACCGAGAGCGCAACGCGGAACGAAAGGCAAGGCGCAAGAAGTTTGTGTACCAAAGGGCATTGAGAAAGAAAAAGGCAAGTTATTTTTACAAAACAGACAGAAACACACAAAAAAAGGAGATTACAGAAAATGAGCGATAACAGTTTGAAGTCAAGCACCATGTTGGTAACATCGAACCAGTATATCGAGAAGTTAAAAAAGTTCTCGGAATCGGTTCAAATCGAGTTCACAGATTATCAGAAGATGTGCGTGGTAAACGGAGTTAGAGCGATTAACAAGGCGTTGATGGTTGGGAACTACACATGGGACGCTTTCTTAGTGGACAACGTTGTTGATGTTCTGCAACAGACGGCGTTTTTGAACCTAAACCCAAGCGCAGTACCGCACGAATGTTGCTACACGATTAGAAAAACATATGATTCAAACCACAAACCTTTACCGCCGACCATAGAGTTCGGAATCGAAGGTGCAGGAAACGATGTCATTTTGCAGAAGTATGGTCGTGATGTCGTTGACGTGAAATCGTACATTGTTTACGATGGGGACGAGTTTACCGTTGGCAGTTTTGACGGGTGGAACGTAGTCTTGCCAACGTACCGCAGAATGTTCAAAAGCAACAAGCCGATGAAAGCGGTGTACCTTATCAAGAAAAAGAACGGCGAAATTGATGTTCAGTACTCCGACCTTGACGATGTGAAAAAGTCCTTGCTCGCCAACGCAAAGCAAAACGGCGCAGACGAAAAACTACTTCGGGAACTGAACAAGTTAAGTTTGTACGAACTTCTTGAAACCGACAAGTGGCTTGACTACAAAATCGAAAAGGAATACGGTGGCAAGAAGTACTTTACGCCACTATTCAACCCGTCTTACACAAGCCCGATTTCAATGGCGAATATGATCGAGCGCAAACTGAAAAACCACGCCACTCGCAAATATCCGAAAGACTTCAACAATAAAGCCGTCAGCGAACTTTACGAAAAGACTTTTGAAGATAAGCAGTTGGCTATTGAACCGGTTACCCCCGAACAGCGCATAGAAGGCGCAAACGGAGAGTTTGAAACCGAAAGCGGTAAAGACACCATAGAGAAAAAAGATGATGTACGCCCGAAATTAAACGTTGTGGTGGAACCCGTACAAGAAACACAGAAAGAGCCGGAACAAGTTTTGGAAGAACCACTAAAAGACGAAACCATTGTAATTGAACCCGAAAAAGAAACCACAGTTGGTGATGGTGATAAAAATGACCCCGACCACTGGGACGATTAAGCCGAGAAACGCACTTGGTAGAGTAATCAGTTTGGGTAGTTCAAGCGAAGGCAACGCATACTACGTTGAGATAAACCGCAAGGGCTACCCAACCCCTTACCGTTTGCTTATAGAATGTGGTTTTGCTTACAACGAGATTTCAAAAAAGTTGCTGAACTTCGGCAGAAGTATGAACGACATTGACGGAGTGCTTATTACCCACGAACACCACGACCATTCCCTGTCATTTCCCAAAATGATAGAGTACGGAAAAACAGTTTTCGCACCGCAAAGTGTTTTCGAGCATTACGGCTTGGCAGATAAAATGACTAACGCAAACGTGATGATAGCGGGCAAGAACAAGCGCATAGCGGACGGAATTGAAGTTTTGGGGTTTGAACTTGAACACAAGAACGATGATGGCTCAAAAACGTATAACTTGGGCTACATCATCAAGGCGCAGTGCGACTTGGGTACACATACTATCCTTTTCGTAACCGATACACAGTACATCAGATTTAACCTGTTTGAATGGCAGTTTAACACCATTTTTATTGAAGCGAACAACACGACACGAAACATCATCTTTTCGCTGAAAGAAGCGCAAGAAAAAGGCGACAGACAAAAGGAAATGCACTACGACCGAGTGTTGCACTCGCATATGTTGGTTGAAAACACCATTAAAACCTTGATAGGCACAGACACCAAAAACGGTTTCGACCTATCAAAGACAAACGTAATCTTCCTTATCCACTTGACCGCAAGCGGTAGAATAAACCCGCAAGAAATCAAAGCGAAAGTGGAAGAAGCGCTACGGAAGAACCGAGCCACAAGAACAGTTTTACGAGATGGCGTCAAATACGTTTTGCCGAAAGTTTATGTGTTCAAAAAAAACGGCGAAATGATATAAAAAAGGAGAAAACAAATGCCGGATAATATAAGTGATGATACATTGTTTTCAATGTTCCATAAAGAAAATGAAACAAAAAATCTTGAAGCATTAAAAGGAACAAAATATTACAAAACTTGGTCTAAAATAGTTGAAAATGCCAATAATAAAGAACAATATGATAATTGGTTTGAAAAATACCATAATTCAAAAATAAAATCCCGTTTTATGAAACAAGAAGATATGACAATTCATGTTGTGTTTGAAAACGGAGAAGAAACGTGGTTTGGTTTCATAACGCTTGAAGAAATTAGCAACAAAGTAAATAGTTATAGTAAGTTTGAAAGATTTTATAAAAAGTATCTAAAAACGATAAAAAAGGAGAAAATATGAAAAAATCATTGTTTGTAATTGCATTGTGCTTGGTTGCAGTATTGTTGGTATCTTGCGAGAAAAAGACCGAACCCACAGAACCAGTTACAACGACAACACCAACGGCATTTGAACCGTTTGTTGATGAAAGCGGAGATTTGAACGTTTACATTGGCGACTTTATTTATCCCGAAGAATAGAAGGAGAAAAAATGGGCGATTTAATCCTAAAAAAAGAAGTGAAAGTTTCCTACGACAAGGAGAAGTTTACTTACAGTTTTGAACCAGTGAACGTACAGAAAATGCGGAAAGTAACGAGCCGAGCGTTCCCTTGCTTACTTGGTATCAACAAGGACGAAAGCAGTGGCAAAGCCACATTGGAACGGTTCGGGCTAACCGAGAAAGAACAAATTGACCCCTACTACTTGGTTCGGGACAACCTTGCTGAAAAGTTGGCCTATGACTACCTAAAAGCGCACTACAAAGAAAGCAAAGGCGTTGACTTGGTACTCGCCACTTGGAAAAAGGAAGAAATCAACTACGACAATTTTTCTAAAAACGAAAAGTTTGGTGGTATGATAGACATAGCGATAGCCCAACCAGCCGAATATCGAGCAGTTGCCGAAGTCAAAAGTAAGAGCATGAAAGACTACGAAAATATTAAAGGAAGTCGTGGAAACCCAGAAGAAGTTTATCAAGGTTTGTTCCTTTCCTACTTGTCAAAAACCGACAAGTGCCTTATGGCTTATGTGTTCTTTACCCCCGAACAGGAACAAGAAATCAAGGACAGAATGGCAGATAGGGGAAACGTGCAAATCAGTTTCAAAGATGTTAAAATCGAAATGTTTAAGTACTTGGTTTCGGAACTGAATATGCCACAGTTGACACAAGTTTCCTACCAAACTCTCGAACTGTTTAAGGCAAACTGCACGATAGCAAGTACCTACTTCACAAAGAGCGAAAATGATTACTTGCAAGGCCTTGCCGGAAACGATGTAACAGATTCGGACTTGCCTTTCTGAAAGGAAGTTTAAAAAATGCTGAACGAAAACTTGAAACGTATCGAAAAAATCAAGGAAGAAATTACCGACAAGTACGTTGAACTTGACCGCTTGAAAAAAGAAGTGGTTAGGGAAATGCTTGAAAACGGTACGAAAGACATCGAACTTGAAAACGGGCTACACGAAACGCTTGTTTACGTTGTCGAGAAGAAGATAGACTACGAAAAGTTGCAGAAATGCTACGAAGATGTTTACATTCTCGGACTTCGCCCATCGTTCAGCAAAACCCAAGCACTAAACAGCGTTTCGGTACAGTTTCTCAACAAGATTTTGAAAGACTGCACCATCACAACAAAAGGCTACCGCCTAAAAACCAAAAAGGAGAAATAATGAACCTAACAAAAATAACAATAGAAGAAGAATCGCAATTTGGAGAGCCAAGTTTTGAATTACGGCAAGTGGTTGAAATCGGAATTGACTGCAATTACAAGAAATACATAGTTACAAACATCAATATTTGCGATTTGAAAAATGATTTGTCAAAAATAACAACCGTTTTGGAAGAAACAACGAAGTCAAAAAACGACACATTGTTTTAGGTGGAAACTATGAGTAATGACCTTACCGCGAGCGTATCGGTAGAAGTTAGGAAAAAGGCTTTGAGTTTGAAAGCCGTAAACGAAGAAATACGGAAGTTGCAGAACTACCAAAGAACCCTTGAAACGCAGATTATTGACGCATACGAAGTTTATGGGCTTGAAAGCGAACAGATAGACGGCGTTGCCGTAAAAGATGTTATAAAGCCCAAAGAAATCGTTTTAGCGGATATGTTTACAGTTTTCCCGAACACAGACATTAAAACCGTACTTGAAAATGTGAGTGGGAAAATTACCATTGATTTGGCAAAGACAGAAGAAAACCTGCGGTACAGTGGCGAGTTTGCCGATCCGATTATCAAAAGCATTGTCAAGCAGTTAGAAAAGTTGTCAAAGGAAACGGTAAAGAAAGTAGATGTATAGTTATGAAGTTTCTTGCAATAGACAAAAACCCTTACTACATAGCATTTGCACTTTTTCAGTACGAGAGCAAAAAACTTATCAGTTTTGGAACGGTACGTTTCACGCAAAAGAACGAAACCGACCGCCTAAACGAGATTTGGGAAAAGATAGGCAAGTTGCTTGATGAAACGAACCCCAACGGCGTACTAACGCATTGGCTTGACCTACGCACCACGCTCAAACGAGATTTGGAACACGTTATGCAAGTTAAGACGGTTTTGCGGAAACTTTGTTCCGACAAGAACATCACTTACAACGAGTTCAAAACAGACGGTTGGGAAAAGCGCATTATCAACTTGAAACAACCAAGCAAACTATCAAAAATCAAAATCGCAAGGGAGTACGACAAAAGCATTACAGATGATAAAATCGCAAACGCAATAATTTTGGGCGAGGGCGTGGTTTGGAATCGTCTTCAAGTTGGTCGGGGGTAGAAACGAATATGACGGAGAAAGTAATAACAGTTTACGACACGAAGAACAAGCAAATTGTCGGAATAATCATCGTGGAAGAAATCGAGTTTGGGTATATTACCGATAAAGTGGTGGCGTACTTGAAACCGCCACTCAAAAGCGCAATATTGCCGATTATACAGACTTTCACGCAAAAGAGTATAAATATACCATTCTTGATTAAAACGGTGTCAAACGCCTTAAAAACGGCGTACAGCACCAAAAATATAAGTTTGCTCGAACCTTACACGCTTGAAAGCGACAACAAGAACAAGTCAAGCCGGAACAAACGTATGATAGAACAGTTGAACTTGCCTTACCCATTGGAAAGGGGTTGTGCCTACTATGGAAAGAAGAACCATTAGCATTTTTGCAAACGATTTGTCTAACCCAACAGTTTGTATCACTTACAACGTGAGAGTTGACGAAGATGTTGGGATTACCTACGCACGAACCATTCAGTTTTGGCTACGAAATGACCGAGTAGATGATTTGGAAACCTTGATGGTTGCCCGAAACCTACATTGGAATATTTTAGACGCAAGTGGAAACGCAACTCGACACATGTATATACCGTTTTCGTACCGTGGGTGTGTAACTGTAAAAAGTGATATAGTTTTTACAAACAAAGAATTTGATGAAAAAATTATTTATGTTCAGTATCAGAAGTTATACGCAAGAGTGTTTTGGCGCAACTACGACACCAAAGAAGAAAAGTTTAACACCGAGCGACTTGCAACGGTTATGAAACCGTACCGCAACTTCGTACTCGCAACAAAAGAGTTCCTTGACGAACAGATCAAAAACGCACTTATCCAAAAAGGAGAAGAAAATGGATAAAATTGATGAGAGAAAAAAAGAAGAATTAAACAATTATGTGAAAGAATATGCAATGCAACTTATATTTGGAAAATGCTATAATTTAAATTGCAAACCGCCCAAGCACTTCCTAATTCCGCAGTTTATCAGCATTAAAAAGTCCGATACACAAAGGGAAATTATCCTTGTTTGGGGAGATTCAAACCCAAAAAAAACCACCAAAGCGGTTTTGCAAGACGGCGACCCCTACGACTTTGAACTTGGTTTCTACCTTGCATACTACAAACAAGTGCATAGTTATTGCAGTTTTGAAAGAATTAGCAAGGACATCGCAGACATTTACAAGCAGTACAAAAACAAGCAAGACGCTATTAAAGAGCATTTGAAAGCCGTCTTTTACGACAACTGCTTACTTGGTTATGCCAACGCTACGCGATTCTTGAAATACATCACGAACCGCCAAGCGCAAGACACCATCACCATTCCGCAGAACTTCATCACCGAAACAAGAAAAGGGGCAGAACAAAAATGACAGAACAACTATTGTTGCAACAGCAAGAGCAGACACAACAGAAAATGTCGGCGTTATTGCTGAAAATTAGACAGGAGAACGGGATTAAAAACCCGTTCATCGTAACCAAAGAATTGGGGCAAAGCACTTCAACACTTCGCAACATCGAGAAAGGGCTTGCCTTTCCAACCGCAAAAACATTGAACGAACTTATCAAGACCTACGCCATGACGATTCCCGAACGGAACGAAGTTTTGCAACTGAAACAAGAAATGTTGACTATCCGCAGAAATCTAAAAGCGTTGAGAAAGGCAAAGGCGAAATAGATGAACGTTTGCAACTTTACAGGGAGATTAGTTCGTGATGTTGAGAAACGCACCATGACAAACGAGAAAAAGACCGTCTATTCGTTCTACACTATCGCCGTACAAGACAACTTCAACAAAGACAAAGTCCACTTCATTCCTTGCCAGTCGTTCGGCGCAACAGTGGACTACCTTGCGAAAAACGGTAAAAAAGGTATGTATATCGAGTTTTCCGGTCAAGTGTCAACTTACCAACAGAAAGACGATAAAGGGCAAATGAAAACAAACACGCTTTTCGTATCGGACAACGTGAAGTTGATTTACGCCAACTCGCCAAAGCAAGAAACCGAAACGGAAAAACCAACTGAAAAAGGCGAAGAAAAACCCGCCGATGAAGAAGAAGAACCGCTACCATTTTAAAATGGGTAACCCCCAAGGAGAAAACCAATGAGTAAAACAGAGAACTACACAGTAACGTTTGTCGGCGCAACGCCGAATCAAGCCCAAGCCATCGAGGGTGTAATTGCGTCCATTTCGCAGTTGAAAGGCAAAGACCAAATGCCTATTGACAAGTTGGAATCGGAACTGAAAATTATGTACCCCGACTTCATTCTGTTCAAGGAACTTGACACCGTTATCAGCAATATGCAGATGAACAACTTGAAAGAGCAAATCGAAAAGAGAATGGAATACTACGACCGGGAAATCGGCAAGCGAGAAAGAGAAATCAAGAGCCACAAGGAAAATATCGCCTACATTGATTCCTACATCAAGAAAATCCGTTCGCACATTCACGAAAACATCAACGCCAACACCAAAACGGTCGTTTCCACCTACGATATGGGCTACCTTGAACCGTTCCTTGACTTGGCTATGATTACGTTTGAAATGAGTTTTGAAGAACCAAAAAGCACCGCAAAAGTAAGTTAGTTTCCCCAAGAAAGGAACACTAAAACATGGAAAACCCCGAAGGATATATTGATGATAGATTAAAAGAGAATGAGAAAGAGCCGAAAACACCCAATTTGAACGCTTTAAGGCAGTTGGGCAAAGTAAAAGAAAAGGCGGACGGCGGTTTCAAAATATTCTTGAAGTTTTTATGGGATTTGAAACTGCTTATCATCATGCAACTGTTCGCACTTGCCATGATCGGTTTAGACAAGTTCTTGACCGCAACATGGAGTTGGGCGATATTCAAGGACGCAGAGTTTTGGAGTTCGTACATTCTGTACTTTATCGCAAACTGGTGCGTTATCATCGGTTGGATTATTCGCCGTTTCACGGTTTTGAAACAAAAGCACAAAAAGTACAACGAGAACTTGGAACACATTCAGCAGAAAGTGGATACGGACTACGACAAACCATTTATCGAAGAACAAGCGAACTTGGAAGATACAATGCGCCGAGCAGAAGTGTTCAACAACAACATTTACAAGCAGTTGTACGATTTGTCCGTAAAGCACCACATTAGAGATTTAAACGCTTTTTACACAGACTACGATAATTATACCGCCGAGCAGTTAAAAGCGTTCAAACAGCCTAAAAAGTGGCTCAAACAGTTAGAGTTCAAGAGAACCTACAACATTGTTTCCAATTTGGAAGAAAAACTAACCCGAAAGTGGCAAAAGCAGAATCTCCCATCACAGAAAGTCAAGTACCCAAGAGTTACTCGCTCGCACATCACGAGCGGTCTGAAACCAAGTGTCGAGTTCTACCGATACAACAGTTACGAAGCCAAAGTGTTCTCAACAACTTTAAAGGCTATCGCACCGTCAAGTGTCGTGTCAAGTTTTCTCGGCCTTGTGATTCTGTCCTTTCAGTTCATGACGAAAGAAGCCGTACTCGCCGACTACTTGCTGTTCTTCTCACAGATTTTCCTAATTTTCATCAACGTTGTTTTGATTCTGTCGGTGCTTGACACCATTTTCGACAGAACGTACCTAAAATCAACCGATGAACGCCGTACCGACATTGAGAAGTTTTACAGACGGCAGGAAAACGGCGCAGACAAGTACAACGACAAGGAAAAGTACGCAAGCGAGATTATCAAGTATCAAGAGAAAGAAAACGGTTTATAAGATGAAAGTTTTATTAAAGATACTTTTTGTAATATTATTAACGTTTTTAACGGCAAATGGTTGGGTTTTTTTCATCGGTTTAGCAATTGTTTTTAGCAACAGTGAATCAAAGCAAGAAAATCAAGTATAGTAAAAATAAAAGGACTATTAAGTTAGTCCTTTTTTTGTTGTAGCAATTTGGGAAGTTTCTTTCAGTGCTAAAAACTGCTGTTGCATAGTTTCGAAGTCTTTCTTTTGGTTTTCTTCGTCCAGTTTCTTCTGCATAAGTTTCCGCTTTTCGGAAAGTTCGTCATAGGGCTTGTAGAGAAACAAGGACGCATAGGTGGAAACACCATAGATCATGAAGATCGGAAAGAAGTTTAGGGCGAAGAAGTAAACGCCAAGCATTACCAAGCCCACTATCAAAGACGCAGTACCGCCCTTCGACCTTTTCCAAGTTGAGCCGAGAACATCATCGTATTCTTTGAGTTTTTCTTTGAGTTTTGTTCTAAACCCCAAGAACAGAACAGTTAGTGCGGTCAACCCCCACCCAGTGATAGCGTACCCCGAATTGTTGAACGTGAACATATCAAACTTCACGGCAAGATAGGTTAAAGTGGGGGCAAACTGCAAGACGGTAGCCAAGAAGTTGTAATATTTCGGTTTGCCAGTGATAACGATTTTAGTGCCTTTTTTGTTAATTGCGAGATTTAAGGTAGTTGCGTTCATAATTACGCACCCCCACTACGAATTACTGATATTTTGGATAATAACGCTGTTGTCTTGCTTTTCAGCAGTTTCTTGCGCTTGTTGGCTTTCGATACTTGCGGAAAGTAGTTTTTTTGTTTCGTCAGCGACAGACGAGATTTTGCAGAGTGAATTGAAAAGTTGGTTTTTCTGTTCAATAGGCACATTTACGAGAGATAGGGTTGTAACCACTATATTTGCCAACATAACATTGTCGGTTTTCAGCGATTCGACTTCTTTTTTCATAGGTTCAAAAAAGTTCGTTTTAATGTCAGCCATAAACTCGCTCGCATTGGTGTTAAACTGCTTTTTCAGTTCGGCAAACACGTTTTGGTTGTCTTTGACGGTGTTTTCCGCTACGGCGGTAAAGTTCAGCAATTTGCTAACTTTCATTCCACCGAAAATGCTCTTGATAAGGTTTATTCCCGAAATGACGGCGTTGACACTGATACCGCCCGCTAAAATCGTCAAAATCCAGTTCTTAAATTGTTCAGTGAAGTCCATATTTTTCCATTTTCCCTTCTATTTTTTCTATTTTGTCAAACAATGACTTTGTAACCGCTTTGTTCGTGTCTAACCGCTTGTTCAGTTTCTCGATTTCGTCTTTGAAGTCTTGAATGATTACGTTGAGCGACTTGCCACCGTGCTTTGACAGAGTTACCAACCCGATAGGGAACATTTCGACAACGCCGTCAATGGAACAGTACACATAGTCGTTGGATAAATCTTTCCTTTTTCGCTGTTTCACCATGTGGTCTACATTTACTTCCACGCCTTGTTCTTTGTTCTTTTCTCCGTCCATTATGCTTTCTCCTTTTTGGTAAAGATGTCGGCGGTTTATCCGATACCGTTAAACGGGATTCAAAAGGGTAAAACCTTACAATGCTGCGAGTACTGCGTCTAAATCTTTGGGATAAGTTGCTTCAAAGTCGCCAGGAAGTGAGCAGGTTGTTGACGTTACGTTGAGCGTAAGATCGTTTGAGCCGTCCATTGTGATATAAGGTACTACTGGGGCGGTGGTTCTTGAAGCAATAGGCACAACCAAGTCAAGCGGGTTAGCGGTTAGATACGTTGTGAGTTCAGCAAGCGTGTCCGCAGTTGCGTTTGGTAAAGCCAAGTGAAGTACTGCGTTGCTGTCAATAGCAAGCCCATCATTCAAGTTAGTAATAAACGTGTTATAGGTTTCGAGAGTATAAGTGGCGAGATATACATACGCATTTGAATAGGCGATGTAGTTGTTCGGTCTAACCATTGTTCCCGTTAAAACACCGTCAAGGTCAATGTAGAAGTCTGTGTACGAAGATGAAATGAAAAGCGTTGCGGTTGTTGATGGTTCTGCACCAGCCCCATACATAGCGGTTAGGTCAATTACGATTACATTGTCCAAAGTTGCTTGGTCGTAAGAGTTTCCCGAATATTTGAAAATGATACTGTTCGTTGCGGCTGACGTGTTTGTAATAAAGTACGTTTTTGTTCCGCCACCCAAACTTACGGGGGCGAGTACAGTTAAAACTTCGGTGAAATCAGTTCCCAAATAAACAGCGGCGGTCGAAATCCCGCTATTGGTGTGGTCAAAACGGACTGCGTATTTATGGTTTTCAATAAGCGTGATGGATTTATACATTTTGTTGATGTTGTTTGTTCCGTTTGAATCCCATTCAATAAGTTGTTTCCCGCTTGAAATAGACCAAGTACCGGTGCCGTCTTTAACCCAACCATCTGCTAACCCGTCCGAGTTTGCGTCTGTCATTTCTCCGTTTGCAAGGATATTTGTTGATGTGTTCATACCCCAACCCGATGAAGTGTTAAATGAAATCTTTTCAGCAACAGCCACTTTTGCACTAATGCGCTTTTGGTAGGTGTTCAAATCGGGATCAATGTTCCAATGTAGCGGATCGCCGTCCACTGCGTTTTCGTACTGGTCGAAAGTTCCGTCGGGCAACGAGTTTAACGTGCCAACGGTCGAGTAATCGGCGTAGGTCGTGTAGCGGTCTGAAAGTTCGCAAGCGTCCAAAGGATTAAGCGCGCCAGTGATACTTGCGTAATCGGTTGCGGTTGCTTGAATCCGAGCGGTCAAGGTGGCGGAAGTCAATGCGTGGTCGGTGGCGGTGCGCTGATACTGAACTTGCAAGTTGTTCGTGTTTAGCCACGATTTGAAAGCCGCGAGAGCAGGTGCGCCGTCGGCTGGAGAGCCAATGCGAGTGCGAAGAATGGAAACAACAAGCGTGGTCGGATTGCCACCCGCCGAGCGGAACAGTTCAACGTCCGCGTCAATGAGTTGTAAGAAACGGTTGGAAAGCGCGGTGGTTGTTTGCGAGTCGGTGATAAGCGAGTTTTGCAAAGCGTTCGTGAGTAGGAATGTCATTGTGTTGGTTTCCGTTGCGACATACGTCCAGTTTTCCCCCGCGTCGCCGTCAAACACTTCAATTCCGACATTTCGCCAATACGTTTTCGTTTTGCCGTCGATGTAATCCCCGACACCGTTAGGCAGTTGCGGTATGCCGTAGGTCTGTTGAGCCGTAGGCCATTCGGTTTTTCCGATGGTGTAAGTGCGTTGCAAGGCGTTTGAAGAATTGTAAACCTTTAAGTCGGTCGGTAGGGAGTTCGTAAGACCAAAGGGGATATACCCCGTAATATTGAAGTAAGATTCGACTTCGGCGGTTGTAGTGAAGTGAGAAAGGCCGAGAGTTGTAAGCGGAATGACAATGGTATTTTTATACATTGAAACGATATGACCGTTTGTGCCGCCAGCGGAGAAAACAGCAGACAAGCCGAAACCCATATCAATGGAAGTTGGGGTAAATATGCCTTTATATTCTACGGCTGTGCCTTCGATAAAAGCACTTATGATGTCAATAGATGAAGCGTTTGACTGCCCGAAACCTAAACGCAACGATTCAAGAGTGTTTGCGCCTTTGGTAACTATGAAAGTCGTTTTAACATAATACTTGTTATTTGCAACGCCATTGACAAATTGTGGGGATAAATAGTTATAACGGTCAAATGAACCTGTGTTCGTTGAAATTGAGTAATTTGAATCAGTTGTAAGCGTATAGTTCGCAGTTCGAGCGATTAAAACGGAGTAATCAAACATATTTTTGAGCGTTCTACCCCTTAAAATCTCGATTAGGGCTTGATTCGGTGCTGAATCGGATAAGCGGACTTCGTCAACGGAAACACTATGAAGCCCAGCGGTTAAGCCAGTCGTGTTATATTTGCGTAAGTAAGTTTCAATTTGGTTCGCGGTCAAGGAAGCCCAAGCAGTGCCAGAGGGGTGAGTGCCGAGAGCGGTGAGGTCAAGGCAACGGAAGTTTTTAATATAAACAGCGTCAAAACCGCTTGCTCTATAATCACGGACTGCTATTTCTTGCGATGTTTCAGCACTCGTTCTAACAACCGACAACTTTTCAAAGTTTCCAGAGCCTGAATGAGAAACCAAGTCTACTACGCCGCTAATTCTTAACCTTACACTTGAAGAAGTTGCTTTAATATCAGCGGAATAAAGATACACATGGCCTGAAATTGTGATTATAGTTTGAAATAAGTTTCCATATTGAGCAGTAGCAAGCATTATCGCTTGGTTATCTTTATAATTGACCATAGAACCGCTGGCAGCCCAATTCGAGTGCGTACTTGCTGGTGCGAAATTGCCGTCCTTAATAAGGTTTATAATCGTCATTCCGTCAATGTCAATGCTGTTTAGGTTGGCGGTTTTATGGGCGAGCGCGGTCGTGGGGGAGGCTTTCGTGAGTTGGCCTGTTGGCTGATAGCGTGAGAGGACTTCGGGTAAGTTGATAAGATTGTTAGTTGCCACGTTTCCGGCGAGAATTGCGATATCGTTGGTGTTAGAAGCGATGTTCGCTTTGTTTGTGGTGTTGTCGGCTTCAAGAACCGCAATTCGGTCTTCCAACGCTTTTATTTCTTCGTAGGTGTAGTGCAGTAGCCCAGTTGTTGCGTCAACAACCGAGTGCGTTGTGTCGCTCAAAAGCACAGTGATGATACCGTTCGTAATGCTTGTGTAAGTTCCATCACCTTTTACAAGACCGAAAATCGTGTTGCTTGCGTGGCTGATAGCACTTTCAATACCTTCGTCCGCCCAAATTGTACCGTTGTATTTCCAAACGTGGTAATTGGTCGGAAGTCCGCCAACAACAACGCCCCTATCGTACACATAGTCGTTTATCGTGTGAACGTAGGTTGCGTAGCGACCAACGATGTCGGCTTCAATAGCGGTCAATCTATCGCCGTTTGACATAGCAATTAAGTCTGCTGTTTCATAGGCGACTTCGCCCCAAGACTTGCCAATAGCGTTTAAACGGTCAATTTCAAGTTGAATCGCTTCAATTAAAGCCAAGATGTAAGGGTGAGAACCGATATAATCCGTAGTTCCGTTGTGCGCTGATATGTAGCCGTCCACAAGCGTTTTGGACGGGCAGTAGTCGTTTCCAACCGATGTAATTTTTGCGGGGTTTAGATACAAGCCAGTTGAATTGAGTTTCCAAATCACTACGGTATCGGTGTCGATAAACTCAATGTCGCTGTTCGTGTCGTTGATCTTGAAATACATACCGTTGGTTAGGTAATGCGACTGAATACCGAGCCAGTTGTTTCCGCCCGACTTGTCGGCTTTCGCGCCGAGTTCTGCGGTATATTCGCCTTTCGTTGCATAGGTTGTTGTGATAACGTTTCCGCTTGCGTCTTTGGTTGCTTTGTCAACGGTGTAAGTCCCGTTCACAAACTTTGTATCTTCATCGTTCACATACTTTTTTGTCGCTGGGTTCATATCGGTACTCGGTGCTAAAACAGTTACCGTATTACCGAAAGCGTTTGTTCCAGTCCAAGTATTATTGCTTGCTAAACCGCCTTTTAGGGCTAACAGTTCATCTATTTTCAACGCTGAATAAAGTTTGCTGTTAATGGTAATAGTTTCGCCACTCGCCAACGTGATGTGTTGCCCCCACGTTACGCCCATATCGGCGGTAATGCTTGTTCCAGTCGGGGAAGTGTTCACTTCGGTAATTGTCAAGATACGGTTTTGACCGTTGGTGGTTTGACCGCCAGTTGAAACTGCGGATGAGATATACGCTTTCAAGCCGTTGGTTTTGTTTGCGTTGTCCGAAATCGGAACCCATACCCAAAGTCCAGTTGCGGTAAACCCGATTTTACCAGTTCCGTTAATCATCTTTCCGAACACAACCGCTTTTGCAGAACCGTTTTTAATGCTCAAAGTTCCGGCGGTGTTTACGACCACGCCATGAAAATAAATGATGGTCGGAATGTCGGAAACGGTTGACGGGTTAATATCACGAGCGACTTCGACTTTTCCCATAACAGTTTCTTCTGTTCCAGCAACTGGGAAAATGTCAGTTTGAATCGTAACGCCCAAGTAGGTATCGTCAAACCGAATCATAGAGTCTTGCTTGTTGATTTCAAACTCGTCAAGAGTTTCCCCGTATGATTCTATCGTTGCGCTTAACGTGCCGATTTCTTGCCAAATTAAACGGTACTGTTCATCGGTAAGTTCCACCATAGGTGCGGGGTTTCCATAGCCCGGTTGTACCGTCAACGCCCAAGTGTTGTACTGTTTTGTCGTTACTTGGCTTTGAACAGAAGTTGTCGAAAGTTCCCAAATGTAGGTGGAAGTTCCAGTGTCGAAAACGACCTTGTAAAAACCGTTTACTGCATTTTCCCAAACGTAGGCGATTACGTCATTTTCTTCCATTTCTTGCATATCCGTCCAGTCGCCGTATGAAGTAGGCAAGTCCAAGACGGTTGCGTAAGCCCCGATAAGGTTCACACCAGTTTGTTGCTGAACGGTAGCCGTTACCGCCATTGAAGTCGTGCTGTTTTGGTTCATACTTGATAGAGTGTTCGGCATAAACGTAATGAACTGTGCAAAAGTTCTTACATCTTGTTCTCCGTCAAGTGCGTGTTCGACCATTCCCCGATAGAAAAGTGGGAACCAGTGCGTAGCCCAATTTTTGCGAATTGCAGGGTTATAGTTGATGGTTAAAATGTTATCCGAGTCGCCATCTTCCACATAAACTTCTATCATATTTACGTTGGATAGCGGGTGGAAATTGTTTTCCCCATAGGAATCTCGAACGCTACCGTCCGACAGTAAATACACTTTTGCTATGGTTGGTGTAATTGCGTTTGTGGACATTTTACTTCACCTTATCTTTCTTTATCTCTTGTTGCTGTGATTCTTGTTTTGGCTTGTGTTCTACTTTGTACCCAGTTACTACCGTTTTGAAAACCACTTTGTTTTCCATAGTTAGGCCGCCGTTATCGTGTAACCGGAAAGAATATATGCGCCCTCATAAACAAACGTGCGTTCGGCGGTAGTTCCGGGTAAAACCCCATAGTCAACAAATGCGATACCGTTTGTCGGGGTTGCGGTTGCGTACAACCGTATATACGTTACTACTTTATCAGCGGGGATGGTAAATGTAATGCTTGAATGTAAAATCATACCACTTGCTGAAACATCAAAGTAAAAATCTGCTGGTACGGCTTTCGCTTCTATAATTGAGCCAGTGCTATCAATAATTGCCATTGAAAGCACTTCGTCAGAGATACCACCCAAAGCGGCCGCCTTTCCCAAGTTCTGTAATGTTGGCATTTTATCTTTCTCCTTTTCGGGCGGGGAAAACCCCGCTATATATTTTATTCATCATACACTGAACTTACTACTGCTGATATTGCTTTACCGCTAACTTGCGCTGTGCAGTAAATCGTAACTGGGAACTCTTCGGGTTCAACGTTCACATAAACGTTTTGCGAATATCCATAAGCAAGGTCGTAAACTAACTGATCGGGCGTTGAGTCGTTTAATTCGGTCTTGACACTTGCCACACCGTTAGCGTCATTGTTCGTTATACGCCAATACAAATGCCCCATTCCGTCATACAACACGTTGTCTATGATCGGGGAAGTAGTTGTGGGGAACACAGAATAGCCCGTAACAACCGTTGTAAATGCTACCGAGTTGGTAACCGATCCACGCACTTGCGGTACTTTGTAGCCCGTTAATACGGTCGTGAACGCCACCGAGTTTTCGATGTAAGCGTTGTAAACTTCGACTGGAATACTTGGTAATTCTTTGTAGCCGATTTCTTTAATGTTGGTTCTGAAATGCTGTTTGGAAATCAAGAAACCGTTAAGTCCTTCGTTGCAAGCAATATACAAGTTCTTGTCGTAATCTCCGATAGCCCAAGACAATATGGTGTTGTTTTGCCAATATGCGCCGAGCGTGGAACCCATAAGAAAGTTTACTCTGTTCAAGGTGCTGTCATACTCAATTTCGGTTTCCGATAGTTTTATGAGTGTGAGGTACCCGTCTTTGACTTTCAAATCTTCAAACAAGTCATAGGTTACAACGCTTGTGTAAAGGTAGATGTACGGGGCTTTTGCTGTGTCGGGGTTGTTCACAATGAAGTTGTTGTTGAAGAACGCTTGACCGATAACATACAAACCAACATAATAAGACAATACATTTAACTGATAGGTTTGGTTGTAGTTTGTCATAGGGTCTTTATCGACCACAAGAGCGTCTGCGCCACAGTCGTTGGCGAGAATACTACCGCACGAGAAATAAGGGTTCAGTGAAGAAGAAAGTGCGGCTAACGTGGTTTTTGTAATCTTTGGATATGATTCGTAATCATCGGAATCAAGAACGTAATCGGGGCAAATGATGAACCCAAACTTTGTGAACCGTCCACTTTCATCTGTGTAGCGAACCGCTTGGTTGTACCAATTAGTGCCACGTTCCACAAGCCCACTTCCAGCCACTTGGTTGCTGTCAAACCCAAAAGTGAAAGCGAAACCCTGTTTGAGCGGATAAGATGATACAGGAACGGCTATTGAGTAGTAAGCCGATGGTACTTCGGGTTCGACTTCAAACATTCCATCGGTGCGGATTAAAGCCACTGTCGCTTTGGTTTTAAAGTTCGTGATGGTTTCTCCAAGAAGTAAATCAAAGACGGTCTTGACCGTAATAGCGTTTGAATAAATCTTTGAAACTTGGTCTGTACGCACAAACTCTGTATCATCGGGCGGATAAATGGTTAGGTAGTCGCCGTAGTGTTCGTGGCGGTTTAGCACATTCTTTGCGTAATTATCTCTCCAACGGTACGTTTGGTCGACTATGGTTTGTCGGCTTTCTCTGTTGTGGTACTTGGTTACGAAATAAGTAGCAAGGAAGTAGTTAGCGAACCAGCGTCTGTTTACTGTGGTAATCGTGTAGTCGTTGCTGTCTTTTAATCCAACAAGGTACTGTTCTCCGAGTGTCTTGTGCAGTTTTTGAAACGAAAAGGTTCTGTTTCCGGTTCTCTGCAAGTCGCCGTAATTCTTTCGTGAAGAACGCACCGAGTTGATAATGGTTTCGTCTTGGTTCTGTCGCATTTCGCTGTAAAAGTTTATTTGTTCTAAATCTTCCTTGTCGCTTTTTGTAACTACATCTTGCAAGGCAAGGTACGAGAATCTAAACCGCAAGTCTTTGTAAGCGTCAATGTCCGAAAGGAATGACAATGTTACGGTAAAACTGTGAACTCCATAAATCACATCATATCCATCGTAAGTTGTCGTAAATGGTGTTGGCGAGTTCAACATTAAATACTCATAGATGGATAATGAAATCACGTTTTGTACCAATGTTTTGTTTACAAGCGTTCCATACACATCAGAGATATGTATTTTTTTTGCGCCCATTTCCCAATACAAGTTGTCAACCATGTTGTTTCTCATGCCTAAATCTTGATCCCAAAACTTTAACGCGGTAATTGATGGGAAGTTGTCTGTAACGTATTTCAGTTTCCATTCTTCAATGTTGATTAAACGAGAAGTAAGCGGTATTTCCAAATTGGCGAAATCTGTGGAATCGTTTTCGTAAAAGTCTTCAAAATGAATGTTTGAAACATCCACCACAAGTTCTTTCGGCGTGTATATTTCCTTTGGCAACAGAATAGCAAACGTAGAATCGGTAATTTGCAAGTCTGTTGCTCTTACTTGTTGAAAACCGCTCTGTGATGGTGAAAACAATGTCGCTTCGTCCATATCGTTTGGTAAGACTTGGCTCAATGGTGCATATGATCTTGAACCGATCTGATTCGTGTTGTGGCTTGCGCTTCTTTCAAAAGTATCTTCTTCTTCAAAAACGCCTGTTGGTAAATTGAATTGTTCAATTTTTAAGGTGTCTAACGTTTCGCCGTATTCAAGCCTTGGTAGTGAGTTGATATATGATAGGGCAAACACGAGCATTTGCCTTGCTGTCGCTTTTTCAAGGTACATCTGCGGTGCAGGTACTGATTTCAAATAATCCACTATGGTAGCGTCTATATCGAAAATGCGAGTGCTGTCGTAATAGATTAAACTTTCAATGCCACCGCCTTTACTAACGTTCTGTCTAACGGCGTTTACCACATCGTAAATCGTTACTTGGTAATCGTCTATCACGCTGAAATAGAAACGGTACACTGGGTATTCTTGGGCTGTATAAGTTGGGTTTGCACCTAAAAAATCGCTACTCCAATTTGTTGCGTCTAATCCGTATTCTATCCAGTACTTTCCTTTTGTTGTGAAAGTTAATTCCACATCATCTACACTTAAAACGTACCATTGTGAATATGTTGCGGTTGATTCGTTGTAAACACGCATTACGGTTGGCACTCTTGCAAAAGGATATTTGTTAAGCCCAACGGGGTCTGCTTGGTTTCCAGTGATTTGATATGCTTGCACCACTTGGCTGAAAACATATTCCCTATTCACGAAATAAGTTTGTTTTACTTCAAAAGGTGGTAACCATACGTTCGCCCAATAGTTCCAGTGATAGTTTGTTGATTCCTCACCAGTTGTGTAATTAAATACATGACCGTCTGTTGTGATTTCAAACCTTGCAGGAAGTATGCTTTCAATAGAACGTGTCTTTGCAAGTGAAGCCATGATGTAAGTATCTAACTTTGCTGTGTATTCTATCGCACTGATGTCGTGGCGGTAGATACCATATTGAGAAGTAAGACTTACTCTGTCGCTGATGATAAGCATTGAAAATGTTTCTGTTGCTACTTCGTTCAAATCTGTGTAGTTATCCACTTCTTGTATTTCGATTTCAAGCAGTCCGTACTGCGAGAAAGGTGTATCGCTTGTGTAGAACGGTATAGAAAGTTTGGCTTCGTCTAACGCTTCTTCCCACTTCCTTGAAGTGCTAAAACCCGTTTCAATACCCGTTAGTTTTACTTTGTTGAGATAGAACTCATATAAAAACGGCATTTATATCACACTTCCTTTTTGTAAGGCGTTAAACTCTTTTGTTCTTTGTACCCTCTACGTTTATTCCGTAAAGTTCACGCCCATAGTCCAAACCATAATTCTGACGGCTAATGGTCTTTTTGGTAAATAGTTCATTTTCAACATATCCACCGATATAGTTCAAACCCATAGATGTTACTGTTTTTATGGTTGTTCTTGCGTTGTGCGACTGTATTTCATTTCCTGTGTCTGCTTCGTACATATTTACTCCGAAGTTAGCCACTTTTTCTCCTGTTTCCAAAAGTTTTCCAATTACTGCCCCTACAATTCCGGCTTTTCCAAGTGTTGATGATAACATTCCCGAAGAACCACCGCCACCGCTTGCCATTGAAACGGCTTTATTTACACCGCCTAACCCTTTTTTGAGTAGCCCCGTATCTCTCATTGTTTCCTTTGCTCTTGCTATACTGCCTTTGGCACTTAATTTCTTCTGTGCGGTAGTTTTTCCGCCGCCGCCCATACCGTTGCGTATATTGATGTTATAATCTTCGCCCACGTTTAATCACCTACCAAAGTATCGTAGTACGGGACAAAGACCAATGAGTATGTTATTTTTTCGCCTTTGCTTAATGTTTCGGCTGGCTGGTTTTGAACGAGAACCATATTGCGTGTCATACGCAAGTCTGCGTCTAATACGAAAGTTTTAGTGTTTGCGTCATACAAATACATATCTATAACAACGGTATAAACTGGGTTGATTAAAGTTTCTTGAACACTTTCTTTGTAGATGAACCGTAGAAGTTCACCAACGGTAGCGTCTTGCAAGTCCATCTGCACTTCCATATTGACCGAGAACCCTTTGTCCTTTTGAACGCTCTTGATTTCCTTTTGGTTCGTTTGGTTCGTGCTTGCCTTGTCGGGCAACAACATAGCACTTTCAACACCGCTTGCGGTTCCGTAGTGCCATTCGGTCGGTTCTAACAGAAACATATCTACAACGCCCTCTGTGGTGATCTGATCTGTTCCCACATAGATTTTCTGTTGGTTGGCAAACTCCCCGAAGTTCGTAACTTGAATCGTGAGCGGTAGCGTGTAAGTTAGGTACTGTTTTCCATTGATTTGAGTATATGCTCCGTAGTCGATGGTTCCCGACATCATGATTATTTTTAAGGTTTCGGCAATTCGAGTCTTGCTTGACGGGTTGTCAAGGTCAACATAGGTTGTGTCAAGCGTTCTTTGGTATTGAATGAGTCTTGCTCTCACTTCTTCAAGTGCAAGTGTAATAAGGTTTTGAACGTTGATATTGTCGGCGCAAACAAGAAACTCAACCATCGTGTCATACACGACATCTTTAATGGTGTTTAGTGCGCTAAACTCTCCGTTTAGAGAACCTACCGAGATAGCCACAAACGAGTTTTTAGTTACAGCGTATGAAGAATCGTCCATTGTTTCAACGACATCGAATCGTCCATTTGCGTTTGCATTTAGAGAAAGGCGGTTAATCATCAACCCTTTTTCATCGGTTGCTATCCAGTCCGCAAGGGAAAACTTAATAGTCGGATAGAAAGCGTTGTTGTTCAGTTCTTCAATTATGAGTTTATATATATCTGTTTCTTTAATCGTGAACCCACGAGCCATAACAACCGACCACCTTTTTTAAGTTAATCTCTTTATTTCTGAATAGGTTTGAGCGAGCATACTCATACCACGAGTTGAACCTTTTAATCTTTGTTTCTGCATTACCGCCGTATCGACTTTCAAACCGACAAACGATGATGTTGCGATACCTTGTTCCGCACGATAGGCGGTTTCTCTAATCTTTGAGATCTTGTTTCTTGCTTTTGCTGTAATAGCGTTCGTGTGCATATTCGCTTGGTTTAGGAACGCTTGTTCTCCGTGAAACACGTTTTTGCTTGACCGTAGCAAGACAAACGGTGTTGCTGTAAACAGTGGAAGTTGACCTGTTTTTAGATAGAATATGAGTTCTTCCACCATAGATATTCTTGTGCGCACACCGATATATCCCTTGTATTTCTTTACCGGCCCGATTCCTTCTTCCAAAAACTTGATGTAATTCGCTTGCATAAGGTTGTACCGTATATTGATTTTCTTGCTTGTGTTAGAGTTTAGCGTTATCGCTCTGCGAGCGTTCCCCGTGTCATACGGGCTAATCATAACTGCCATATTCCAAAACCACATACCGAGTGATGTATCAAGATTTTTCACTTTCTCAAACTGTTCATCGGTTAGCGTGATGTAAAAGTCCATTTCCTAACCCCCTTTATACAAGTACTAATGTTTTTAACCCCATCTGTAAAAGTCTTGTATTGTTCGGGCTTGTGTCCATAGCGTTGTACTTGTTCTGTTGTGAAAGCGTGCTGTCTTGCACAATAACTTTGATAACAAACCAATCACGACCACGCACTTTAACCTTTGCACCTGCCTTGAAAACAATGTGGTTATCATCTGTCATAAACTTCCAAGTGTACTTGTTCGTCTGTTGTCGGTCGCCGTATTCGACAATATCATCATCTACACCACGTTTTACATAAGCGTTTGTTTGACCGTCTTTACCCACAAAAGGTATGAGTTCGTTGTCTTGCCAATAGTCTGGTTGGCTATCATCGTAAAAACCGTTAGGGACAAGTGCCAAAAGGTCTGCAACGGACATTGTTTCAAAGTTTTCAAGTTCATCGGCAAACTGCTGTTCTTGTTTCGGCGCGCGGTATAACGCTTCGATGTTCTTCCCTACCAATGAGTTTGTTTGCCCGAAGTTTGAAAGTTCTCCACCGTATTTTCCCATACTACCACGTTCCCGAAGTGGAGTTGTACTTCTTCATCATTAAAACGGCTTTGGAGAGCGTTTCAAGGTCTGTGAATAGATATTCCCCACTATCCATTAAAAATGCGTCATACGACTCATTATAGGGCAAATCGGACAACAATTCGGATTCCGTAACAACATCTGCTTCTTCTTGTGTGATGTAAGTTTCCGTAACCAAATATGCAAGCAGTAATTCGAGCGTTGCAAACTTGATTTTAGTGTTGATGTCCGTTGTGAAGTACCGAGTTCCCAATATGCTGTTTTTAATCAACTGTGTTGCTATCGGTGAAATTGCTTTGTCAATGCCAAACTCAATGAGTTTCCCTTGGTTCAAGTTCGCACCACTGTTGTATGCCATCATAAACCCACCATCACGGCGGTTGTACCATACCGTATCAGAGAATAACCTTAAAATCAGTTCTCTTGCTTCCCTTGAATGAGATAGGTAGTACGTTTCTTTAAGGCGATATTTTTGGTCTTTCATAGCGAGTGCAACTTCATAAACAACACGACTGACTAAATCAAGATAGGACTGTGCGTTTTCTTTTGTTCCCCAGTCGTTTACCAAGTTTACATAACTTTCTTTCGTGATTCCGTCCACCAAAGGCACATATCTCTGTTCGTCATAGTTATATTCCATAAAATCATCGTTAAACGGTGCTGTTAAAATATCATAAGATTCGAGCATTTTGTTCTCCCCCTTTAATAAGGTGCGTAGCCGATGTTAAACTTTGACAAGTGGCCGTAAATCGTCCAAAACATTTGTCCCCAAATGGTCTGCTTGTAGTTGCCGTAGTGGTTGTCTAACATTGATACTTGTTTCAGCGTGTCCGATTCCACTTCGTCTTTCTTCTGCGGGCTTGTTGTCATTTTGTTCTGTTCGTCTTTCAGTTCTTTTAGGTGCAGTTCCATATAGTGAGCAACATAGTAAGAAACGGCTCTCTTGTAAGACTTGTCCGTTCCGCATAGTTCATAGACGATAATTTCTTGTGCTATATCCCTTAACAACATAAACAAGGGGTACATAGCACTGTTTTCGTTGTCAACAACCCCTTCGAGATTTTGAACCAATTTTTTTACATCAGTCAACGTTACTACGGGTACAACGACCGTTTCTTCGGTAACTGGTAGCACTGGCGATATAACTTCTACGCGGTAACTGTATTCGCTGTAAGGCACGATAACATTGAAATGATAGGTGTTGAAACTGTCAACGTAGTATTCATATCCTTCGTATGGTAAGTAATTATATGTCATTTTTGTACCCCCTTAGGTCTTTTTTGTATCTTCTCTATTATAAACATACAACCAATTTTATATGCTTATATTAGAGAGCGGGGTTAAAACCCCACTCAATAATACTTCTATAATGCTGTGAACTTCGCAAACAATGCTACGTTTCCTACTACGGAAATGGCAGTTACAACATCACCAGTAAACTCGGCATTTGCATACCAACCATTAAACGTGTGCGCCGCATAGGTTGCGTCTTCCAAAGTGATCGGTAAATCTGTTACATCAAACGTTGCGGGGTTAGCCACTGCGTTTGTTCCGTCGTTCAGCGTGTACGTTACCGTATAAGTTACAAGGGTAAATACTGCATAAACAGTCAAACCGTCCGTAATGTTATCCAATGCACCGACAGGCTCTGTTCCAGCACTGTCGTAAGCCCAACCTGTGAGTGTGTAGCCCGTTTGAACGGCAACTGGGATACTTGCATAAGCCAGTATGTTAGAGCCAACAATAGCGTTTGCCACCACTATATCGGCTGTTTCACCGCCAACGTTCCCACCGTTTAAATCAAAGGTTAGGCTACCTACTCCCCCGTTGTGGTGCCGTTGTCAATGTAGCGAACTGCGGTCGGATAGAACACGAGCGGAGTTCCGATGAACGCGATATAGTTTCTCCGCATTCCGTTGTTGGCAGCGTCATAAACCAATGCGCCCGGCGTTAAGTCAAGGGCAAGGCGAGAACGCAGTAAATACGGGTCTTGGCGATACAGAATGGTACGGCCAGTGTCGTTTGTTCCCGGTTCGTTCAATACGGGGTCAAAACCTGCAAAGTTAGCGGCCGCCGAGATATACGGCAGAACTTCAAACATTACGTCCGGCCCGCCATAAACTTGTGCGACTTCTGCGATCTGCGATTTGAGATATTCAAGATGAGATTTGAATACGGTTCCGCTCGAAGTGATGTAAGCGGGTTTCGTAAGTTGAGCAAACAGTTCGGGATAGAGCAACCATTTGTTCGGCAGTTTGTCTTGCTGATACACGACTGCTTTGGCATACGCGCTGTATTCTCCAACAAAGACGGTAACCAGTTCGTTCGTAGTCATGTTTTCAAACTTTTTGTGTGTGAGCGTATAAACAGTTGTGGTTTCCAAGTCAGTCGTTGTTGCTTCATCACTTGCAAGGTTCAGCAAACCACGAGCCATTGTAGCCGCGTCAGTGGTCGTTCCGTCAATTCCACGGTGTCCGACAAACGCGAACTTGTCGAGTTCGATTTGATACGAGTACCGAACTGCTTCGCCTTCAACGCCGATAACATCATACCCGATGGTTTGGGCTTTCATCATATCGACTTGCCCGACAAACAGTCCGAGTGTAATCGGCAGAATCGGTGCTTGCAACGTTTCAACGTTGGACTTAACCAAGTTTACCTTGTTGTTGTTTCCGCTTGCCAAACGGCCTTTTTGGGTCGCATAGTTGAAGAAGAAACCTTTGTCAGTTTCGACTGCGCCACCGCCATAGATGTGCGGAACGTGCCGTAATGCGTAGGTGTTGAACATCGGTTTGCGGATATTCAAGTCAAGGACTGTGAACCCGTTGTATGCAAATTGAGATTCAGCACCGTCTTTGAATGTGGTTTTTCTTGCTTCGGACAATTTTAAGGTCTGTGAGTCAAGAAAGCCAGCGGTTCTTGGGTCTTCGATCATCTTTTCCTGTTGCAGAATAAACTCACGAAGGGTTACTCTGTTGCGTTCTGCGCCAGTGATAGCGTCATTAAAATTATATGTGCTTTGTAATTTTTCCATCGTCTTTTACCTTCCTTAAACTCTTGTTACAACTGCGCAAATGCTTGCGTCAGATGTTGGGGTGTACTTCACAGAAGAGAACTTCCAATTCGTTAATGCCACGGTATCGGAACCTCCGCCTTGTGCGGCCGCATAAACACCGCCGAGTACGGACGAGCCGGAACCTTTTCCGATGTAAACTACTCCGCCGACTGCTGGGCTTTGTCCTGCAACAACAGGAACCACGATAGACCAGCCGACAGGTGCTGATAACGGTACAAAGGACATCGGAACGCCCGGAAGATATTCTTCAAATAATCCTTCTTGAATTGCTCTTACGCCCATCACATCACGCAGAATAATACCTGCGGTTGCTTCGGTAATGCTTGCGGTTGCCCGTTTGACACTGTACCCTTTGTCGGTACTCGTAACGATTTCAACAAATTCGCCCGGTTCCATACTTAGTGTGGTGGTATTAAATGCCCCAGCACCATATTGAATACCGTAAGCGACTACGTAGGTTCCCGGAAGTGCGTTGTTCCCCGGAATTGTGCAAGTTCTGTTCAACTTTCCATAAGTAAATAATCGTGCCATGTTTTTTTACTCTCCCTTTTAGTTAAGATTCAAGTTCGTTTTTCCCGAACGAACCATTTGGTTGTAGAAATCGCTCCACGCTTGGTGGTCTTTGTGCAAACCGCTTTCTGGGTTTGAAATCATGTCGTAGAAAGTCTTGCTTTCTTTTTCCATGAACTCGAAATCGGGTTTCTTCGGTTGTTCGTCTTTGAACTGATGATTCAGTTCGTCAATGTTGACGGGTTTTAAGTCTTTGGTAACGCCGTCTTTGATTTCAACCTTTGCGTCCTTGATTTCTCTCGGAAACGCCGTCAAGTATTCATCGTTGATTTCTTTAAGGCGGTCTTCTTTGTAAGCCCCTGCTGGTAATCCCATTACTTCTTTCATTGCTGAATCAAAATACGCTCTGTCTTTCATGTCTTTCTTCCCTTCTTCTTCCTTTTTGCCGTCTTTTTCGGCTTCTACTTTTGCGTCTGCACCGTCTTGTTCCTTTACTACTGTTTTCGTTTCGGATTCTACGGTGATGGTTTTGTCGTGTTCCATCGGGTCAACGAACTCTCTTTTTTCGTGGTACTCTTCGACCGACACGACTCTTTCTTCTTTGTTTTCTTCATCGAGAACGGTAACCGTTTGGTCTTTGTTCTTTTTGAATAGCAACCCTTTAATTCTTTCGGTGAGTGTCATACTTTTTGCCCCTTTTAATTCTTCATTTTGATTATCTCGGATTAAGGCGTGAGCGGCTCTCCCTTCTTTTACAACTGCAAGGTGGTTATACTCAATGTTCGTTTGAACGAACTCATTTGAGTCTTTGCAAGGCAACAGTTTTGCTGAATAACCAAGCGATAAATCCCTAAAATCGTTTGATATGTGCCGTTCCCCGTTTTCATCTTCGGGCGCAACTTTGTCTATCAATGCCTTGTCTTGAATTACCAAATCGACAATGATGTTGTCGCCATCACGTTTTCCAACATCGAGCATTGTACCCATTCCGTATTTCTTAATATTTTCGCTATCGACCATTTCTGTTGGGTGTTCCAAAGTGATCGGTTTGCCACGCAAACTTTCAAGACTTTCTCTCGCAAAAATATGTTCTTCTGTCCTATGAACTTTTACAATGCGGTTGCCATCGGCGAAACCCAGTTCATATCCTTTGTAGGTCTGTACTCCTACGTTACCCGCTATTGCGTCTTTACAATAGAGATAACCAGTGTTTGGGTCAAAGTCAATGCGGTCTGATAATCTGACTTTGTAAGTGAACTGCCCAACGCTGTCCTTGATGTCATAACTTCTAATGCCATAGTCATTTTCTGCCATGAATTACGTCATTCCTTTCCTTTTGCGGGATTTAATTCGTGCTTTTTTAACACACCTTTTGGTTCTTTGGGATTCCCACCTTCGTCTTTACCTATACCGCTTAACGGGTTTTCAGAACCCGATACGCCCTTGCCATCACTTGCTTGTTTCATTTGATTCAAAGACTTTGCCAATTCTATCTTGTCGCTGTTGGCGGTGATGAACTCGCCTTTGTCTGCTCTGCTCAATATGTCTTTCTTGTAGCCATCGTGAATGTTTTGAGCAAGGTACTGCGGGTCTTTACCGATAACGTCAACCATCTTAATCGAACTTGCCTTGTCAATAGCACCGATACTGTAAAGGTTGTTGATGGTTTCACTGTTCGTCTTTGCCATCTCCGCTCTTTCTTTCAAGGTCTGCGTTTCGATGGGGTTGAACGAGTACATGATTTCTTTAATCGCTATACCGATTCGGCTCTTGATGATTACTGGTAGCAATGTATCGTACCACGGTCTTAAAATGCGCATTTGAATATCTTGAAGTTCGCTCAAACTTTGAATGTACGACTTGTCTTCTTCATCTCCACCAGTGTTTGGGAACAAGACACTGACTGGTACTTTGAACGCCCCTGCGGTACGGCTGTTTGAAAGTGATAAGATTTCGTTTAATCCCGATAAATTACCCGATACGAACTCAAACTTGTCTTTGTTGTCAATGGGGATTACGTTCTTTGAACTTCCTTCTTTGATTAAAGACATACGGGCTTCAATGCGCCTTGTAACGTTTGAGTTCACTTGCGTAGCGAGTGCTAATCCGTCAATACTTAAAACGCCGATGTTGTTCTTTTCTGCGCTCTTGGTAATTGCACTCCACAACCTGCTGTCTTTTGAAAGTTCGTTCCAAGCAAGTTCTACGATACTCGGCCCCCAAAACCGTTCAATTTGCGTTTCAATGAATGACGGTAGTTCTGCGTTGAACAGTAGCAAACGGCTTGCGTGGACTTGCATTTGTGCTCTTATCGGATCTCCAACCATTCCACCGCTTAGGTTTACATTGTAGTACATCGGCATACCGATCATCCGAGCGTCTGTAAACCCTGTGTCGCCACCGACTTCTCTAATCAGTTCCTTGTCAAGTGCTGGCTCTACTTGGAACCAACGTGCAAGGGGTTTGATACCGAGAAACGAGTTTTTTCTAATTCTGCTGATTACAAGCGGTTTTATTAAATCTTCTGCTTTGGTTTGGTCAGAAAACCATAGCAACCCTGCCGAACCGCCGTATGTATGCCCTTTTGTCATTACATCTTTTAAGGCCGCATATAAACTTTTGAGATATTCCAAAACATCAATTTCTTGCTCGCTGTCTAACTTGTTCTTTGGGCTGTTGATGTCGATACCGTTGATAAGCGGTTTGCTTGATAGGTAGTTGACTGCCTTTTTAACAAATGGGTTTGAGCGTGATAATGCGTCAATAGCGGGGATATTGAATGTTATCCAACGAGTATTGCGTGTCGCCGTTGCACGGTTGCAGTCAAACCCCCCAGTGGTTGTGAGCGGTACATCGGATATGCTGTCGAACAACATACTTTCTTTCTTACCCGATTCTTGATAGAAGTTGTATTGTATCAAGTCCATATCTGTAATTTTGTTCACAACTTCTGTCGTGATTACTGGCTCTTTACGAGAAGAAATCGGCTGAACCGCCGGAGAAGAAATCGTTATTGTCTTCTTGTTCTCCGAAGTAGTCTGTTTCGTTTGTTTCTTGCCCGAAGATATTTGAGAGCGCGGCTTCCACGTTCCATTGGCTATCTTTTGTTTCTTCATTTCCAAAAACTTGTCTTTGGTCATTTTCGCTCTCCTCACTATCGTTATCCCACATTGACGGTCTAATGCCCAACGTGTTTAACAAATATTTTACCGTTACCACTAAATCGTCAAACAGTTTTGGTAGTTTGTCTGTTGAGTCTTTGTCGTTTTGCACATAAGCATACGAGCCAATTTCCTTGATTAAAAGCGGGCAATTTTCGTGAACCATGATTTTCAATTTCGCAAATGCAGTTTGAACCAACGGAATACCACGAAGTTCACGAGCCGTTATCTGTTCGCTGACTTCTTTGTCTTTTCTTTCCGTAGTCCAGTTTTGGTTGTTCGCCGCATATACAGAGAAACCGTAGTTCTGCATATACTCAATAAGTTCGGGTTTGCTTGGGTCGATGATTACAAACTCGGGGTTCGCTCTGTCCTTTGCCCCACGAACCAGTTTTAGAAACTCGTAGTAAATCGTGTCGAGCGATTTTTCCCCAATGTATTCTTCTTTGAAGTCTATCCTGCGTTCTTGCAAGCACCAAGCCTTGCCTATGTTTAGGTCAACCGCCCAGTCTGTCATACCCGTTGGGTGGTTAAATCCTGGGTCAATAACGATTGCACGGACTTTGTTGTTCCAGTCGAACTTCTTTATGTCGCCTGTAAAGATGTTTGCGCTTGTGAACGTATCGTAAATCGCACCCTCTGCTGAACGGCGCAACCCGATGATGTCTTGGTCGTGGCTTGCAGTTCCTACCGCTCTGCTGTTCTTGTAGTTGTTTCGTTGCATTTCGGTCATATAAAGGTTATCGTCCACATTAAAGTGAGCGTAGTAGAAGTTGTAAGCGTTGAAGATGTGGTTGGGGTTGTCGCCCCCACGTTCAAACTCAACAACCAGTGCCATTGATTTCTGCAATAGATACTTGTTTCTGTATTTCGCAAAGAACATTGATTTCAAACTGCCAAGTTCCGTTTCAATGTCAAAATCGGGGTTGGTTTCATATTCTTTTTGAAGTTTGTTCTTCTTTTCAAGGTATGTTTGGTAGTCCGCTTTTTCATAAGGTTCTCTAAAAATGTAATCACTGGCAAAATCTTCCACTGCATAGTTGCGGATAATCTTGTCAAACTCATAGTTTAGGTTCAAAAGCGTTTGGTTCAAGATGATTTGATGGTTCTTTGGAAGTTCTGATACGTTAGATACCGAGAAATTATTTAAATAATCTTTAATTATTTTAGATTTTTCTTTATCTCTGTCGGCTAATAACTTGTTTTTAAGCGGGTAAAACTTGTCTTTGTAGTTATCACGGATATATTCCATCTGCTCGATGTTTTCTATCGTGGTAAGACGCGGTTTTTCGACTTCCAAGTAGAAAGCATTGGATTCCCCTTTGGGGTTCTGTGTCGTGATAATTAACGGTTGCCGTGTAGAAGCAATACGGTCGTCTGCTTCACTGATACCGTTGACGTGCTGGTTCAGTGCTTCGTTACAATAGACACTGCCTAATGTGAAACCTTGAAACTTGTTGCGGTCGTTTTCTTTTTCGTTGCCGTAAAACAGTATTTGCTTTTCTATGCCGTAGTTATCAAGAAACTTGTAAACCCCACGCTGTGCGCCGTTTATCGTTTCACGAATGAATATTCCGTGGGGTATCAAGAAGTACAACCCGAAACCGTTGCTCATTAACACCGTTCTTAAAACGTGTTCCAACGATGAACCAAGTGCCAAGTGCAAACATTCGGGGCATACCATCAAGTATTTCGCCCAACCGAATAATCCGTAGATGTCTTTACCGCCACGCTTTCCACCTTCAATTTCAATAAACCGATAGTTGCCACTTAAAATTGCGTTGACTAACTTTCTCGGTTTCTTCAATAAAGGCATACCGCCTTGCATAAAAGGTTTGTCAAGCGTTCCTTTTGCGTATGGGGGCAGTGGGCGGTTCTGTACTGATTCTTTTACACCATCTTCTTTGTTAAAGATACTTGCTATGATTTCTTTGTATTCTACTTTTGCATTTATGTATAAATCATAAGTTTCTTCATCAAGTTCCGCTAAGTTCAGTTCCTTATCGGTGCTACTCATGGGGTTCACCGTTTGGTTCCGGTTCACTTGGAAATAGATCATAGTTTTGGTTTCCTACAACGGCACTAATAATCTTGTTGGCTTTTTCCCCACCGCCGTCATAGTACACGTTGATTTGCTGTAAGCCCATAGGTTTCTTCAAACCTTTTATTTCAACGGCGAGCCGTCTGTTTGCCATCGTGTAAGCACTTTTGTCCGATGATAGAGAGTCGGATAGAATCTTTTGTTCGAGCAGTTCTTCATCACGAAAGCCACTGTTCGTTACGATTTCTTTCATAGACTTTGCGATTTCTTTTAAGTTCGAGTTCTTCCAAACCGATGAAGCGTGTGCTTTCAGTTTCATATACAACGGCATTTGTTCAGCGTTGATTTCCTTGTACATTTTCATTATTGGTTCGCCGTCTTTGTCGTATCCAACGTTTCTTTCAGCAAGTCTGAATATCTTTTTAACAACGGTTTGGTTCTGATAGCATGCCAAGAAAGAAATAAATGCGTCATTTTCAGTGTGTTTTTCGCTGTTCGGTTCTATATAGTCTTTATCAACGAATAAAAGTACCATTCTTTGTTCCAACTCGCCTAATTCCATAAACTTCTCTGGTAATGATAGCGTTTGTTCAACTAAATGGTACTCATTTTCATATTTCTCTAAATCGCCGTTTTTAACGGTATCAAGGTGTTTTTGCTCTGTGTAGTTTTCGAGCGGTTCGGGTTCTCTTATATTTTCCACTCTTTTTCACACCCCTTATTACTAAATATACACTCTTTTTTCATTATTTCAATAACTTTTTACTAAATTATTGCTGATTTTCGTTCAATTTCGCTTGGATTTGCTTTAAATCTTGGGTTTCACACTCCAAAACGCTCTTATTTCCGCACTTTTCACACTCCAAGCAATAAAACCAAAGTCCTGCAACTTTCGCAAGACCTTTGTACGATACTATTTTGTTGTCGCATTTCGCACATTTGAATATGCTCTGTTTATTTTCCATTGACGAATCTCGTAAACTTCTTTTCGATTTCCGTGTAGTTCTTTGCGCTCAACACGGTTTCAACCGCTTGGTAGTCCATTTCTTGCTTGTAAACATAGACCGAGTACACTTCATTCCCGCCTTGAAGTTCAAGCACGGGTTTAAACTGCATACCGTTCTTTTTGTTTTCCACACCGCACCGAAGTTCAAGCAGTTCCATTTCTTCAAACGCTTTCTTGTTCATCAACCGTCTTACCGTTGGCATTTTTTATTCACCTTTCTTCTTTCTACCCCTATTCTACTCTATACCCCCTTACTTGTCAAGAACTTTTTACCCTCTTTTTTATGCCATGTTTTGAAAGTCAACATCTTTCTAAATCTTTTTTAACTTTTACCGGAAAACCTCTACATTCCTCGCCATTTATCTTCTGAAAGGAGGTGCTACCATGAAAACCATCGAAATTGACCTCGACCACTACAAAGCCCTTGTTTTTGAACTCGAACTTCTTGCCAAGATTTCTGTGCTTTTGATTTCTTCCTCTGAACTTCAACTCCCGCCCGCTCAAACTCTTTCTTACATCTCCGCACTTGTCTTTACCAAGAACCCCTACAGCTCCCTTTAACCCTTGCACCATCTTCTGCGTGTGTGCGTGTCCCCCTGTGTGTGCAGGTGTACGAGTGTTTCCCCGCACCGATAGCCCCCAGAGCCCCGCCGCCTACCCTATGGGGGGGGTGTACCTGCTTGCAAACGTTGATAAGCACGATCAATGCCAGGCCAAAGCGATCAAAGTATATACAATACATAGTAATACAATACATCAATACATAGCGTATAAGTACATACAATGTATGAAGATACCAAGTACAGGGAAAGACGCGCCAAAAGGCAAATAAAGCGGTTCAGAGCCAACAAGCAGCGAGCCGGTAGTATCTTATATAAGATGTTCAATTACTACACTATAAAGTATTAGTGTATATCTTATATAAAATAATTAAAAAATATTGTAAATACCTATTGACATATATATATAGGGGTATATAATAAGGGTATCAAATCAAAAGGTCTTTGACAACTGGATAAGGTCAAACGCTCGGTGCAGAAGAAGTCGCACATTTAGAGCACGCAAGGTATTATATATTTATAGAACGTATTATTATACATAGTACGTTTTATTAAGTACATAATATACAGTACTTACAAAAGGAGAACTAAATATATGGAATTGTATATGAAAGATCAGATCGTCAATATTTCCAAGACAAACAACACTTCAAACGTTATTGCTGACATATACCACAAGTATGAAGACGGAATCAATACGTTTTGGATTAAAAACGTTAAACGGGATCATTGGACAAGAGTTTCCAAAAAATCTATTAACGATTCATGGAAAGCCGTTTAAACAGATCGAAAGGGGGCGAAACCCGCTAATAATTGGCCACAGGGTATATATATTATATATGTACCTTGTAACGAGTTATTAAGTACTTGTATTTAAAATACCTTATACAAGATATAACCCGCCACGCACCACGGCGGCCGCAAACCCAGAACCAAAGCCACAAAGAGCCGTTACACATCTTATATATAGTACTTATCCAAAACCTTGTATTATATATAGTACTTAATTACTTATATATTGTGTGAGTGTATTATTATATCTCATATAAGGTATATAGATAAAAGAAATAAAATAATATATGAGATATACGATTAAAAGAATAATACAATATAACATGTATAGAATATGTGATAAAACATATTATATCTCATACGGGATATATAACGTAAAAACATACCATATATAAGTTGAATAACCAAATAAAACTATATATCATATAAATTGTACCAAGAAAAAAGATATATCTTGTAAAAAAGCATTAAGAAACAAAAAAATAGAGTCCAGCGGTAACCCCGCTAAAAGGAGAAACAGAAAATGGAAAAGTTATTCAATAAAAAAAGTATTTTATCAAATGAAGCGCACGGTTTAAAATACAACCACGAAAACCACATGAAAGAATTAAAAAGCGAGAACGGGAAAAAGAAAGCCATCGAAAAATACATGATGGAAGTTGAAAAGTTAAATGAACGGCGTGAAGCAATCAGCAAAACGGCGCCAATGATGGGTTGTACAATCTCGGTTGACTGGGTTAGATCGTCAACTTGGGGACATAATCCACATGCAGACCTTTATATTTGGAATGGCGAAAGAAGCGAAAGAACAGAAGCCAGCGCGAGCGGTTGCGGGTATGATAAATTAAGCGGCGCGGTTGCAAGTGCATTGAATGATTCCGAACTTATCACCGCCACACTGTACGCAAATTGTAGAAAACTAAACAAGGCAATTAAAAACGGCTCTGGATTTTATGGTATCGGGCGCGATTCCTTTATGTTTAACGGCGGTACTGGTGTAGAATGTTACGCGCGGGTTTTTGAAGCGATCGGTTATAAATGGGAACACCACGAAACAGATAGAAGCGATTTTATCAGCATTACCAAGAAAGGCCGTTAATCATGCCCGAAATTACCATTGTTAAAGAGTATGAAAACGGCAAAATACACTACACGGTTTTAGCAGACGGCCGGAACATCGGCGGCGGGCTTGTAAGAACCGAAAGCGATTTTATGCACCAAGTATCGAAGTATGAGAAAAAAGGTTTAACGGTTAAAATAATCACGAAAGGAGCGAAAGCAAAATGAAGTTTAGATGGAGTATTAAAGAACTAAAAGAAACCAATGATTTAAAGTTTGCTATATGTATTCTAAACGAAAGGGCAAGCGAGTTAAATATGTATTGCCCACTTTACAAAAAGATACGCCAAGCAGTAGCAACGATAGAAAGCACACAAAGAGAACTTGAAATGGCTGAACTTGCCGTAGAAAGGGGCAATTTAAAATGAAAAAAGGCGAAAGAGAGTACATTGTATTGACATCAGCACAAACAGATCACCCGGAACATTGGTACAGATCGGCTAAAAAGTTTAACCACATCAAAGACGCGAGAGAATATGCTAAAATCTATGATGTAACCATTTGGCGAGTATTCGATAACGGGTTATCATTTGCGCAGGTGGATTAAAAATAAAATAGAAGGGAGAAAAGCAAAATGAACGCAAGAAACAGAAAAGCATTATCGGATATGTTTGATAAGTTGACAACCTTAACCGATGAATTGCAAGGGATACATGACGAGATGGAAGAAGCGAATGACAATGTGCCGGAATCCTTGCAAGAATCAGAACGTTATCAGCAAAGCGTGGAAGCCGTTGACGAAATCGACAATGCTATCGGCAGTATGCAAGACGCATTAAACACGCTCGAAGAAATCAACAATATGTAATCAAAATAACCCATGATGAAAGGAGAAGAAGGCCGGAAACGGTCTTTTTTTATGTTCACAGTTTGTTTCCATCAGTTTGAAACGGCACGCCAGGCTGCCAAAATTGACCGATAGCAGTTTTTTATCGGGTTTGCACATAAATACATACAGTTTCTTTCAAAGCAGTTTAAAAGGCTATTGCGCAGTTTTAAATGGCTTGCACAGTTTGATTCATCAGTTTCTTCCATCAGTTTGCTATGGGGTATAAAAACCTATCAGTTTATAGCAAACGCTACCATTTTACGGATTTTTGATAATTTTTGTTGACATTTGTTTTGAATTGTTTTAAAATGAGTAGCAGGAAGGGGGCGCATTGTAAAATGATGTTCACGGTTAAAGAAGTGGCGAAAACGCTACGAGTTCAAATAAACAGCGTTCGCAGATGGATTTATGAAGGCAAGTTAGAATCGACAAAAGCAGGCGGTAAAGTTTTAATCAGCGAAGAACAGTTAAATAAGTTTTTGGGGAAGGCTTAAACTATGGAAGGGTATGTAAAGACATTCAGAAAGATGTTAGATTGGGAATGGTACACAGAAGCCAACACCATGCGCCTTTTTACACACTGTTTATTGAAAGCAAATTACGAAGAAAAAAAATGGAAAGGCATAGTTGTTCCGGTGGGTTCATTCATTACAAGTTCAGAAAAATTAGCAAAAGAATTGCATTTAACACGAAATCAAATACGCTATGCAATTTGCAATCTCAAAAGCACCAACGAAATAACCACCAAAGCAACCAACAAAAATACTCAAATAATCGTGGTAAATTGGGCGTTATATCAGTGTAACGGTTTGGAAAATCACCAACAAAATGACCAGCAGATTAACAACGTAATCACCAACGAATCACCAACCAGTCACCAACAAATCACCACAACTAAAGAATTAAAGAACTTAAAGAAAGAAAGAATAGAAGAAGTAAGTACTAAAAACATAGGCGATTCCGCTTTGCCATCTGTTTCTAAACCTATTAAAATTGATTTTTTCAAAGAGTTTAGTGCAGGAGATGAAAACCTTTATAACACACTTCTTGCATTTAACGACATGAGAAACAAAATGCGGAAGCCAATGACAGATCATGCAAAAGATTTATTTTGCCGGAAACTTGCAGAACTTAAAGTGAAAGGGAATGACATTATCGCTTGCATTGAACAAAGCACCGCTAATAGTTGGACGGACGTTTACGAAGTGAAAGAAGAATACCAAAAAAAAGGAACATATAACCATATTAGTAAAAACGAACTCGATCCAAATGAAAAAGTCCACGGAGTCGTGTTGAGGTGATACCATGACAGAAAAAGAAAAGTTAGAATTGGAAAAAGAAGCCGAAATTAAAAATGGTGCTATTGATGAAAACCCCAGAGAAAACGTTGATTGCCCTTTTTGTAAAAACAAAGAAACAATATTTTATGTTGACTATGAAAAAGGCGAAGTTTTTGGGAGATATTGTTCATGCGTTAAAGAACGAAATATAAAAACCTATCTTCGCACAAGCGGTCTTTCTTTTGTGGCTAACGCTTACACATTTGATAATTTTATTGCCGATACGCCGTGGCAAAAGTATATCAAAGATACCGCTTTGGAATACATCAAAGAAGATTATAACACCACGGGGTTTTACATCGGCGGTCAAGTTGGTGCCGGAAAATCGCACGTTTGTTCAGCAATAGCGATTTATTTAATTAAAAAAGGGAATCGGTGCAAGTATGTCCGTTGGCGTGATTTCACTTCCGAAGCAAGGGCATGTATGAACTCGGAAGATTACAAAGATTTTATGAAAGAGCATACAAGCGTTAAATTGCTTTATGTTGACGATTTTCTAAATACCCCAAGTATTCCCACGGATTCAGATTTAAAACTCGCCTATGACCTTATAAACGGCAGATACGCTAACGGATTAAACACGATCATATCTTCCGAATATGTCTTGCCGAAGATACATGATTTTTATGAAGCGTTGCACTCACGAATCGTAGAACATACAGAACAGAAATATTGTTTATCAATTCCAAAAGACATAGGGAAAGACCAAAGGCTCAAATAGGAGAACGAAAATGACAAAAGAAGAAATAATCGAGCATTTGTTAGATGAAACAAAAAAACAATATTATTCTTATGCTGAATTAGAATACAAAGTTGAACAATTAAAACGGTTAAAAATACCATATGAAAAGATGAAAAAAGAAATTGGCGAGCGAGATGCGGAAAGATACAAGGCTTTTTCTCTTGAAAACGTAACGCTTCGCATTTTAAGATTAAATGGGCAGCCAGAAGAAATATCAAAATATTTGAAGTGGACGGAAGAAATATGGGATAGTCTTAATTCTCCGAACGCAGAATCATAAATCTTTTACACCAAAATTATTTAAATTATAAATTATATTAAATGATTATATGTATTATATTAAATACACATAATTATTTTTTAGGTCAAAACGCATTATAAACAAAAGAGCAAAAAAGATACAACAAAAAGCAAAAAACCGCTTGACATACTATAAACAAAAGTTTACAATGAGAGCATAAGAGCAAAATTAAACCATAAAAAGGGTTGCGACCAAGCGCAGATTAGAAAGGAAAAACAAAATGAACGAAAGAATGGAAAGATTATTCACGTTTTTAAAACCGTGGGTTAAAGAAAATGACGCATGGGGAGATAACAACATGCAAACATTTACCACAAGAAATCTTGTTGGCGACAGCATGAGAACAATTTACGATCAAGATGGCATTACAGTTGACCATTGCAACTTTTGGTCATATATCGAGGTCTTTGGATTAAACAAAGACGAAGAAAAATTGCTTTTTGAACAAGAATTTATTTATTAAGGGGGGCAATAAAATGACACTCGAAACATTGAAATCGCTCGTAGGCAGCGGAACAGCAATTCACCTAACATCGCCAGAACAGATCAAAGATTTTTGCAAGATGGCAAGGACGTTGGGATTCAAGATGAAAGACGGTGTATGTGAAAACAAGGCAGAACAATTTCTTGAATCGCCAGTTTATGTTTGGCTTTTCAAAGTTGAAAATGATTTTTGGAGTCAAGGCAATTTTTGTGTAAAATCGGTGTTTGATCGTAGCAACGGCACTTTCGTTGAGTTCAGCGAACTGAAAGAAACGAAACCGCTATTTGAAGTCGGGGAGACGGTAATAGAAAAAGCAAATGGGGCAAAATACAAAATCGTATCAAGAAATTGCTTAAAAGAAAGATGGTATTACAACGCCGTTAGATCAAACAATAGCGGTTCAATTTGGAAAGACGCCCCCGAATCAAAGTTTACCAGCGTATCGGAACCGAAAGAACCGAAACCGCAGTATGATTTCCAAGTTGGAGATACCATTCGCTTGAACCCGTCCATTACCGAAAGACCGAAATATTTTAACGAGGAAGGCGGCATGGATTATCTTCTCGGTGGTAAAGCAACCGTAAAGATTTATAGAATTGACGGTAACGAAATTTATATCAACAAGAACCGATGCAGAGATGGGAAAGACTGGATTTTAAAGAAAAAAGATATTGAACTCGTGCAAGCCGAGAACCAGCCCCGCAACCCTTAACCCCTTTGTACAAGGTGGGGGATAAGGCAAAGTTTGGAACAGAAACCGTATCTATTACAAATGTTTTTATTGCGTATAGTACAAAAGAATACCATGACGTTTTTCACGAAGAAGAACTCAAACCGCTCCCCAAAACGAAAAAGGTTTTCTCGCTCGAAAAATGGGTGGAAAAGAGAATGAAAGAAAAAGGAGCGAGATATGTTCTTGACAACGTAGATATTATGCGCCGTGTGGACGGAATGACCGCAAAAGAAGTTGAAGAAACTCTTCCTGACGACTTTCGCTATGAACCCGAACTTTTCATTGAAGTGGAAGTGAAAGAATGAAACGATTTTTTAACAGCATAAGCAAGGAAACTTTCATTGATTTGTTAAAGATTCAAAGCGGATTGGCAAATGATAACGATTTCTATTACAAAATAAACCGCATAAATGGAGTTGTGGAAAAAATCTTTATATTCAATCGTTGCGAACTTTATTTTCTTTGGGAAAAGTTTAGCGACACAAGATGTGCGCAATTTTTAACCGCAACAGAAGAAACAATCAATGATTTTAAAAAATGGTTAAAGGGGAGCGATTAAATGGACTTATTTGATGAAGCCTTACAGGAAAACGCGATAGTTTCCAAGAGCATCAAGAAAGTAACCGTTCAGAGCTATCGGAACATTCCGTACAAAGAATATGTATTGAATGGAAACAGTTTGTTGTTGTCGGGGAAGAACGGTATCGGGAAAACAAACGTGTTGGAAGCGATTCTTTGGGCTTTAAGCGGTGTTTTGTTCAATGGGGTAGTATCAGCCGATGGGCAAGGGCAAAAGCCGTATGACAGCGAAAAAGATGTGGTTACAAGCGTGAAGATAGAGTTCATGCACAATTCATATTCATTCGAACGCAGAATCAAAGAAGTTTGGGATAAAGACGGAATAACCAAGAAAGGCACAGAAACCACGTTGCTTGTAAACGGTGGGGCTTGCAAAGACCAAACCAGTGCAACGAACAGCGCACTTGATTATCTCGGCATGAGCGGTATGCAAGCACGATTCAGCAAAAACCCTATCTTATCCAAAACGAACTTGTTTACACTTCTCTACAACGCACAAGCATTAAGAAACATGGACTACAAGGAACTTCGGGCGATTATTACCGATATGGTGGGCGAAACCGATTTCAAAACCATCATCAACGAGAACCCCGAAAAGTATATGAAATTGGTTCAGCCGTTAAGAGATCACGGCATGGACTTACAAGCCCTAAAAACCGATACACGATCGAAAATATTCGATGAAAAGAGCGGGTTCAACAAGCAAGCAAGCGACCTAACCGCAAATATCAAAGCGTTTGACGAAAAAGGAAAGAGTGTTGTTGACGCAGACGCGCTCAAAACCGCAAAGGAAGAAATCGTTGCTATTGACAAAGACATTTCCGAACTTGAAAAGAGAAAGCAGACATCATCAGCCGATTTAGTAAGGCAATACGACAGCGACATTACCGCCGAGCAGAACAAGATTTACGAACGGCAGAACGTTTTGAGAAAAGAACACGAAGACAAACTCGCCAAACTCAAAAATGTATCACTCGAAAAAGACTTGGAATCAAAGCAAAAATCGCAGATCGGCTATCAGCAAGACCGCATTGACTTGAACGAAAAAATTAGCAAGAAAGAAACCGGCAAGTCCAAAGCCGATAACTCCTTGAAATCAAAGAGATCAGACCTTGAACAGTACGAAAAGGAAATTGCACAATTAAAAGTCGATTACCGGAAATTAAGCAAGCCCGAAAACGTAGATCACTTCACTTGCCCGAAATGCAAAGCCACGTTCTCTGTGGTGGAAACGGTAGAGTATCAAGAAACCGCAAAACCGAAACTTGAAACTATCGCCAAAGACGGAATCAACAAAGCGCAACAAATCAAGGACATCAAAGCCGAAATCGAACAACTTGAAATTGACCTTGAAGTTTTTGACGGTGCTATTGTTGAACTTCAAAAACAAAGAACCCAACTGGACGATAACATCAAAGCATTATCCGATGATATTTTAGTCGTTCAAGGCAAACTTAAAGAACAGAAAGACACACTTCCGGTTTTAGACCTTGAAAACGATTCCGAAATTGTTGCTATCAAAGGTCAAATTGGAAAAATCAAAGAAAGCAAGCAAACCGCGCTGAACAATTACGACCAGCACATCAGCGACATCAACGTTAAAATTGACGAACTGAAAGCCAAAAAGCAACCGTTTACCGATACCGTCAACTTGGAAAGCAACGCTCGGTCATATCAACAAAGCGCAGATGAATCGAGAGAGAAACTCAAAGCCGTCAACTTCAAACTTCAAGAGCAAAAGGACATTGAAACCCTGTGCAAAGAAGTCGAAAAGGAAATGTACTCAAAACTCGATGAAAAAGTTCAAAATGTTTTCGGCAAGAACTTCCAGTTCAAACTTTGGAAACTGAACGTAACCAACGGAGAGTACGACACAAGAATGTGCGAAATCTATGTGCGGGATATTGACAACCATTTTGTGAACATCAAGAACATCAACACGGGAATGTTCCCCATCAGAGCCACAGAGTTTATCGAAACCATCAAAAAGTATTACTGTGTTGAAAAGTCCTTTATTTTCGTGGACGAACTCGGAACGCTGGACGAAAGCCACCGTGAAATGGTTAAAACGTTCGGTGAGCAAATCTTTGCTACCCAAGTGGGAGAAAGTGCCACCGTACAGGAAAAGTTGTTCTAACGGTCAAATTATCGGTTTCGCTGGGCTTCAAGACCATAAAACCACAGCAACAAAGAAAGGGGAAACAATGAAAGATTACGGACTTATGACTTTTCTAAACGAGCAAGTTTCCCCTATTGGGGAGATAACAAAGCAACACCGAGCAAATACAAAGCAAAAAGACATCATAGATTTTAAAGAATGGTGCAAAGCAAACAAAGTACCCGCAGGAAACGGTAAAGTTATAACAACTTACGTTTCCGCTAAAAAGGAGAACCGTACAAAGTGAGAAACGAATCAGTAGAACTGAACTTCACACACCGATGGGAAAGAGATTACTACCATGAAAAACCTTGCAACCACGATTTCAACGTTTTAGTTCTTGACTGCATTTTGCAACTGAACCAAAACCAAACCGCTTTCTGTTTTACAGACGAGCAGAAGAACGAAATCATCAGACGAGTAAAGTTTCCCGTTGTTATTGAACGGCAAGACGGAATCATAGTTTTAAGAAAGGGAGTAAAAATATAATGGGTAAAGACACAATATTAATGAGTAAGTTTGACTATGAACTGTACCGCCGGATTTCCGAACCTTACGATAACCTCTTTTGGAACAAGAAAAAAGAACTTGATAACCGCTTTGGTATTACCGTTTCTCTCGTAAGCGTTTCGGTAGATGTTCAATGCGAAACCGAGATCGAATATGACGAAAAACTTGTACACGCAGACGGAACGGTTGGCTTAACGTTCATAAAAGCCCATACGCGCACTTTTATGCCAGTAATGAGTATTTATATGGTTGACCGTGAAAAAATCTTTGTAAAGACCGTTTTTGAACTTGACGGAATCGAACTTGGCGAAGTATTGGATAAACTCTACTCTGACTTGGAAGAAAAAGCGCAGAACTTATTCGCACCGCACGAAAAAGAAACGGAAAAGGACGGGGAAAAATAATGGAAGATAAAAAAGCGCCAAAAAAAGTTATATTGAGATTAAACCGATTAGGTTGGCATATACCTTATTGCCCAAATTGCGATGGAAATGTGATGAGCAACGAAGAATATACATTTGCATATTGCCCGCATTGTGGGCAACACCTTGACTGGGACGTTAATCCGGAAGGGGAAAAACAATGAACAGAGAGATTAAGTTCCGGGGGTTTTGGTACTCTCTTAATGGGAAAATCAATAGCGTTGTCGGAGATTTGACGGTTATTAGAAACCGCGATAAGTCGCATTTTTATCCCAAAGGCAGTAAAGACGGCGACTGCTACATTTCAAATCAATATGGGGGCGCATACGCTTACCAAGTTATCCCCGAAAGCGCGGGGCAATTCACTGGGCAGTATGACAAGAACGGCAAGGAGATTTACGAAGGGGATATGCTATCGCACGAAGATGATGACGGTATTTGCATTGAAGAAGTGTTGTGGGACAATGAAAATGCTTGTTTCTGCCTAAAAGATTTACTTGACTGCGAAACACTTCCGTTTGATGAATACTTTATTGATGAATTCATAGTTTCAGGCAACATTCACGAAAATAGCGAACTTCTGAAAGGGGAACTAAAATGAGCAACAAAAATGAAGCATTAGACGCCTTAGACGAAATAGAAAGATGGAATCCTTCTCTCGAACAATTTAATTTCGATTTTAGTGAAGAAATCTCTGCTATTCGTGCTGAACTTGAAAAACCGTCATTTGACGAAATATTGAAAATGGTTGAAGAATTGTCAGATGAAGAACACAAGAAAGTTTCCGAATATCAAGCAAGAAATGGTGGAAAGCACCCAGCAGTTATTGAAGCGTATCGCAACGCTTACAGACGAGTAATTAAAAAAATGAACGAAATGAAAGGGGAACTATGAAACTAACTATTGAAGCAGAAGGAAAAGAACCCGTTGTAATTGAAGGGGGAATTGCGCTCGCTATTGTTTCAACGAAAAAAGCCGATGGAATTATCGACTGTGATGGTGCGTTTTATTGCGGTAGTTATCTTGATTTAACCCGCTCATACTTGGCTCTCGGCACTTTAATTCACAATGAACTTATCAATTCAGTTCCCGATGAACGCAAGCAAATGGTTCTAAAAGCAGTACCGATGGAAGAAAGGGAAAAGGGAAAATGATTAAAGACGAAATTAAAAACGGCAAAGAACTGTTAGACAAAATAGAATCACGCCCCGATATGCAGATTTTTCTAACAGAGATTCAGGAACTTCGCGGAAGATTTGTTGCCATTGAACTTTCCATCGAGCCGAAAAAACCCATTGAAGACTTTATGCTTTATTGCCCCAAATGCGGGAAACCATTAGACTGGAGCCGTTAATCATGTTCACATCGGACTATCTCAACCCATCCGAAACCGTTAGACACGAACCGCTGGTGTATCAGTGCGCCGAGTTCATCATCAACCATCAAGGCAAAGCCGTACCGACCGAAGTTTTGGTTCAGAAGTTCTTGGGAACTTTCACGAAAGGCAAGGAAACCCGCGTTCGCCAAGCGGTCGAAACGTATGTCAATGACTTGCTATTCGACAAAATTATCATATCAACACACGATGGCTACCTGCACCCAACACGAGAGCAACGCCCATTAGTCGAAGATTATTTCCGCACCACGAGTAAAACCGCACGGTCTATCTTCTATCGCCGTTCAAATCAAATCAAGCGGTTAAGACTTGACGGGCAATACAAAGAGATTTTAGGGCGATACGACAAGCCGATTTACGAAGCGATTACCGATTCATTGGAAGAAGAAAACGCCGATGACGAGCCGATTATTGCGGTTGGCGTGAAAGTTTACAGCATGGACGATTTAGCGCAAGAAGAAGCGCCGTTCGTTGTCGGCAACGTTGGCGAACAAGTATCTATGAGAATGTAAAAGGGGGTATCAATATGCCACACAACGTTTACCAAGATATGAAAATCGCACATGATGAATGTTATACCACAGAAAACGAAGCCGACAAGTTAGTGCGGTATATTGAGCAATACGGTATCGTTTCAAAACAAGATGTAATATGGCTACCGTTTGACAATGAATTCTCAAACATCTATAAAGCACTCAAAAAACACGGTTTCACTACCATAATGACAAATTTGGAAAACGGTCAAGACTTCTATTTTTATCAACCGAGCAAATGGGATTTAATCATCACGAACCCGCCTTTTAGCGGAAGAACGGACTTAATGAATCGGCTTATATATTTAGATAAACCATTCATTATCTTGCAAGCAACACAGTTTTTCAATAATCAATATGCCGTCAACTTTTTATGTGAGTTTAGTGAAGATTTCAAACTATTACTGCCACGCTCTCGCATGTCTTTCTTAGTTTACGATGAAAAAGAAGATGTGATTAAAACTTCTAAAACAGGTGCTGCATTTTATTCATTTTGGCTCTGCTATAAAACGAATTTGAAGACAACATTTAACCAATTACCCGACAGTGGAAACGAGCGGATCATTGAACGATATGACGAGCAAGGGAACATCATTGAAGAAAACCACATGAATTTGTTTAACTGTGATGATTCCACCCCCAAACTGCTATGATTCTCTCCGGCACGCTCGAACTTTTGAAACAGCAACTTTTAGAACTTGAAAAGGCGTTGGAGAAAACGCCAGAGTATCAACGGTGCAAAGAAAAGCAAATGGCTATTGAGTACATAGAATCTCTGCAAAAGCAGGAAAAGGAGAAAAAAGGGAAATGAAAATAACGATTTATAGAAGCGGATTATGGTTCAGTGGTTTATGCCTTGATGAAGTTGAAATCAAAACAGACCATGAAATGAATATTGATGATATGTACCAACAAAAATACGCGCTTGAAGAATTGGGCTATGAGATCGAAGATGAATGCAATAACCCATTTATGGAAGACAAGCAATTTGAATATTACAACGAGTACAAAGACAAAGTTGTCGTAAGAATTGATTACAAAGACAAAACAGTCTTAAAGATTTTGAAACAATACAACAACATTGAAAATTGCGAAACAACCATTGAAGTTATTACTCGGCTTGGTGCGCTAAACAAACTCCACGCGGACATTGTAAAAATATTCCAAAAAGAATATGGCGTTGAGCAAGAAACCGAGCAACCTAAATGACCCCCGCCGACCTACCGATCTTGAAAGAATGGCTTGCACTCTTGGAAACAGACGGGCAAGGCACAAAGAAACTCGTTGCGGGGAAACTGCAAGAAATCATCAGCGAACTATCGGACACCGATCCGGCGTTTGAAAGGAAAGTTGGCTACTAAAAGGGGAAGTGATTTGCTTGAAAGAATTAAAAATATCTCGACAATGGGCTATGCCGAACTCACTAACATTTCGCATTGAACCGTTGAAACAAGTGATTATCAAACATTCTTCCGGCACGGTCCTGGATCCGTTTTCAAATGACGGTATCATTCAATATTCAATTCCGAATTGCAAGTATATCGGAAACGACATCAACCCGGAAATGAACACCGAGTATCACATGGACGCCACTGACTTCTTGAAAATCTTTGATGATTGCTCGGTAGATACTGTTTTGTACGACCCCCCTTACACGCCACGGCAAGTCAAGGAATGTTATGACGGGTTTGGATTAGACATCACGCAAGAAGAAACGCAGGCATCGTTTTGGTCGAAACATAAAGACGAAATTGCAAGGGTTCTGAAAGTTGGCGGTAAATGTTTATCATTCTGCTGGAATACAAACGGCATTGGGTTAAACAGGGGTTTTGAAATCGTTGAAATAGTCCTTGTCGCTCACGGCGGTTCAAAGAACGACACCATCTGTACCGTTGAACGAAAACTGCAACATCAAACAAGTATGGAACTTGACTAAAAGGGGAGTGGGAAGATGATTAAATTACTATTGCTTTTGTTTCATCATCACCGCTGGGAGCGATACCGAGCGTATAACGG
>Ga0172381_10000430_pt1 | contig 50549 bp, 39 predicted proteins | sample Leawel6488metaG_FD_119754 | JGI IMG/M metagenome (GOLD analysis project Ga0172381, IMG submission 119754) | Leachate microbial communities from a municipal landfill in Southern Ontario, Canada - Leachate well 64-88 metaG | ecosystem: Engineered > Solid waste > Landfill > Unclassified | place... | reverse complement strand
GTAGAACATGTATGATGACATCCAACCGCCGCTTCCGCCGGGGATGCTTGACACCATGCGCTTCAATAGTTCGACGTTGATCATTGTGTGTCCTTATCCCAGTGAAATGCGCGCGGCAGTGACTCTGATTCGCTGGTGCTCTAACGCACGAACGATCTGTCGGTTTTGCCGCAAGTCAAGGTTGTTCAACGGCGTATTCCAACCTAGATTTCCAACTGCAGTGTTTCGATCGTATCCGCACTCTTTCCAAGTCACGCGATGATTTGCAACTTGTAGTCCAGAGCCTACTCCGATAACAGTTCCGCCAGTAAGCACTGCGTCAACTTGCGTACGCACTTTGACAAGCGTTGCATACATCGTATTCGTCCAAATGACGTTGTCATCTCGCGTTTCAATTACGCCAACAATTACGCCAACAAGTAAGCGACCATCAGAAGGCTCGAACGAAATAGCTTCAGCTGAAATCGCGCGTGTTGCTGGATTGAACCAGACAGCATACGCGCTGTTGTCAGGAACTGTAAGTGCGACTGCGTCAAAACCGGTTGCGACTTGACGCAAAACGAAATCTGTACCGATCAAGATAGGATCGTGACAACGAATGCGCGAGAACGTTGCGTTAGCAGTATAGCTTAGCAAATCAGTGAGCTGCTTACGCGCGTGCTTAGTGCTACCAGTTCTGCGAACGCGAACTTCACGCGTGCCAGTGATTGGCGTCAATGTTGTCAGCGATGTCTCAACGCCATCTACAACTGCAGACAATGCAATACCACCAACTCGCCCAGACAGCTTAAGCGCGATTTGCTTGCTGTTTGATGACAGCGTAAGACGCGTTGGAGCAGCACCAGAAGAGTAAAGCTCAAGATACACTGGATACGCTCCAGGTCTGTCAGACGGAACGAACATACGTAGTGACACGCCAGTCTGCACGTCTGAAGAATCGTTGAGCTGGCTGCTTGCGTCAGCTAAGAACAATGTGATCGTTGGCAGTGTTGCCTGATTAACATTGCTCTCTGGATACGTCATCAACGCTAAGAAGTCTGTCGTGAGTTTGATCTCAACATCGAAATCTTGTTCAACATTGATGACACCTGGCAGCGCAGCAGCGAATAATCCGTCAACGCGCGTCGACATGAGAGCTTCATTGAAACCTATGATGGCAGGCGGATTGATCGGCACAGGGAACGATCCGTCAGTCAACATGCTGTGACGCAACAACCTAGCGCTGCTTGGATCACGGAAGTCGATTGATGTGCTTTGTTGGACTGAAACTGCTGTGCGTGAGCATATGATTGATCCAGGAGCCAATCGCAGTTTTCCGCTTGTAGCAGTTGTAGTGATCACACATGGTATCACAACAGGTGTGCTATCGCTGAATCCAGACATTGCGTCAGGATTGACTAAGCCTTCAATAGACCATAGCATGCCGCTAACAAAGTCGCCGCTAGTCTCTGTTGACGTTCCAGTTCCATCTGTGAGTGAGATTGATCCAGTTGTAATTGAGATCGTCAACGTATTCGATCCATCTGCAATAAGTATCGCACCAGACGTGACAACTTCAGCAGATGGTGCAGCACCATGGTTTGTGCGTGTACGCACTATGCTAGTTTGCCGTGTCGTTGTGTTGATCACGTACTTGTAAGTCACGCTGCAAATACGTGCCGTGATTGAGATCGAGAACAGCGTGACTGTTTTGCCAGTCGGCAACAGCGTAGAAGGATATGTCCAAGCGAATGCGCACGTTGCAGCAGTATAACTGAGCCTTGACCAGAACAATGTTGGAGCATTCAACCAGTTGAAGCCGCTGAAGACGTTGTACGCGCCAACTGCATCTGTTGAGTCCCAGAGACTTAGCTGTTGCGCTTCGCCATTGACTGTTGCAGCGACTTTAGTTGGCGTAGCATTGCTTCCAACAGTCACATCAATCAATGACGCGCCAAGTCGAGACGTAAGTGCAGTGCGTTGAGCAGCAATATGATAGTGGTAATTCACGTCATCAAGCGACGTGACAACTTCAGTCACTTCATACTCTGGCAGCACATCAAGCTTTGCGATGTCAGACGACACCCCGTTGCGATAAGCAATGACCTTGAGCGTACCGTTACTTGGCACAGTCACAGGACCAGAAACAGTTGAACTGCTTGCAGTCGGCGTCGATCCGTCTACTGTGTAGTGCAGTGACGAGTTAGGACCATTTGGATTCACAGGCAAAATCGACGCGCTTATCGAAGCAACAGACGTCTTTGGCAATATCGGTTGACGCTGATAGAAGCTCATGCTTTGGTTCAAACCAATCGCATATAATGATCGATCAGTTGTGAGAACTCGAGCTTCTACTGTGTGCGCTTGCGCGTCGAACGGAATCGAAATCGTTGGGGGCGTTGCTGATTCAGCGGCAACGCCATCAATCGTCAGCACATGAATCAAAGGACTCGTATTGCTAGTTTCGTAATTGAAACCGGTTACAACGTCGTCATTAGCTCTAGCTGGTATGTTTATGTTGAACAGGATTGAGAAATAAAACCAAACATCTATTGATGACGAGTTAGACACTTGGCCTGACGCAACGTGTTTCATCACAGCGATAAGCGGATTATTGATCTGATAATCGCTTGGAACTCCAGGTCCTGGCATGACAGGATACGAATTGAACGGCAGCATTGAGCCTGGAGACCAAATCAAAGCTGTTGGACTCGTCGCTGGATCACTGTTGTCGAGCGTATAAAGAATCTGGAATGTTCCATCAGTCGGTTCGTCTTTCCAATGAATTTCAACTGCGTCGAACGCGTCTATGTAGTCTCGTGGCGTGCCATCCTCAGACGTGAAAACTGGTGGAGTTAGCGCAAAAGAGTACGTTTCGCTTGCGACTGGCGCTCGTTCTCCAGTAGAGTCACTCGCGTACGCTGCCTTCACAGTGACACTTGTATTTAGGGCCAATGGATCGCCAACAACAAATGGATTCACATACGGTGTTCCAGTTGGTGGAATCGGCGTCAATCCGATGACAGCCAAATTCAATCCGGAAAGATACAGTGCACTGTCGACAACGCGCATGTCAAACATGTCCCAGATGCTAGGCAAGCTCAATACGCTTTGGATGTTAGTCACTATGACAGTCGCAACACCAGTTGCCGGATCTATTGAATAGACGTTATTACCATTGTACTGCGTGTATTCAAGCGCATACAGTTTTGTTCCATCATTACATATACGGTGATAGCTCGACGTCCATGTGTACGTCACTGATCCTGTGGCACAGTCAACCCCACGGATCTCTGAGAAATTCGTCATCTTCATGTACATGATACCGTTTAGGTACGTCATATGTTCTGGATAGTCGTCAGGCATCGAGCAAACGAGTGTTAAGCTTGCATCGTCAGTGTTGATTGAATACAGTCCAAGCCACGATAAGAACACGTACAATGTAGTTCCGCTTGATTCGATCGCAATGTACTGCCTGTCAGCAGGCCCGATTGGCGTAAGAACTGGCGTTGTAGCATTAGGATCGGCCCATGACAACGCGCGCATGTTAGTCTGATCAACATAATAGATTCGGTTGTTGTGCCAAGTCATCAATTCTGGGACGTGAACGCTGGCAACTGATACAACAGATGTCATCACGCCTGTCGAGCGATTGACTAAATACGTTTCTCCATAGCCGCCAATGTTACCTGATACATAGAGCTCTGGCGCCCTCGAACAGATGAATCGAGTGTCACTTGTTGCGATGTGACTTGGCGCAGGCAAACTGGAACCTTGTGGATCCGCTCCGTCTGTTGTGTAACGCAGCGTCCAGCCTGCAGGTAAGTCAACCGGTGGCGTAAGTGTCACAGTGACAGGCCTGTTCACTGTCTTCGACAGTGGCGTAATCAATGGCACAGGTCGCGTGTCGATCTCGCCAGCAGCCAAGAACGCAATCGCTTGCGCATCTGTAAGTTCATCTGCTACAGTTAGTGGTCCAACTGCAAGTGTCAAGCCATAGCCAGTGTCACGATTGAGCGCACCAATTTGATTTCGCTTGAGCGAATCCCATGTATTGGCCCAGCCTGTACGATACACAGTGCCAGTTGGACTCTTGATTGCCATTGCGACAAGACTAGAACTGTCGTTCTCGATCACGCGCTTGAAAAACGTGACTTTATATATCACATCCGGTGGAATGATTTGTCCATAGAAATCGCCAGTGGCATCTCCACGAGCTGTTACTATGACGCTGTTGTAGTTGCTCCAGGCTAGTTGGAATCCACTAAAGTCGTAGCGATAGCAAATTGCAGGGCACGACGCGTTTGACGCATAGTTCCAAATACAGAACAACATCTGAGAACTATTGCGCATGTCAAGGTCGAAGGACAGTGCATAGCTTCCATGATAGTTGTCGGTGCCGAACTGGTACGGACTGCCAAGGAAGTCTTTGTTTACCGCAGATCCTTCAGGCATGCGCAGGAGACCACCGCTTGTATACGGGCTGCCGTTGTCGATGCCATATGGCTGGCTGTCCGACGCAAGCGTGTAATTCCAGTTCTCAGTGTAGATTCTCATTTGGTCTTATCCTGACGCGGAATTAGTTCGAGACCTTTTGACAGATCGTTTCCATTTACTGCTACTGCAATCCAATCCATCTGTGACTTAGCCCAGAAGCATTGCTTTCCAAGATCTTCTCGATCGCCGCTGTACTTGATTGCTGGTATGCCACCGCGGTATCGAAGTGTTCCAGTCAACAGCAGTTTTATGGCCTCAGGAACGAATGGCTCGTCGTACAACGCGGCAACGCGCGTCAATAGCGCGCTTCCATCGATTTGTGTGGCGGTCTCAAGAAAGCCAAGATCGAAGGCGTTCTCGGTAAGACGCCGTAGGCCAGTAAGAACAGTTGCGTCAGCTGTTAGCGTCTGATCAACGCATCTCGCAGCTAGCTGCATGTCTTTGCGTGTTACCTGCAACAAATGTTCTTGATTCGTGTGATTGCGCTTATGCCAGATATGAGTCACGTAGCTCTTGCGATCAAGCGCAACAACTTCATTGCCAGTCCTGAACATCGTCAAGCCAACGAAACCGTCTTCACCACCCCAACGCCCATCGAAGCTTGAGTTGAACACACGATTTTCATCGCCATCTAGTATCCCGTTTACACGTCGGCATACGTCGATTGCAGCTAAGTTCATGCCAAGGTTGCAGCTCCAGCAAATCCATGAGCGCTCGAATACAAGCGGATTCAATACGAGACGATCGAAGCAGGATCCAAACACTAAGTGCTTGCACCAACTTGCGTTCAACCGTAGATCGTCTTGGACGTCGAGACCAAGCGTCTTCCAGCCAAGCAACGGGAAATCAGGCGTCTGTCCTTCCGGCAATGTTTCATAGCGCAAGCCGCAGGTTATACGTGGCTGTTCAACAGCAAGCTGCAAAGCATGACGCTCAACTAGACTTGGCGACGGTATGCAATCACCATCGCTGAACAGGAATGGCCCGTTCAAGTTGTTAGCCAGTGCGTAATGAATACCAACATCACGTGTTCGACCGGCGCCAAAGCCATGCATGCTCGAATCTGCTGTATCAGTGACATGCAAATCGCAGCCAATAGTCTTGAATGCAGCAATGAAAGTTGCTGCGATTTGGGCAGACTCATCAGCGCATCGATCGCATACGAGGACAATAGCTTTAGGTGCTATAGTCTGCTTGACATATGCTGTCAATACTGGATAGAGGTTCTTCGCCTGGTTGTGAATCGGTATGATGACGATCATGAGACTCGTGTCTCCTGCGCGCGTGTAGTTTGACCAGACAGCGGCGTGGATCCAGGGAATACAACAATGAATTGACCAGACGTTTGCGCAGCATCACCAGTCTCGTCGATTGAACGAACTGTCCAAGCATAGCGGCCAGGCTTTGTGAACGTGCGATTCACAACGCTTGTGGTAGCTGTGAAATCATCATTGAATGTCCATAAATATGACACGTTGTTTCCGCCTGTTGCTACTGCAGTGAACGTAGCTTGCACGCCAGGCGTAACAGAAGATGGTGCTGCAACGGCGAGTGATAAGCGATCAGACACTGTGAATGAGTGCGGGATAGTCTCACCAAGAGACCGTGATTCACCATCTGAACCATACCGCGCGAACTTGACAGTGTATGTGCCTGGGTCTAACACGCGTTCTATGTCGTCAGACACTGTGGCTTTTACTGTGTACTCATAGCCGTCACTGAAGATCATCTTCCAGAATGTTGGCGCGCTGCCAAACATTGGAATTGCTGGCAACTGTGCCTTATCGAATTGCACATAGACATGTCTTGGAATCGACGCGTTGATTGTAGCATAATCTGTTGTCTGATGCGAGAACTCGATCATGCGTACTGGCGATCTGCCATCGTATGCAAAACTGCCGTCTATCATAGCTACAGGCTCATTGACATTTATGGCATTCAAAAAAGAGATCGAAGGCAGTGCAATGATTGTAGCTGCGTTGTCAACAGTCAAGACACCTTCATCCAACGAAGAACTCATTGGTGTAAGGTTGCTGCTGCGCTTATATAGAACTTGATCGCCGGCCTTATAGTACAGCGCAGCAGCATTTGGATTCTGCGCTGGACTCCACTTCAATGGAACCATGCCGTTGCTCTCAGGATACGAACCGACAGCATAGTTCTCAACAGGTACATCGTTGTTGTCTGTCAACACAGGTGCAGCAGGAGGCGTTGGCGTTCCGTAGTCGAAGCAGTTGTCTAACTCGCTCGCAGTCAATCCAGCATAGCCGCGCACAAAGCCAGCACTAGTGACTTCATTATGCCCGTTGTTCTCTTGCACGCGACGTTGACGCATGATTATTCGAGGACGTGGCAGTTGAGCAGGCGTTGGCCCGCAATCGACCCAGCCTGTATCAAAGATCGGCGCGTTGAGTTCTGTTTCTGGCATCAACATCGTGCGCAACAGCATGCGGCCAGCAGCAATTTTGCGGCCGCAATGCCATACAGGACGTCCGAACGCTGAGATGTAAATAGGTATGCTCAACGCAACAGGTGTCCAAGTCGACGTATTGAAAAGCTGCACGTACGATATTGGCGTTGTGTTGTTCTTAATGTACTCGCATAGCCGCGATGATACGCAACTCTCTGTGACGTCTGTTACGAGCACGACATCGTTTATTGCAGCTCGATCTGTGTCCCATCCACAGAAAATGGAGTTGTCAGTTCTGCCTGCTTCTGTAGCTGTCTGCCGTCTAAATCTGAACCAAGCATTGCCATTGTCGAACGTGTCGTACGGGAAATCGAATTGATGCTCGCGGAAGCGATGAAGCAATTCGTTTGTTAGTACTGGAGCACGCATTGTAGCTTCGGTTGGATCTCCATACACGTCACCTGTCATGCCGTTCACTCTAAGCTTGACGTCTAAATACGTGTATGCGCGAAGCAATGATGTCCAATCGAAATAGACATCCGATAGACTACGCTTGATATTCCAAGACCCATACTCAGTGCAGATCTTTGAGCCATGCCCAATTTTCGATGCTATCCTGAACAAGCTGGAAGAACTTGCGACACTGCTCACAATCATTACGCGTCCAACTATATCAACTGGCAATGGATCGAATGACGCGTCTGTTGTGCTGTTGTACGGCACAACGTTGAACGCTTCGCCTGGAGATGTAGCGTACAACGATGTGATAGCTTGACCGACAATTCCTGGAGTGACAGTCACAGTTGCACCAGCAAAATTCATGTTGCTTGGACCACTGATTTCAATAGTGCCTGGCATCACCCATGGATAGCTTTGCGCTGGCTCTCCGCCAGTCACCACCATGGCTTGTATTTGCTGCACGGTATACGCAGCTATGCCTTCTCCTGTGAACGATAACGTTGTTAGCTCGTCGACTCCAATCACTGTTGGCTCAGCTGTTAAAAGCTGTTCAACAACAAGTGAGTCTATAGCGTCATAGCCACGCACTATTATGTTGACAAGCAAGCCACGAGCAAATTTCACTGTGACTCGCATGTATGTAGCGCTGTTTGCGTCATATGTTGGCGCTGTTGCAACGTCAGGTACTATGCCAAAGTAGTTGCCAACGCGAGCCAAGTGCCGAGACACTCCAGGCATTTTCAATCTGAAATCGCCTGCTATAGTGAAACCAACAAATACTCCCTCGTATTCACCGTATTCATTGAATACAGCCACGCCACAGAAAGCTGGCAGCACGTCAGAACGTAATGTGACTCCATCACCAGCTGCATCATTGACTGTCACAGAATTGTTTGGTGCGTCGAATGTTGCGTTGTTAGTAACATTCCAAAAACGCTGTGAGCACACGTTGTCAATCGGTGAACACAACACGTTGTAACCAGTCAAAATTGACCAAGCTGAGCCGTCACTTGCGTGCAGAACTTCCCAGAACCTTGCGTACTTTGTCACCGACGATGTAGCTCCGATAAATGCTTTGGCCGCTACTTGCGTTGAAGCTCTCAAGAACAATGGACCAGTATACAAATCTGACGATTCAGTCGGCTCTGATCCATCGAGTGTGTATCGAATTTGAGCATTGGCGTCCGTGCAACTGATCTTGACCTGCATTGCTGTGCCTGTATCAATCGATCCGCTACGCGGCGCTATCTCAGGAATCGGTACAACAGTTGTTGGACCAACATACTGCGTGATCATCTGGCTGATTTCGCGATTGTAGCTCACAGCGCGCAACACACTCGGGTCAGCGACAACCATCGATACAGGCGTTCCAAGAGTTCCAACAACAGAACGGTTGTTGATGACAAGCTCGTACTTGTCTGCAACATATGCGCCTTCATTGATCGTTGCAATGATGCGTGAATGACTGTCTGGTGTGATCGTAACGAGCTTGACGCCGTTTGGCTGTGAGCTCACAGCAATGACCGGGTCAGCAGGATCAGGTACTAGTTCGACGTTGCCGTTCTCAATGAAGTCATTTGCATGTGCAATACCGCAATTGACGAACGTTGAGTATGGCGCAACTGTCAGCACGCCATCTAGCGCAATGAGCGCAACGGTTGATCCGGCGCCGCCGCGCAAGTCTGTTTGCCAGAAATGACTTGACAAGCCAGTTGAACCAGCGCCATTAGCACCATCAATGTTATTGCGCATAACATTCCTATCTGGTATGGCTACGTTACCGCCAGGCAACCAACCTGTGTCTGCAATAAGCGTTGCTCCAGCAGCATCCCAAATACCGAATCTGAACATCCCAAGGATCTCGTTCCAAGCTGCTCTCAATTTCAAGCCACTTCCAGAAACAGACAAGCTTCCGTCAAATCCAGTGATCAGCGTTGCTGTTGTACCGCGGATGAAGAAGTTGATCTGGCCGCCGTTGCGAACAAATTCGATCAGACGAACGTTTGATGAGAACTCAGGAGATGCTGTGTGTGCACCGAACCTGAATGAACCTGTGGTTGTGATGTCAAGTTCAAGACACTGGTATTTCTCTTCACGGCCTATTGAGCACAACGGCGAAAACATATCACGCGTGTACATCTTTGATGACACGATACCAGTGACGTTAGTATCTATTGTGAGAGTGCCGCCAGACATAGTACGACGGCCACTGAATTGCCAAGCACCGTTTTCTACCCATGGTTCGATGCGCTTGATTGCACCACCAAATGAGATCACGTATGACGAGACGTCGATCGCGCTGTCACCAATAGATGCATGCGTTGCGATTGCTGCTATTGTAGTGTCTGTCTCAATCATCACAGGTACCGTATACGCTGGTGAAGACAATGACGGCATTGATCCATTTGTAGTGAAACGGGTCGTCGCGCCAGAGCCAGGTCCTGTGATTTCGATTATTGCTTGGTTTTTGTTTATGCCGCGCGGCGGTGCTATAGATGGAGGCGCGCAGAATGTAGCAGTGAGACGCTCTTCAAGCTCGCCAACAGTTAGTCCATCTAGCACAGAAATCGGTCCGATAGACCAATTGCCTTGTCCGCCATTGTTTGTCGAACCAATTTGATTCAATAGGTACGGGTCATATGACACGGCCCAACCAGTCGTGTAGCGCAAGCCACTCGGCGTTGTCACCTGCATCGCGATTTCTGATTCGCTTGACGATATTGGCTTCATCAAATACACAATCGTGTACTTACCGACTTCATTGATTTCGGTTCCGGTGAAGTCACCGTCAACAGTCGAGCCTTGACCAGACGCAAGCTCTACATGCTCATTATACCAAGTATGTGAAACCCAGCCAAGCTTGATTCCAGTGGCAGTGCGCTCGATTGCAGGCGAATACGCAGTGCTGCTATAGCGCAACACAGTGAAGATCATGTTGGTGCCAGCAGCATAAGTATCGAGCAAGAATTTCAAGGCTGTGTTGCCACGGTATGCTTGATCAACGTTAGTCACGTACTTGTTTATGAAGCTGCTAGTAGCTGGGAATTCGCAACGACCATAATTGAAATGCTCGCCAGAGCCGATCATGCTGTACGGAACGCTCGAGAAACCTAGCTCATAGTTCCAGGCCTCTACGTACTTGCGCGCACGAGCTGGCAGTACATAGTTCAAAGACACTATGTTGCTATCGATGTACAGCGCTTTCACTGCGAACGCACGCACTTGAGCTGTAGCAGCAATGTTGAACGGCGCTGTGTACTCAGCCGAGCTTATCGTCGGATCTGAGCCATCTATTGTGTAGTAAATCGTTGCGCTTGCAGACGCGCAAGCAAGCGTGACGTTTGTTGTGTGCGTCTCGCTCTCGACGCTGAATTCAGCAGTCGGTGTTGCGCATGTTGGATTCGCAACGACAACGTAAGGTGTCGTGACTATCTTACTGTCAACAAAGTCGACCAGGACTGCATATGCCTTGATCGTTGTATTCGCAGTCAAATGAATTGGTGCCGAATACGAAGCTGACGTTGGTGTCGGATCAGATCCATCAAGCGTGTAGTAGATCACTGCACTTGGAGTAGCACATGTGATTTCAACGTCGACGCTGAAGTCAAACGAGCCTGCTGCTGGAGCAAATACTGGATTTGCACATGTAGGAACTGGGCCATTGGCTCTCAAGTCATCGGCTTCAAGACTAGTGAGCTGATCTTGCACTGCCATCGTTCCAACGAGCCACTCGCCAGAACCTGAAGTGTTAGAACCAATCTGGTTGTGCTTCGTGCTGTCTCCAACAGGATTCCAGCCAGACACAAAAGTAGCTCCGCTTGGAGCTCTTACATGCATCGCAATTTCAGAATTGTTGCTATCAACTATGCGCCTGAGATACATCACTTGATACGTACCGACTTCGGCAACTTCTTGTCCGTTGAAGTCGATGTCTACGCCAGCGCCATTTCCGCTACTGGAACCTAGTCCAGCAGTGTAGCTAGACCAGCCAAGCAACACGCCAGAAGCTGAACGTTGGATTGCTGGAAATGACGAGCTGCCACCGTAAACCAAGATGATGAACATCAAGTCTACAGCTGCACTGGACATGTCAAGATCGAATGTCAACGCATAATTGCCGTCATAGTTCTGACCTTGAAAATCGTAGTAGCCTTGGAAATCTTTGTTGACGAACTCTCCAACAGGCAAATGCAACGAACCAGCAGCAGTGTACGGACTGCCATTGTTGATCGCATACGGGAGCGAGTTGCCTGTTAGCGTGTAATCCCAGGTCTCATTGTAAGTTCTCATTGCTTCTGTCTCCTGGTAGCGCGGCGTAATAGCACGATTAGACTCTCAATGGCTTCGTGATTCTTACGGATCTTCGGATGAAGTCTAAGTCCTGGCAATTCATCACACCAACGCCAGCTCATCGACTCGAATGAAAGCTTTGGATCAAATTCGTTGTTGTAGATCTTTATGAAGATCCAGACACGCCTTGACACACGCATACTGCCATCGAACTCACGTGCGTCAATCCCGATTTCTTCGCGAAGCTCACGACGGATCGCATCGAGTGGCGATTCATGCATCTCGATGCCGCCTCCAAAGAAGCCCCAAGTCTGCGGGTTGCCAACTTGGTTACTGCGTAGCTCCATCAAGAACCGACCAGTTTGCTTCGCGTAGATCAAGCAGAAAGCAGCGCCAACAGGGCCACTCATATAATAGCCTCACACGTGAATTCAGCTTGGAAGTAGTCATTGAAGCGCACGTCAGCAACAACGCTATGGATGTTGAACACCTGTCCATCAACAACAATGTAGAATTTGATGCTGTAGTTAGTGCGCAGCCCAACAACATTCGCAGTCTTGCGCTGGCCAACAATGTAGAAGTCAAACGGTTTCGTCAATAGTCTGTTTGCTGTGCGTTCGATTAACAGCGCTGCTACAAGCGTAGCAGGCAACGCGATCTCAGTGCCTAAGTAACTGAATTGTAGCACGTCAGACGTTGTCAACCACAGCTTATAGCAGTAGCTCTCATTTGACGCGTTCATCACTTTGACTGTACCAATGCTGTCGGCATTGTTGAAGTCGGCAGCAACGCGCGCTGAAAACATCAAGTACGGATTCAAGCCACGCCGAACACTGAAGATGCGAATCGGACTTGTGACTTGTCTAAGAGACGTGTTGAAATTGAAATACGCGTCATTAGAAAACTTCAAAGCCGAGCATTCTAGCTCGGCATAGCCATCGTCATCACTTGCATTGTCTCGAATTAGTCTGCCAAGATACGTGCCAACAGCCGTCTCGCCTGGCGCAGTAGTGTATCCATTCCAAAACGCCTTTAGACCGGCGCCTTCAGCTGCAATTTCAGTCTCGCCAGGTCTTTGCACTACCATTGTTACTCCTCGAAATCGTCTGCGATGAATGCGTCAGCATCAGTCGCTTCGAGATAGGCGTTGTCAGGATAGATGATGTTTGTCAGCGCGTTTGGTGACATATACAAGCCAAATGAAAGCAGCGGGCTGAAGCACGCAATTTGCAACCAAGCCCACTGATGCCCAACAGATATTGCGTAAGTGTTCTCAAGTCCACCATTGCCAAGCTTCTGAGGCTCAAGGTCGATCCAATCATATCCTTGATAGCGCTGGTACTGCGTAGTTGACTTGAAGATCGACGTATCTTGCTGGTACCGCCAGCCATAGACACGAAACGCGCCAGTCGGCATCATCTCGCGTGCTTGCGCGTAGATCAACAGAAACGGTGCAGTGTGGTTAGCGTCGTAGTTCAATGGCAAGCGCACAGATCGATAAAGCGGTTCTGCGTATCGCGTGTCGCGCACACCACTCATTGTCTGACGAGGCAATGGCCAGTCGAATCGCGCTGACAAATCTCGAAAGCGTGGGCGTTCGAGATCTTCAATTATGATCGTCTTCACTGGAAATTCCTCAAGGCCAAGCCTCCAATGAGTCCAGCTTGCTGATCAACCGGACCTCTGTTAAGAGTTGAAGGCTTCAGCATGCGCGCATCAGTGATTGCTGATACAGTGCCATTGTGTTCAACGTTGGCGATCTTGCAACGAGCGCTTCCTCGATTACGTGCGCCGGCCATTATGGCCAAGCGCGTATTTCCGACGTTCTTCGAATCAAGCACAACCCATCGCGTCAACTTACGCCAAGCGCGAGATGTGAACGCGAAAGAACTGCGTTCTTTCTCAGGGTTAGCCGGCTCATAGCAGCTCAAGTCATTCAATTCGATTGACTCTGTTGCTTGAGCTCCAGTTGCATCTATTCCAGCAATCTGCAGTTTGACGTAAAATGCTTTGTCTTCATCATAGCCAGGATCTGTCGACATGTTGTCGATGATTGCTGTTGAAATCTTGCAATAATGATCAGGCCCGTCCATCACATCGCGCTCTTCAATCAAGAAGTACTGCTTTGCGTCCGAATCGTTCCTGATGCTCTTCGTCATGTACATGCGAAGCTTAGTGCCGTTTGGCAATGTGCCTTGTGGCTGATTGATCTTGAAGTACATGTTCACAGCATCATATTCGCTCTCAGCATATGTTGCGCTGCCACCTGCGAAGTTAGTGACATCGAATTTGTTGCTAGCGACAGACGTTGCACTCAACGAATACGTATTGCCTTCAACACCAAGCTTGTTCACAGTTATCGAAACGCGTTCTGCAACGCTAGATGCAATAGCACGACGTTGAAATAACGGATTGTTGTTCAGCGCAACAGCGAGACTAAACGCAGTGTTCTCTGTTGTCTGTCCAACGTTGAAATCAACGCCAGCAGCAAGTGACACGTAATTCGTTGCACTGCCAAATGATACTGTAATCTCATCGCTTGCATCAAGCGCGTTCGAAAGTAGATCGATTGAAGCAGTTGCAGCCATGCCAGACGGCACTGCTCCAGTACCAATGACTTCGATATAGCCTTTGCTGTTTCGGCCTGATTCAAACGGATCAACGACGTAGGTGAAAACATCTCCATCGCGTACTGCACGAGCATCGATGAACACGAAATTGTCGTGGCGTCTCCAATAGTGACTACCTAAAATCTGGCCGTTACGTCGAACAATGCCATCCCATTCAGACTGCACTAACGCGTAGTACGCGCCAGCCCAATGAGCTTGTAGCATCAAAATGGCTTCATCACCTGTTGATGCAAGCGTGTAGATAAGCCGACGAGTGCCAATGAAGTTCTTGTCTAGAATCATGATCGAGCCACTCGGATTCCTGATCTGCTTCTTCATCGGGCTGTTCACGACACCGAGCGCTATTTGCGAGTAGACGTCTAGTGACGTTGCGTCAACTGTCATCGCACTTGTATCAGCAAGTGATGCGACTTCAATCAATTGAGGCGCGGTCTTAAGCACGCCAGTTGAATCAACTTCGACTGCAATGTCGAGACTGAGACCAGCAAACTTGCCAAGATCACATGACTGTGCTTCAGGTTCGACAACTCGTCCACCTGCAATGACAGGTCCTTCAGTCACAGCACGAAAATCGATCACAGCAGAGAACATGCGTTTCGGCACAATCTCAAGATCGTTTGAATGCGTTAGCGTGACTGTCACAGGACCTGGATGAGAGAATCCAAAGTCCATGAGCGTTGTTCCGTCAACCCAGTCAGCTGCAACTTCGTAGCCAGTGTCTGTTGCTTGCACTAGTGGCTTTGCAGTTGGGATTGCCGGCAATATCGCGTAATAGCGTCCTGGTGCCACAAATCGACCAATCGGATCGATCGAGATCTCGTAGTCAAGCTGATACGCTGTTCGACGACCAGGAATGCCGTAGTCGCTCTCAGATGGCACAACATAGCCAGTCGGAAACAGCTGTGCAAGAAGTGTCACGCCATTCACGCTTAGGTCATCTATGCTGATGCCATGCGCATTGGCAGCATTCGTGTATTTGCCCTTTGCTGCTCTGTGCTCGACATCGGCAATCGCAGCGTTCGGCCTGTTTTGACTATAGTACAATGCAGTCTGATCGATGTCTCGCTGCGTATCACTCTTAGTCAGCACGGCCAACAAGATGCTGTGCTCAACGTTACGTGCGTCGTATTCAACAGATGTCATCAGTTCGACGTACGATGTTGGGTAGCGTTCGAGCTCAACTGTTCTGTTGAACTTGTTAGTAGTCGTAGCTGAAATCGACTCGATTGTGAGCACCAAAAACAGCTTGTCATTGTCTGGCCATTGTAGATCAGTGATGTCACCTGACAGAGTTGCAGCCGATCCATCTGGAAACAATGCAGTTCCAGTGGTAATGTGCAAGCGTTCTTGAGTTGCATCCCAAGTGACTGCCAATTGCGATGGCTCAAGCGTTTCAGATACCTGCGAGATGATCCCGCTGATGATCATATTTCCGCTCAACCCAAGCAACTTTGAGATTGCCGTTTGCAGGCCCTGTAGGTCACTACTAAGCAGCGCCTCTGAGAATTGCATCACAGGATTATCCCTCCGCTTGACAGCACTAGTGCCGAGCGATCGCTGTTGTGCGCAATTGAATCCTCAAGCTGCTTGAACACCGGCTTGAGCATCAAGTGCCCACCGCTCCAGCTTTCAGCAGCATGCGTGTTTGCAACATAGGAGTAGTTCATTGACCTGTAGCCACGACGAATCGGGTTAGTCGATATGTTCAATCGAGCGCTTGCTCCACCAGCAAATCGAAATTCGATGCGCTGTGCTGCGCCAGACCACTTCACGTTCGTTGGTGTGCCAAAATCGAGTGTGATGACGTCGTCGATCACGAGTTGTTCAAGCTCAGCTTGTCCAGAGATCAATAGATCAATTTCGACTGGTACAGGCATAGGCAGTTCAACGCCAAATGCAGCTTGCCCAAGCTCGTCGAGCTCGAGTTCAATCACATCAAGCGACCGCGGCGTCATATGTCCGTGCTCGAAACGCCAGAGACAAAGATCGCCAGCACGTATAGGCAAAGTCACACCGACTTCGTTCCTGCTTGCCGTAGCTGTATCAATATCATAGCTGTGGAATTCAGCAGTGACAAGCAGCTCATCTGATCCGACACCAAATGTCTTTCCACCTGCAACGTCAAACACATATGGGCCTGACATGCTTGGCAGTGGCACGCGCGCAGATCGATACGCAACAAGCGTTTTCAAGTAAGCGAATGAATTGACTGCCACGTTCTCGACTATCTCATTCACAGTCACGCGCCAACGCGAACGTTGCTGCGTAATCACTGCGTCACGTGAAGCGGCCGTTACTTTGGTCTCAGGCGTAGTGATGATTGTTGCCATTGGTCGTGACACAAAGAACAACCGATCACCTGGAACGATGAACGTATCGACGTCAACGATCAGCTCAGTCTCACCTGGCTTTGCTGCGCGTACAACAGTTGCTGGAAAAGCAATGTAGTTGAGACGAGTGTCAACAGCATAGTTGCCAAGCAACGGTGCGTCGAGGTACAACACATATGTCGTTGATCCATCGGTCTCGAAAATCGCTTGGTAGCGCGTGACAACAGTCTGCTCAATTCGAGCGATGTCAAACAACGCGCCGTCAACCATGCCAGGAGGCAGGCTTCCAACGAACAGCTGACGTTCACCTGTAGAAGCGCGGCGTTTAAGACCGATCGACAAACGTGATGAGATAGTGCCAATACCAGCGTCCACGCGAGCCGCAAAACGAGCCTCGCCAGTCATCGCTGGATCTACGCTGATTGGCATACCTCCATACGTCCAGACTGGAACAGTCCGCACTGGAAGCTGTTGCCGCAGCAGCTCGCGTGCCGCGATCACTTCGGAATCTCGCGCACGCGCTTGATTGCAGCCATCACGCGTGAATAGTTGGAGCCGTCCTTGTTCGCTGCCTCGATGATTGCGCGGATGGCTTGTGGCACTGTTGGCTTGTTAGCCGTACGACCAATGACGCGCTCATTGAGCAACCATAGCTGACGCTTGCTCAAACGCAGTGCGTTGAACTCTTGCTCTGTGAGACCAAAGTCACGTAAGTCACGATTGATCAACTCGTCGAATAGCTCTTCAGGCGAGAGCTCACTTGGCTGATTGAGCGCGCCATTCGATTGTGGAACGTCAGAGATGATCTCAGCAGAGACGACTTCGTCTTCATTGATCGTCACTTGGATGTCTTCCCAAGGATTGGCCTCTGTCGGCGTGCTCTTTGTGAAGACTTCTGTCGTGATCTGCGGCTGCTCTGGTTCTACTTGCGTGGGCGCAGCAACAACTGCGACCAGCGCGTTTGCGTCAATCGGTTGTGGCTTTGCGTAGGCCGGATCGAAGTATGGCAGTGGCGTAGGCTCAGCGTGGACCACACGCACAGTTCCACTACGGACGCTCTGACCGCCAAGCAGCTTAGCGCGCACGCCAGCATAGGCTCCTTGCGTCATGACAATTGTGCCATCAGGTCGTTGAACTACGAGTTCTACGTTGTGCGGGTGGTTGTCCATTATGTGCCTCAATTTGTTAGTGTGTGAACATCAAGCGGTTGACAAAGATCTCGCGACTGTGCTTTACGTGAATCGGAATGCGCAAGCGAGCGTAAGCGTATTCGTGACCGACTTCGTTCGGTATCGGGCTTGACACAACTTTTGCAATCGCAACGATCTCACCGATTGATCCGTTGGCATCAGCAAAGTCCAGGCGTGAAACGAAAGCTCGTGTTCGTGGATCTGCGTCCTCAAGCTTGAACCATGGTGCATAACCGCTTATTGGCCAGGCTTGTCCATTCACAACGTCGGCATCAACTGTGCCGCTAAATTGCTGTGTCACAGTCAACAGCGCGCCAGTACGTGCTGCAAGGAAGCCAACAGCTGCTGCGCCAAACGTCCAACTGCGAATCTCAAGGACCGCGTTGTTGACTCGAACCCATGCTGCAGAATTGAACGTGTTAGAAGCGCGCAAAGCGTCTGCAATGTTCAATGCTGTGCCAGCTGCATCAACGCCTGCTTCGAAGTCAACACCATATGCAACGTTCACAACACCAGCAGGCGTCGTGATCGTAAGCACTTCATTTGACCAAGCACCAGCGCCAACTGAAATCAACGCTGTATTTGGACGCGCGAGGCCTTGTGGTGTCAATGGTTTGGTTGGATCCCAATACGTGTAACCGCCGCGGCCAATCACATAGCCAACGAGCTTGAATAGCACATTGCCTGCGAGAGCACGCGCGTTCAATTGCAGTCCCTCATCAGTGATCACGATGATTGGGTCGCCAGGCACACCATCATATTCGCCATTCGAATCGATGAAGCTTCTCTCAATTGCGCCTGCATCTATGTCAGACACAGTCGTGATGAGCGTATTGAATCGTAGGTTTCCACAGATGTCCATTGTGGACGCAGCTGCCCAAGTAGGTAGTGCGCTGCTGTCAGCTATGCCAAGCAAATCGCTGCCATTCAATTCAAAGTCGGCTAACGCCTGGTCAACACTATGAGTAGCAGCAAACAGATGAGTAGCTGCCGATACAAGCCCAGACGTTGCTGCACTGCCAGCTACATTTGTCTCACAGCCATAGAACCCAGTGTTCTGCACATTGCCTGCAGCGTTCACACCATATCGTGTCTTTGTTGTCGCCGAGTACTGGTGGCCTTGGAACGCGCAATGCGAGATGCGAGCTGTGCCAGACACTAGCGTCGTTTCAATGCCAAGTTCTGATTTGAACTCTTCTGCAATCGATGAACCGATCACATCAGCAGTTCCATTGATGAGCGACTGCGCAAGTTCAAGATCGAGCATTGCAGGTGAGGCACCAACAGAAATTGTGTCGGCTCCGATGACGTCAACATTGGCGCCTGTCACGCGTACTTCAAGTCCGTGTGTGGCAATCGCTGCGCCGATCGCAACCGCGTTTCCTTCAAGCGTGGTTGCAACAATCCAACTGGTGTTAGGCTGTAGCGAAAATGTAGCCGCACCAACGATGAATTGCAGCACGTCATCACCGTTGGGCGTAAGCCCGACAACAGAGATGCGGTACTGTTTCAACGAGTGCTTCTTGTCAACGATCGAGTTCTCGACAACCAGCATTGCGTTCGGCAAATCAGACAAGCGCGCTGCTTGATCAAGGCCGATGATCATGCCATTGATCTTGAATGGAACAGTTGTCTCACCGCGCACTGCTTCGTAGTCATCTGCATACCAAGCAGCAGGATCATTTGGTTGCTCAGCCTTGACTTCGATCGCGCCATTTGCATTGGCCTCGATCTCAGGCAAGTTGAGAGCGAGTCGGCCACGACGAATCGCGTGAACAACAACTCGTCGATCAAGCGCATCTACAGTCCTGGCCCAGTTCTCGAAGTCAGCAGGAGACCAACGATCTCCAGCTTTACCTGTACCGCTACGAGTCTTCGAAAGGTCGAGATAGTAGTCTTGAGCTGGTGGAACATAAAAGTCATGTTCGAACGCACCAGCATCGAGACCTTCATTGCCGAGCGGGAATGCAGAGCGCCGAAGTTCACGCGCGTCAATCTCAACGAAAGAGCGTACGTCAACAGTCAAATTCGAGATGTAAGGTGCAGCACCAATAGCAGTGCTGTTGTCAAGCAATGCAAAGTCTGCTACGTCGAAGTCAACGTTGGACGGATCAACGAACGGCTGTGCAGCATTCAGCTGCGATATTGCATCGATGTTCGCGCCAGACCACGTTGCTGTTCCAGCAGCGCCTGTGTTGACAACACAGCATCTGATTGTGACTACGTCTCCACCAGTACCGAGCACTGTAGTGTTTGGCAAGTTCACAGCGCACAGCTCAAGATTCAGTGCGCTAGTTGAGGCACCGAACGCGCCAGACGAAACGCCGGCCGTATGCTGCACGTGTATAGACGAACCAATGATCCAGCCGATCGCATGGCCAGCGCCGAAGCTAGCGATTCGACCAGCGCAACTTGAGCGGCTTCGGACAACGCTGTTAGCCAGCACGAAACGAGCTGAGCTAAGCACAGTCGGCTCGATGAAGTTTGCACTGCCGCCATTTGCGAATTCGAGCTTCAGCGACTTAAAGATGACCAACACGTTTGCGTTTGGCCTTAGCTTCTGCGCGCTTAAGATCGGCAGCCGACGACGGCTTGCCTTCCAGCCAGCAACTGTGATTGAGCCAATACCAGCATAGCGTCGATCGAGTGCAAGTGTGTTTGGTGACAGCACTCCAAGATCAATTTCAGCTAGTGGGCTGCTGTCATTTCGTCCGCGTATCAAGTAAGTGACTGCGTTGTCTACTGGAGCGCGACGCGTCCAATCAAGCAAGAAATCTGTGATCGTCATTGGATCATCGACAGATCCTGCTGCATTCGACAAACCACTAGTGGACAAGTCAACGTGGAATTCAAGCGCGTTCAGCAGATGCGTCTTTTGGAAAGCACCAGCGTCAGCATAGCCTGTCACGCGATCACGACCGAAAACGTCTGTATCAAGCGCTTCGATTGAGATAGTGGTTGGCACTATGGCATAGCCTAGTCCAAGCGCTGCTCCGCTATGCACAGGCCAGTATGCGCTTGAACGCACGACTGAACATCCATCAGATCCAATGAACGTGAAAGGATCTTCATGCGTTGCATCGATTTGCAGCGGATTCCAGATGATCTGCGTAAACGGATCGAGACCAGCGGCGTCAGGCTCGAACGTTTGTGGGCTGACACCATTGTACAAAATCGACGATGACAGAAGCCCGTAAGCACTGCCACCTGCGTACAGCGATGTTGTTGCTGTTGTCCACGTCACGACAGCAGTAGAGCCAACAGATTGCGTACCGATATTGCGGCCGCTATACAGCTGGCAACCTTCGACGCGCACAAATTCGTGGCTGCCGACAGAGTTAGCTCCATACAGCACTGTGTTGTGCGCTGCGCAAACGCGACTTGTCGAATCAGCGCCAACAAATGAAATCAGACGATTGCCATAGCCATTGTCAGATACGATGTTGTTTTTGAAGACAAGCGTCGAGTTCGTCGGTGTTGTGACGTCAATGAAGCGCCAACCGTTTGAAGCAAGCGGCAATGCGAGATCAAGCAATAGACCTGACACGCGAATGTTGAGCCGTAGCGGATTCACAAATCGAATCAATGCACCTGTTGAGCTTGGCGCAGTGATGCCAACACCATACGCAGCAGGTGAGCGTAGTACTGGGAATCCATATTTGCTTGGATTCGCAGCGCTGAACGCTATGCGTGAGCCTGGCGAACAGCTGAAGTTCATGAACGTGATTTGGTTTTCAGCTGTGAACAGGTTTCCAACACCACGTAGTTTGAAGTCGATGTTAATCGCAGCGCCGTCAAAAGACATGCCGGTATCGAGCACACTGCCCGTATCGAATGCTGCGGCCTGCACTGCAGCAAGCCGATCACGCACGTCGCTCCATGAATACGGATCGGTCTCGGTGCCGGCATAACCGGAACCAGAACGGCCGATGTCAACATGCTTGATCTCAGACATCTGTTATTCCTTGGTTGCGCTTGGTTGGAACGCGATGTTTGGGTAAGTGCGAGAGCGATTGATGTCACGCACGTATCCGAGTTCGTCGCGAACACCAGACAGTCGAAGTGCGAGCAGGTTTTCCATGAGCTCAAGCTCGAGCTGGCGCTCGGCCCAAGTGTATTGATCGTTGACGTACGGAACTTGAGACGGTGAGTATTTCTTAGCCGTCTCGATGGATGTCTGTTCTGCGTGTTGCTCTTCTGGCGTCAGCGGAGAATCAGCGAGTGCATCAGCAAGTTCAGCGTCATCATGGTTTGAAGTTGTCATTTGGTTGTGTCCTTAGTTGGTGATGATGCAAGAAACGGGCCGAGAGGAAACCCCTCGGCCCGCCACTGGCGAACGACGCGCCTGAGAGGGTTAGTCCCGCTTCAGGTCAGCGTACTTGCCGACGCCTTCCTTCCATGACTTCTTCACGGCGCGAGAGATCTTCGGGCCGACGCCTGGACGGTGGTGGACTGGCTGGTACCCTGCAGCGCGACGACGCTTCATGACGACGGCCATGATGTTGCGTGCGGTGTCGGTGACCGGCTTGCCCGAGCGGAGGAAGACTCCATTTGGCTTGCGAATGACGCGAAGCTTGAGCTTCTTGTCGGTCTTGGCCTTCTCGAGGATGGTCTCGACCTTCTTCTTGTCCGTGATGAGCTTGCCCTTGTAGATGCCGATCCAGCGGTTGCCCTTCTTCTGGTAGCGCTCGGGCAAGATCGTGGTGATCTTCTTGCTGTAGCGCTTTGAGGCGGCGTCCACGAACACGCGGACTTCGTCGGTGTTGGGCATCTCAGCAACCAGAACTTCGTAGCCGCTGGCCTTGAGTTCCTGGACGGCAGCAGCGATGCGAGCGTCAGTCTTCTTCATGACTATTCTCCATTGTAGGATGACTTGTTGAACTTGTGATTTGATTTGCAAATTGGATTGATGAGTGGGAGCATAGCTCCACGTGATAAGAGTTAGTCAATTCTGGACTGACTAACTCAAAGTTTGAAGTATTCGCGCAAACGGTCAAGCAATCCGCGTGACGGCTTGTCTTCTTTGATCAAGCCCATCTCATACAGCGCTGAATCGACTTTGATATATTGCTTGCCAAGATTTTCAATGACGTTGTGAGCGAACCACCAAGTGTTCTGTCCATCGTTGAGTGTTGGGATATCGACTTCACCTTGACGTAGCTGCGAGAAGATCACAGCTTGTAGTGGGTTGTCAATCTCGCCACTAAATATGGTCAGTGGCTTATGCATTCTGTCACCGCTGCTTGACTGAAGTTTGAGATCAGGCAGCACCTTGCTGTACTTGGCCTTAAGACGATCAAGCTCAGTTTGGTCAATCCGCGTTGAGTACACCTTCACATGGATTGGCCAGTGGGTCACTGCATCACGTACAAGCTTGATCCATGGCGCATGTTCTGGAGTTTCACTTGCTACTCGCGCAGTGACTTCAGCATCAATTGGTAGCACGGTGTATCCCCTCTTGATCACGTTATCGATTTGTTTTTGCATTGTTGTTAGCGTATCTCGTATATCCACGCCATCTTCAGAATCATAAATGAATCCTTTGCTGTCTATCCTTTCCAGAAGACTGGGCGATAACGACGTGTTGAAACCAATGCACATGATTTCTTTGTCTCGCGTTGTCACATACAATGATGGCTTCATTGTTCTGCCAAATAGGTCTTTAGCCTCTTTGACAGCGCGTGCAACAGCACGATTAAGCTCATTTGTAAAGTAGCCTGGCATCTTCACGTAGAATGTTCCAACCCAAGGCTTGTCCTTCGACTCTGGCGCAACGCGAGCTTCAACGTCGTGTGATGTCCTATGCAACGTCCAACGCCCAAGTCGTTTTTTGACGCTAAAGATTTCTAAATCTGGATACCGTTTTTCTTGCATGTAGCGACGTTCAGCAAGGGCATGTCCTGCTTTCTGCTTTTCCCAGAAATCAAGAATTGACTGATCATCAGTCAAATTTGATATGGCAGATTTAGCGTGGTCAATCATCATTTTGGGTGTCAGCTCTAGCCGATACGCAACGGCCATCACTTTTCTCTCTGCGTTAGCGATGCCGCGCGTACTGCGCGCAGCTGCCTTTACTGGCACCACGTTCTTGATACCTCGCTTGGATAGCCACGCCAAATCGCTATGAACTAGTGTGCCAAGTGGATCAGTCCCATTTGGCCCGTTGTTCATCACCCAGTACTCAGGAATCACCATTGGCTTCAAGATGACTTCTTCGCTTGCAACGCGAGCTACTACAGCGCTCGGTGATAGCATATGTTTCTTGACAAGCTGAGCTTGCATTGTTGCTTTATAGCTCTTCACGAATTCACTCGCTTCGATTTCGCTGGTAGGGAAATCTGTTGACCAAAGCATTTTCAACGTGTGATCTGAGTGGCATAAGTCATCAGGCCAAACAGTGAGATTAAAGAAATCTTCAGCTTCTTTGAAGCTCCTGATTTCGATTTCGACGATTGCTAGAATTGAATTTGATTCATGCTGCGTTAGTTTCACAACGTTATGAAGCTTTATGAATCTGACGCGCGCATTTTTATCTAAAGACCGCTTGACCTTTTCTTCGATTTTAGAAACAACAATTATCTTTGGCATCAGCATGAAATATGGAGCGACCAACGTGATTGGAAACAGAGGTGTCTCAGGCGCGACGCGAGCTGTTACTGCTTGATCCGCAATCGAATACTTGCCGCCTGGTTTGCGCTTGATCACGTATAACTTTGCTTGAGAAAAAAAGTTTATGATTACAGTGTCTTTGTTGGTCATGCTGCGCTTTTGGCGTTTCCAAAAGTCTACTACTTGCGCGTCATCATAGTCTACACCGGCGTTAGTCAAGTAGTTTACTTGATCTTGCATTGTCAACTTCAGCTTGAACGAAATCGCTAGTACAGTTTCGGCATCATGCGATACGACTGCTGCTTTGACTGGCTCAACATGGTCGCGGTTTACACCATTCGTGACGAAGTAGTCGTAACCAAATTCGATTGCTTCGTCTAATTGCTTTGTGCGCGACATTTGAAGCCAATACTCTTTGATCACTATTGGCTTGATCTTCTCGACCTCTGCAGCAGTTCTGGCTGAGACTAACAAGCTCATTCTCTGACCCCGATTGCTTGTCCAATGAAGTTGCGAACCTTTTCACTGCCAGTATTGTATTTCTCAACAATGGCTTTGACCAAGTCGTCAACAGAGCGCGCATGGCTGTCAAGCTTCACAAAGAAAATAGCGCGGCCCATACCACCACCGCGAGGCATGCCAACGTTCTCAGCAGAAAAAGCTCGTAATTTGTCGAAGTCAAGTTTGGTGAATCTTTCATCGCGCAAACTCTCAATGATGTCTTCTGGTGCTGCATCAGGAATCAACAACGTGTACGCAACAAGTCTGAATGCTTCACATGTCTCTGCAAAGTCGAATATGTCATGCTGTATGAGTGCACGCAATTTCTTTGCGATGTCATTTGGATCATGTGGCTCGCCTGACCGACGAGCTACTACAAGTCCAGCGCGTTGCGCAATTGCTGCTACGTTGTTAGTACTGCTCATCAGATGCCTCGCTGTTTCGAAAACCATTCAAGATCTGCCCGTGTCTTAATCGTCTTGGTCTTGATCAAACGCTTGTTCGCGTACCAAGCTACTCTGAACTCGACTTGCCTCGGAAGCTTGTCAATGACGGCGTTCCACAGGTATTCGATTTCGTCTGCTTGGAAGTGTCCGTTGCGACGGCAATGGTAGACAATGATCCTATCACCTGCAACAGTCGATCGCACGACATGGATTGGCGTCTTCACACCAGCTTCCTTCTCGACTCTCAATGAGAATCCAGCTTGCTTGAAGATCTTGCTCTCTAACGCAACGTCACGCACGTTTTCTGCGTCTTTGATGAAGACAACTGGAGCAAACTTAGGATGCAGTAGTGCCTTCGTGACATGCGCGTCTTGACTTGCAAGGAAGCCGCGATATGGATCAAGCAATTTCCTGAATTCGACGCGCTTCTCAGGCGTCCATACGAACGTGTCTTCTGTGATGCTCTTGATCATGAACGCTGCAAGACTCTTGTACAGGTCAGACAGCTGCTTCTTGGATCCGCGCCAATGCAAAGTCCTTGACAAAGCATCGAGCATAGTACTCATTTCAGCAGGCGAGCGCTCGACTGTAGCCAACGATGCTTTGACCACGTTCCACTTGGCATCTTCACCAATCAACTTTGGAAGCGTCTCGTTGTTGATCACGACGTAAACAGGATCGCCATCTTTGATGTAGTAAAGTCTGATCTGCGCGATGTGGCCAAGCTTGCTATAGAGCAAAGACAGTTTCTTGTGCTCAACAGGATTCGAGCGCTCAGCGTTAGTAGCCTTGCACTGTGCAAGGACAACGCCACGAGTCGAAATCGCAATGATGTCAACAGCTCCATAGCTTCCTGCTGAGCGGCCAACCCAAATGTACTTATTGCTCGCACGCATCTTCTTTGCTTGAGCAGCCTCAAAACCGAAGCCAGCGTCACGGCGCTCAATCTGTCTTTGGATACCGACCTCATGAGAGACCGCATTCTTCGACGGCGGGAACTCCTTGAGGAAGTCGACAAGTGCTCGGCCATCTTGAAATCCAGCGAACTTGTATTTTGCAGTGAGCTTTGTGAACTCTGCCAAGATCTCTGTTGACAAAGGACGACCAACAGGCTTGCGAACGTTTTTGCCTTGCTTCTTTGCTTCACGCTGTGCTTTGGCTTGACGCGCTCTAGCAATGAGCCCAAACCAAATTGGGCGCACTTCTTCATATAGCTTCACTAAAGCGTCGTGATGCTTGCCTGGCACACCATCAGCTATGAGCTTACGGATGCCGCGTACGTTAGCTTCAACTGAATGCGTCATGCTATTTTCCTGTATGTAAGCTTGCGTGCTTCTTGCTCATAAGGTTGCCAGTGTATGCCTTTGGCTGCTCGAGCAAGCGCTTCACGGCTGAACTTCTTAAGAACTTCAATCACGTCATCAACATTGTCGTAAGTTACTCTGACGTGCTTTGCAAAATACATGTAGCCAATGCGAAAAACATCTTCATCATTTTCATATGTGCGCTCAACAAGCGCATCTATAACGAGGCCTTCTTCATCACACCAAAGGCCAATGACTCGTTGACGTAAGTCCAGTCCGCGATCTATGTTACTAAGCTCTCGTATGGCTGCGTCATGTCTAAGTCCATACGGACTCAAGCCGTACTCGTGCGCAAGCTTGAATGGGTACGTATCAGCTTCGACTGCAACGCGCGCACTAACGTCTTTGTCTTCTATTTCTTCTATTTCTTCTACTTCTTCCGCAGACCCATCAGAAGTTTTGTCGAAGTATTTGGCGGCAGAAGGAGTGACTTTGAATTTTATGCCGGGCTTGTGAGCTTTGTAGACAGGATGCGTGTTGTTGCCTGGAAGGACGCCATATACAGCTTTGCCAAACGAATTGGCGTTCCTAAAAACAATGCCATCATAGCCTGAGTTTTTCAGAAGAGCAGCGAATTCAAGACTGCCACCAATCGTTTCACGAAGTATGAAGTATGGCTTTTTTGGAACATCTCCACCTTTATATTGCTCATAATTGATGCCGTCATTAGGATGATGTATCATCACGTTGCTGCCGTTCACATAGAACGACTGCACAGCATCTATATTTAGCGGACGTAGCATCTTCAAGTATACAAAGGCAATTGAGTTAGCATCTAGCGTTGATTCTTTTTTGTCTAGATACGCACGGCCTGTTTGGCTTATGCGCAAGCCAGCGATTTGCTGAGCAAATTCAAGAAGCTCATTCGACGAAGCTAAAGCATGCATGTCACGCGCATCGCTATCATATTTGTTGCCGCAGTGGAATTGTGCAGCAGCCAATGAAGCAGCATAATGAACGAGGCCGCCTTTAGAATGTCCAACATGGTTTCCATGCTCAGCGCGGTACACAGGCAATGGAAATCCATTCCTGTCCACAACTTTGCTACGTCCGAACCATCGCAAAAATTCCTGCGTAAAGTAGTCGTTCTTTTCAGCGCGTGCTGCTGCTTTAACGAGATGTACGCGTAGAAGATCTAAAGCTGTTAGCATGTTCAAGTCCTGTAAAACTGGCCAAGGATATAAGTGCCATTGTGCGAGAAGTAAGTCTGATTGCGCTTTATCTTGTCAAGCGTATGCTCAGTCTCTTTTTTGATTTTGTCAAGAGCTTCATCGTTGTTTTCAGGATCCAGATCAAAGAAGAACGCTATGTCGCTAAAGATTTTCTCATCATCTACAGGCATCTTGGCTATTAGCACAGCGTCAAGGACATAGTCTTCTGCTTTAGCTCTCCAGTAACCAAACAACTTCGCGTTAGTAAGCTTGAGATTCCTTGCGCGTTCGATTGCTTTCTCGACTTGCAAGTTTATCGTGCGGTCTGTCCAGCCATTTGTATTTCCGCCAATGTTCCAAGCAACGGCTACTGAATTTTGATGCTCGCCAGAAACTCGTGCTTGTGCAACAGACGCGAACGCGCGCAATTCAGGTTGCAGCTTTGCGTCAATAAACAAGTTGCTCTGTTTGCTTCGTTCAATCAGTTTACCGATCTCGTTTTCTTGTCTTTCGAGATGCTTAATGATTTCATCGCGTTCAGTGCACATCTTAGTTACAGCACTTGCTTGTTCATAAGTTTTTACTTCGCAACGAACAATCATGCATCTAACATCATACATCTCGTTGGAGATGACAAAGCCAACTAGCTTTGTAGGTACAACAACAATTGTATCGTCGAGGTAGCACGTCATCTTCATTTTGCCATGCTGTATGCGATGATCTAGCATTTGTACAGCACTGGTAAAGTCCATTGGTTCGTCGAGCCGTCCACCTTTTGTGTTGATGACGTTCAAGTACGAGCCGGCAAACGGATGCTTCTCTGCAGAGACACGAGCCTCTACGATCTCTAACGCAGTCATAGTCCACGCCTAATGAAGACGAATTGCTTGCCGCTAGGCGCAACAGCGTGACCAAACATGATGTCTTTTACGTTCGACGTAAGATTGTTGAAGTACTCTTTGATTTTGACGTCGTCATCAGTATCTAAGTTGCTAACACGTATAGTCTTTGCGTAGTACACTGCTTGTTCTTTTGTCATCTCGACTTCGAAAACGCAGTGATCTTCACCAAATACAGGTTTCTCTCCAAGCGCAAACATGCCAAGCATCTTTGCACTCGTGAAATTCGCGTTGAGCCACTTTTTCAACTGATCTTTGCTGACGTTGCGATTCACTGGGCTTTGCCAAGCACTAATCACTGCTTTGATTGGGTAGATCGTTTTCTCACTCCCAACGCGTGCTTGAATGATCTGCAGTGCAGGCGTTAGTTCTGTCGAAGCATAAGCTTGCCTCAGCCTTGACGCGACATAGCGCCCAACAACGTCTTTTGCAGCAAAAGCAAATTCTTCTTCAGTTATTGTACCCATGTCGACAGACAACATCATAGACATGCCGCGCTGCTTGACAACTTTGAAGAACTGTGCTGTTAACGCATGTGCAATTTGAGCGTTGATTATGTAGACGTCATTGAACAGCGAACCGCCAGACGCGATCGACGTTTTTGGTACGTTCAATGACGTAGCAATGTCTTGAAGCGCTGTTTTGAATCCGCTATAGCTCATTGTGAGGCCACGCTTCGGCACAATCACAACACGCCACTCAACTTTGGCGTCGTGCTCTGCAGCTGTTCTGGCATAGACTCTGTATGTCATCTTCTTTGGATTCTCCAGAAGCGTTTTGATCAAGTCACGAACGTGGTCGCGATTACGCGCGTATTCAAGCGCCCGTTTCGTAGTCTTGATTCGCTTATCGCCGCCAAGTAAATGTATAGTTTCAGCTAACTTTGATGCTGGCACGTGCCCGGTATACAAGATCTGGCCAGGTATGTACGCGTCATGATACAGCAAATGGTCGAGTGAGCCATCATTCGATTTGAAGGCATTCTCGATTTCCTGTAGATGCTCGGTCTTCCTGGCAGTGTTGTAGTAGAACGGCATGGACGAAGTGCCGCTTAGCGACACAAGCGTCTCCATACCGGTCCGGGCTGTTGAAATCACTTGTGGCTCGCCTCAACGCGCGATTCAAGCATTGAGTGCAACTTCCAACGAGACTTCGCGAATTGACGTGCAAGCTCGCCACGCAGGTCATCGTCAGCCATGCCTAAGCCATGAACTTCGACGCCGACAGAATTGATGAGACGCTCTAGCATCTCAATCTTGTCGAGATAGCTTGATAACAACTGCTTTGCGTTGCTGGTCTTTTCGACCACAAGCGTGTCGCCCATAGCAAGATCACGAATGCAGCATGGCATGAGAGCCTTGTGCGTACGGACGTGTTCAGCAACAGCGTCAATGGTCTTCGCAAGCTCCTCATATTCGACTTGGAAGAAAGCGTGGATGTCATTGAACTTCGGATCGACGATGTGCCAATGCCCAACTTGAGCGCTGTAGTACGCGCTGTATGTAGCATAGAACACAGCGAGCCAATACGAAGCTGCTTCACTCTCTGGCGCAGCTGGATGATCCGCATTTGCCATATCTGCAGCGAATTTGGACGCGTCTGCAATTGGTGCTGCGTCAGCGCTTGGCAACAATGCATCGAAGACGTTGAGAGACGGGGTTGGTGACGGCATGGTTGTGCCTCCTTTGCTTATGTTAAGAGTTTGATGATTTTCGTCGGTGGCACTCTGAGACCGCGCAGTATTTCGTGCAGCGCGCATCGTCGAATCGTCGACCGACTGCTTTGTTGCTAGACCAGATTGACGCGAGGTCTCCAGCCTTACGATATTCACCAACGCTCTCTTTGCCGTAGCACAACCTGATTTGGCCAGCGCGTGTCACAATTACGTTTCGATCGCTGCTGTTACAATCACCAGCATTTGCGAGACCGTTCTTCACTAGCCCAACGATGCGTTCTACTTCTACTCGATAGAATGACGCTCCGAATTCAACAGCTAGAGCAAGTGCTTTTTCGACTGCTTCATGATCAATGACACAGTTAGCTTCGTAGTATGCGTCACGCTTGAATCGAGAGTGCGCGAACGTGGGCTCAAGCAGCGTGCAGCTTACTTCATCAAAGCCTGCAGCACGCATCGCAATCACATATCGAGGGAAGTCGACAACGTTGTCTCGCGTCAATACGCATGAGGCCTTCACGCGGACACCAGCATCTTTCAGTAGCTTTGCAGCGAGTAGAGCTTGATCGAACGCGCCAATGACGCCACGTATCAGATCATGCTCTTCAGCAATGCGTGAATCGACACTCACTGTTGCAACGTCAAGTCCTGCAGTACGCAATTCGATCGCGTCATCAGCTTTTCGAATGCATGATCCATTCATCACGATATTGCAGATGAGCCCATTTGATTTCGCAATGCGCAATAAGTCAAGTACTAACGTCTTCTTCAACAGTGTTTCGCCACTGCCAAATTGAATGTCACGTCCGCCGAGCGCAGCGAATTCAGCTATGATGTTGCGATACAACTCGACGTCAACGTTGCCAGAGTCTTTGATCAAGTGAATGTTGCAGTGCTTGCAAGCGTAGTTGCAGCTGTCGAACACGTCAAGATATAGTGACTGTGGCTTTGCTATGTTTTGCGTTGGTCGCGCTGTTTGACACCTAAGCGCGAACATCACTTCGTCTGGAGCCACACCGTCAATATGACCGAAGTCTGCAGCGTGGATGCGCTCGACTGAGAAACCAGCATCGTTGAAGCGTTGTGTGACGTCACGGCCATACAATCTCCAATGGTCATGCCACCAGAAGCGTTGCGTGCGTTCAGCCGGTGAAAGAACTCCGAGATCCTCTGATGTGAATCCTTCAGGGTTAGTTGGCACTGAGACCAATGCAACTCCGCCAACAGCAGTGATGCGACGCAACTCATCAAGCGCTTTGCGATCATTCTTGACGTGCTCAAGCGTGTGAGCCGAATACGTCACGTCATATGATTCGTCAGCCAATTTGAGATCTTCAAGATCTGCTTGCGCATCTCCGTTCAAACCTTTGTACGAGTAGAAATCCCAGCCATTGAATAGCAAGCGCTCTGCACGCGTGTCAGCATTGAAGATGGCGCGTCGTCCAGGCATGCTTGGGACGACCTTTGCGGCTAGTCGATGCCATGGATACGAATTGCATGAGCGACAACGACCGTTTGACGCGAATCCTGCTGTTGAATCACAGACGACGCAGTGCTGACGTGACAACGGCTTGAAATCCCAAACGAGATCCTTGATCACGTTCACTGACGTGTCTGCGCTAGTGATGTCGATCAAACGTTGTCTTAGCTCTTTCCAGCGCTTGTTAGCTTCGGCTGGAGGCTTAGCATCGCCAGCTTTAAGGACCCAAGCTGGATAGGCTAGTGCAGTTGACAGACTTGCTTGCTCAAACAGCGTGTCAAGTTTGTTGGCCTTCAATATGAACTGCAGCAGTGGATCGCGCAATTCAACGCGTGTCGCTGACCAGCATCGATCGAAGTCTTCCAAGCTGTCAACACAATCGATTTGGACAATGCCATAAGCGCCTGTCTGCTTGGCTAAGTCTTTCAGTTGACCTTGCTTGACTCTCATTGTGCGCGCATATGCGTCATTCTGCCGTGACTTATGCCAGATATGTCTCACATGCTGCTTTGGATCAAGCGCAATGACAACAGCACCGAAGTACGATGCAGTCAGACCAACAAAATCATCTTCGCCGCCCCAGCGTCCATCGAATGCATCATTGAACACTCGCTCTTTCTCGTTGCCAATAGCGTTGTTCGTCCATCGGCAAAGCTCGATCATCTTTCGATTGAGCCCAAGATTGCATGACCATGTCAACATACGGCAGTTAGCTGCCGACTTTGGCAGCACGATGCGATCGCCATTGCCAAATACGCGTCGATTCACTCGAGCATGGATTATGCGCGTGTCGTCATGCAGAATATCGCCGACTTCGTTCTCGTCAATCCGTCGTCCAACAGTCACAGTTGGGTACGATGCATTGAGCTGCAAGTTGCGTACATGTGACGCGATCAATTCAGTCGTTGGCTCACAATCACCGTCAAGGAATAGGACATCGCAGTTTGGCAGCTTCTCTTCAGCGACACGTAAACCAACGTCACGGTTGCTGCCGGCCATGAAGCTACCAGTTGGCGCAACATCAACAATGACTGCGTTCAGATCACTCGACTCGAGGATCGATCTTGAGTTGTCTTGACAACGATCGAGTACAAATACAAAAAGGGCCGGCTTTTCAGCCAGGCCCTTGTATGCTTTGATTAGGCGCGGAAGATTCCGCGCCTGGTCATGAATGAGAATGACTAGCGCTAAGTTGTTCATTGTAGTTTACAGCGATATGATTACGTTGCCATAGTCATATGGCAAGCGCTCTCTAAACTTCATAGATGCTCTAACACCAAATCGCGCAGAAATTAAACCAGTTTCAGCTCCAATTGCGCTAGCTCTTGCAGCGCATAGAACGAAGCCTGGCATAGTATGACCAATAGGTAAAAGACGACCGTATACGCTGTGCTGTGGTACTTGGATGCCATTACCATCAAAACGGAGTGTCCATACTGCGCTAGCTTGTGGCGACACTGTATCAGGACTAACACTTGATGCTATTATACGACCGTTCCAATAAAAATCAATAGAGTTGCCAGCGACCCATGCTAGTCTAAACAACAAATTACTTCGTGCAACATCAATTCCAGCGCGCTCAGGTAAAATTGTTTGCACCGATTCGTCAAGCGACATAACCATGTCAATTTCTTGACAGCTAAACGGAACACGAATTTCTCCATTGCCATTAGCATAAGCATAGGCTTGGATGTATGGGAACTGGCCTAAACTTGACCAGTCACCTGTGTTAGCCGGGTTCACAGGAAGCGTTGGAGTAGTGAGTAGCGAAGACGTTGCTTCGATACGACTGATCTCGTAATCAACGCTTAACCAAACAGCACCTTCAATTAGTCCAGTTAACGGATCGCGTACAGGCGTTAGCTGGTATTGACGATTATTTTCACTGCAATATGCTAAGAGCGGTTTGCCGCCAAGAAGATCGTTAAACGCATTGTAAAATGCGAGCGTTTGATATGCTTGCATTGCAGCAACGCTAAGAACGTTCACGCTTGATGATAAACACAGTGCGCTTTGAACGCGCGCTGCTTGCGTTTGACCAAGAGCATCAAATACATTCTTGATGTTAAGACCTGAAACAGCTTCATATGTTGGTGGAACTGCTGGGTTCAATCCGAGCTCAGTAAAGTATGTTTCAAGCGTTGTGCCAGTCAGCCAAGTCACATCATTCAGATCGACCAAGTTGATCGGAGGCAACGTGGCTGTGCTGTTGAACGTCACATGCCCATTGAAGATCACTGTGCCTGAGTACGTTGCAGCGTCAAATACAGAAGCTCCACCAACAGTCAACGTCCCGACAACAGTTGAATTGCCACCAGCATACGTGTTAGCAGTAGACGATATTCCACCGATCACAGTTAACGGCAAGCTGAATGCAATGTCAGTTGCATTCGCAAACAGGAATATCGAACCGTTGCGATAGACTGCTGTTGAAGAAGCATCAGCATAGAAAATGTTCTGGCCAACGAGAGACAGACCAATCTTGCCTGACGAGCCATGCAGACCAGTATTTCCTGCTGCAGTCAATGCGTAGGCTGTCAGCGTCGCATTCGATGCTGTCGATGTCGTGACGCCGGCAACGCTTGAGATACGACCAGTGAAACTTGTCGTGTCATTGAAGATGACGGACTTCTCAAATCGGGTGCTCTGGTGAATGAGGACTGCGTTTGCTGCAGCTGCATTGCTGTCGAGCGTGATCCACGGAATGTAGTCATTCGTGTAATCGCCAAAGCCAAACGACATTGCGCTTCCGCTAGATCCAGCGCCGCCTGTAGTGCGGTCCATTTGACAGAAGCGCGTCTCAACGAACATGCCACTGATCGATTGCTCAATCAGCATCGGCACTTCTGTTGGCGCGAGCGTGCCTGGGTTAGCTTCGTTACGCCCGAAGACGACCGTAGCAACACCATCGATTGATACGCCAACTGCAGAGCGTGTCTTGACGCCAGCAGTGCTCATAGTGCCAACGTAGTAAAAGCCGGTATTCAACGCGCCTGCAAATGCGAACGCCGGCGCAGTCTCAGATCCAACAGGCGCAACAACCGGTCCAGTGAACACTGCGCCACCAGCAACACTGAGTTGACCAGTGCCATAGGTAAGCGACGCAGCGCCACGTAGCATCAGCGACCATGAGTTCGCCGTAGCTGTGATGCGCAAGTTCTCGTCATCACGCGCATTGCCACCGATATATAGGCCTTCCTTCGTCCAAAGACGCCCGTATGCTTCTGTCCAAGCAGTGCCGACGCGCAACCAAATGTCTGCGTCATTGGCGTAGCTTGTTGCACCAAATGCATGTGACAATCCAGTGAATATGCTTGAGCTGCCGCTGCTGATCAGTTGGCGGCACTCGACATTTCCACCTTGTGTGTTCTGCTCGAATATGAGCACGCCGTTCATGTCACCTGTTAGCGACGTCGTTGGCGTATTCGTTGCGAAGGCGAATGCAGTACGGCCATTCAGTGACAGGCCTACTAGATTATAGTAAGACGAGCCAAAAGTCGTCTTTGCAGCTAGGTAGTAGAAACCAGTATCGCGATCACCGTCGAACACGATAGAAGGAGCGACTTCTGTTCCGTTGTCGGCAATGATTCGACTGCCACCGGCCATCACTAGCGACTTGTAGCAGATGACGCCAAAGGTGCCTAAGTCATCCGTCGCGCCAATGCGCAAGTACGGAGTGTACGGCGCAGTGTAGTTAGCAGCACCAAACTCGATGCCACGTGCACGGTAGCGCGACTGCGCATTGTAGTTGTAGATTCGGTAAATTGTGCTCGTGCCATCGAAGTTCTGCTCAATCATGAGCGGCATTTCGTTGGGATCAAGCGCGCCCGAACCACCAGATTGACGCCGCGCGATTTGAAGCACGGTCTCGCCATCGATAGCAACGCCGATAGCTGAATGCACGCCAGCGTCTGTCGTGTCACCGATGTAGTATAAGCCAGTGTCAGCATTGCTGTCGAACGCGATCGAAGGTGCGACGCTCGAGCCATTTGCGAACAAGCCAGTACCAACGTGTTGCGTTGTGATGTACTGCGTTGTGACTAACTGGGTATGGATCTCTTGGTAGGCCTCGACGCCAGCTCGGAAGCCAGTTGACGGAGGCGAGTATGGACCAGACGGCGCGAGTTGTGAAACTTTGCCAAGTCCATTGTAGCGCAGGAAGATTGTCTTGCCTGTTGCGATCGTCCTGTTGAACTTGATGCGCAAGGCTGAGGTGCCAGCACTTGGAGCCCAATAGCCAATCGAAGTCACGTCGGTTGAAGCGGCTGCGTTGAACGAGCCTGAACCAGCAGCGTCCTGCACGTCAATGACATACAGCGGACCGTCTTCATCCATGTAGCCATTGAACTTCTCATCTTCGACTTTGAAGTACTGACGAGAGCTTGAGCGATTCGCATGCGTTGTGTCAAGCCCAAGCTTGCCAACGAACACTGGAGCACCAAAGAACGGAGTGCCACTGCCTTGATCAGCGCGGAAGATGTTGATGAAGTCTTGCTCGGTTGTGATCGTGTAGCTGATGAGCTTTGCAACAGTGACAGGTAAACCATCACCAATGAGCGGGTTAGTGTCTGACAGAGGACCGCCAGCCTTTGCATAGTCAATCGCAGCCTTCTGGTTCGCAGCGAGCACACGAGTATTATCGCCTTCGGTCACAAAGCGATTGCCAGCGCCAGGAACGCCTGAAGTACCTGCAAGCGCAGCTTTTTCATCAGCTGTCGTATGGACAGTGGTACCGCCACCGACGACGCCAGATGTGTGATCAGCGAATTCTGATTGAAGCTGCTCGTAGTTGCCGAATTCGATCCAAGCAGTTGACCAGTAGTAGAAAGACGGCTTTCCGTTGGTGCCACCGACCACAAGCGCGAAGTCATTCGGCTTTTGCTTGACTGGAACAGCAGTTGGCCACGCAGAGAAGAACGTGCTTGTATCTTCATAGACGCCGAGGAACGGATCATGCGCAATCTTGGTCACGTGATCGCGAGTCGCGTACGACACCTGAGATAGTGACGTGGTTGTTGCACCAGTCATATCGATGCGACCAAATACAATCAGGTTCGCCTTTTGTGGATCGCTGTTGTAGTTGTTGACAGTCATGACTTCGAACGACAGCGTCGGAGCAGCTGGTGCGTTGTACACAGCACGCAGCACGATGACGTTCACGATTCCAGGTAAGCAAGCGAGAGTCCTGAAGGCTGTGTCCCAAACAATCATGCCATCTGCTGAAGATGCATAGAATGGATTCACAGTGATGTTGCTTGTGCCAGCAACAGGTAGGATCTCACCGCCACTCACAACGCCACGCCCGAACAGCGTCTTGAAGTGAATGTTCAGGTCGGCGGTGTCGTCGAGGTTGTTGTACGCGAATACTGAGCGCATTGCCATTTGATTATTCCTCCGCTACTTACACAGAGTGCAGGAGCAGGTTCAGTGTACGCGTCGAGTTAGACGCCTTCAATGAGTAGCCAAGATTGCAGATTGCATAGAGAAACTGATTGCCGATGAGTGAAGCGTCAGCAGGATCAGCGACCGAAATCACTTCACCCCAAATACCAACGCTCGAAAGCACGCCCGTGCCAACGTTGCGGCCAAGTGTGATCGACAGCTTTGTGACGCGGAAATCGACTTGCACGAGCCCGCCAACAGGAATCTCAATGAGACCTGTTGATGGATTCTCAAGCGTCACGCGTGTGACGTCGACAGCCAATGGCAAGTTAGTCGCAGGATCATGGCCTGATTGGCCAGCCTGGAAGTACTTGAGCTTGAACGCACGACCATACGACAGAAGATCGTTCTTGCGGGCGGCACCGACATTTGTTGTCGTAAATGACCCATCGAATGACGAGTTGATCATAGTTGTCTTGCCTTGTTCGCGTGCTTGCGCTGCATGATGATTTCATGCTCGAGCCCGGCGAGAATGTTTGAGTACTTCAAATCTTGACCGCGAGCGCGCAGATACATGATCTCGCGGAACGTGCCAACTTTGTCTCGTTGATGCGTTGCGTGGATGAGCGATATTGCATACCGCGCTGCATTGAAATCACTTGGATTCGGCTTGTAGCGTCCACCTGCAGCGTTCTCGAAGTTCGTTGTCAAGTACCTCGAGATTGCTGCGTCAGACAGATCACCAATGAGCTTATCGTAGTCTCCGGCGCGCCGAGCTGAGTTGAGTCTGTTGCGCGAGCGCAGGTATAGATTTCTTGCGGTCATTGTTAGTCCTCACCAGGCTGCTTGAGTTCTTCTTCGAGATACTCGCGATATGAATCATTCTTACTTGCATAGTCCAGAATGACTTTGCTTAGGTTTGGCCCGAGCGTTGCAACATGCGTCATGCCGCTGCGTTTACTGCGAATGACTTCGATGTGCTTGAACTTCTCTGGAATGCGGCAAATGTCGCTCAACCAATCAAGTTGATTCTGATAGCTGTCGTAACCACTACACACAAGATCATCAGCGATTAGATCAGCTAGCAACACTGTAAGTGGTTGCGTTTGAATCAAGCGCTTGACATCGTCTTCAGTCATCGTATGACGCTCCACAATGTTCAAGGTACTTGCGCCAGGCCTTAGTTGCTTGTATGCTGGACTGAATGCACTTAGTCACGTACTTGTCAAAAATCTCATCACTAGGCGCTGCGATCAGCACTTCAGATCCGTCCATGTAGTTTTCAATTATGACAACGTGACTGAAGTTAGTTCGATATTTGAAAAGATCTTTGATCGCTTGCTCTAAATCATGTGAACGAGGCGTGAAGATCAGCAATTTGCGAGATCTAGCCAAAAGCGAGAACAGCGAAATGAGATGCTTAGCTCCAATGCGATCATTATGCATGATCGTCATCTTGACGTTGTCAAGTATGAACGGCTCGATCTCTTCGAATTCACTTGCAACGCGTGCTTCAGCTGTTTCAGTCTCTGGCTCTTTGAGTTTCTCATCTGCCTTATGAATCTCGCGCAACGAGATCATTGGCATGTCGCCCCAAGCTTCTTGAGCCACGCGGATGACTTCCTCGCGCTGTTCTTTCTTTGCTTCTTCGCGCTCCTCATTGCGATCCTTGAATGTTTGCCAGCGCTCGAGTGCGCGCTCTGACATCCAATCCCAGTATTCATATTTGTCTGTGGGATGCGGATGGAAATCTGGAATAGGCGTCATTGACTTTCGAACACGATTCTTTTCGCAGTGATCTGTCTTACGAATCGGTTGAAGATCATATGGCTTGTACACATCAGGATACCGTGATGCAAGTACTTCTGTTAGCCCTGCATCTTGTAGTAGCGCGTGCACAATCACTTCTTCGTGCTTCATAGATCACTCCGAAGCTGCACAGCAGTTGCGCTAGGAACAGCAACGCTGTCAGAAACGACACAAGCATAGCCTGACGCTATGACAGGAAGCGCAGCGACTTTCAGACTCGTCCATGTAGTCGAACCTGTTGGCATCGTCTCGAAATGGACAACGTCACCAACGCGTCGGATGCGCAATTTGCCTTGGTAGGCCATTATGCTTGTTCCTTTTCAGTCTGACGCTGCATCAACTCGCCGAAGCGCATGATCTTGTCAATAGCTTCTCTACGCGCGAATACTTGTGATTCCCAACCAGGATGCGCGAAGAACGCAACATCGATATCGCCCCAAACAGTGAACGCGTAGAACTTCAACTGCGGATCACGCGAGCACTTGATGATCTCGTTAGTGGCATCAATACTGTGCTTGTCATGCACCATTGACATCTTGCCCAAATGCTTGATTGGCCAAAAGATGAGTTTGTCTTCTTGCGCTGAACGCATGATGCTCAAACATTCATCTTCGAACCAGCTGAAGTACTTGTCGTCCATCTTGTAGCCTTCAAACAATGGACGTACGTTGAAGCGCTCTAAGCCGACGCTATCGTCGAATGGCTTGTTCCATGGCTTGATTCTGTTTGGCTCGCCAGAAGTGCGTGCAACAGAGATACGATCAGCGATTAGTTCAAGCGCGCATTTCATTCGCTAGCACTTTCGAAGCGGTCGATAATGACTTGAGCTTGAGATGTTGAAAATGCTTCAACCTCCCAGCCGTACTTTGCGTAGAAGAACGTCGGACCTGCCCAAGTGATGAAACCGTAGATGGACATCGTTTTAGCTAGATTGTCTAGCATAACTAACGTATCTCCAGTGTTTTGTCCATCATTTCCGTCGTTGCCTTGCAAATGAATAGCATTTGGAAAGCGATCGCCAGGCCAATGTATGATGCCTCCATGATGAGCACGCTGCAGTATCAAGTACGTTGCATGCGCAGCACTTTCACGCCCACCCCACTCTTTAGAGAAGACAGGTGACGCATCTATATGTGTGAGAGGCCCACCTGTGTAAGGCCTTAGCCAAGGTGTAAGGCGCTTCTCTGCAGCGCGTCTAGCTACAACCAGATTATGTCGTTGCGCGATTTCAGAGATCATAGACCCACCCATGCATGGCCATCAAAGTAGCGAGCGCGCGTTGTGCCTGCTGCATCAACAGCAAGCGACACTTGCTTACCTGTGCTTGGTTGAGCAACTGTGCCGCCAGCTTCGATGAAGCGCAACTCGAGCTCATTGTTGAATGCAGGCGTCACGTCGAGTTCGATTTCGAAATCGCCTGTTAGTTCAACAAGTCCAGCAGTATCGGCAGCGTGCCATGTTGGCATTTATCAGCCCAACTGATTCAGCGCGTTTTGGACGAACGTCAACGCGCGAGAGTTGTCAGCGAACATTGCTGAGTTTGCTGGCTTTGCCAACTGTACACGAACAAGCTTTGCGTATGCTTTAGCAGCATTTACGCGTGCCTTGCTCTTCTGCTCAGCTTCGACAACAGAGATCCAGTCGTGGGCTTCAAGGCCCGATGCGAACCAGATGAAAGCTGTCAAGCCGGCTTTGCTGCGCGGTACAACAGCCATCAAGCGCTTGGTCACTTCACGACGAAGTGACGCTGCAGTCGACGTAGCAGCAGTCACCAAACGGCTCGACTGAAGATCAACAGTTGCAACAGCTACGATGCTAGCTGCAACAGCTTGTCCTTGCCCGAGATCATCGAGTGAGTCATGCAACACGTCAGCTGCTTTTTCGTTAGTGCGCAACACGCTTTGCACTTTTGGATCGTGTATCTTGTCTGCAACCTTGTCAGCGTACTTCTTAGCTTCTTCAGCCTTGCGTGGATCAGCACGCTTGGCTTCTTGGAAGTTGCTGAACTTGTGCCGAGCTTTGCCTGACAAGTACCAGATGAACGCGCCGAGGCCAGCAACTGCTGGACCAACAGCCATGGCTATGACGCCAACTAGCTGCAGGAGATACGTGACACCAACAAACAACACCTTAAACGGAAAAAGCAGAGTAGATGTAATCCACCCTGCTTCAGCTACGTTCGCGTCTTGCATTGCATCTGGTTTGACGTTTTGTTGCGTCATTGCTTACCTCAAACTTCGGTGATTTGAACGCCGTGACCATGGTTGTCATTGAAGTCAATTGTCCAGCCGTCACGCCAACTTATGATGATGTCGTGCTGGTGATCCGCAATATATCCATCAGCTGGAAGCTGAGTCTGCATCACCAGTGGCGTGCCAGCTTTGATTGCGGCAACGTCGCTCTTGCTAAGAGTTGATGCCAAATGCGTGTGTCCAGAACTAACATCGGTGATCAGCATGTGGAAAGCAAGCTCAGCTCCGCCTGGTACGACCGGATACGCGATTGTGACTGGCTGATCACTGTTGAACAGCGTTGCTAGCGTTCCCACTTCTTCAGTATCCCAGTTGAACGTTTCCACTTGAGAGAAACCGACAACTGCAGTGTTGTTCGAGAATATTGCTTCCATCGCTGTGGTTGCGATCACACCTGTTGGGATCTCTCCAGTAGGATCAAGAGGCCGACGTTGCGATACAGGCAAGCCAACAAAGCCAGTGAGCGCAGGATCAAGCGATTTGCTCGACACGCTTAGCTCATGTCCTGAATCGAATGAAGATCCTGTGTCGAAATATGCGCGCTCATAATCCCACATGCCAGGCGATTGCACAACAGCCATAGTGCGATTGTGAGGCCAGAAATTGAACTCAACCTCTTCAATGTCTGATTGAAGCTCAATCCATGACTCAACGTCTTGATATGCGAATTCGATTGGCTTTGCAAGTGAACTGAAGTCATGCTCGCGTGACGCTACTTGCGCTTGTAGGCGTTCAACAAACACGTCTTGTTTCGTACCAAAGCCGATTGCTGCGAAGTTAGCGTAGCGCGCTGATATAGCATTTGGCGGCCATAGCATGATTGAGCGACTGGACGCATGATCTGCACTACTGTCGACGCCACCGAGCCAATTGTCGTCAAGCGTGTGACGCAATGACTTAGCAACTAGTGGTGAGTTCCCAAGAATTGCTTGGCCGAGATCAGTGAATGCTCGCGTTGCAGTCGGGTAGTTCATGAAGGCGTTCACGATGATCGAACGCATCACGCGATTCAAATTTGGTGGATTCGGCAAGAACTCATCAAAGTTGAAGAGAGGCGCAGTGAGCGCAACTGCGTCTTCACCGAAGATGTCGTTCTCTAGAATCTCAAGCCGTTGCCAAACATTCGATTGCAGCTGTCGTGCAAGTGCGGCAGTGAACGCTGCATAGCGAACAGCAGTGACCATTGTCTCTGCTAACTCGACAGCTGTTGACGGATTGATCAACTTCAATCTGTTCAATCCACGGCCGAGTCTCACTGAGAACACGGCTGTCGGATATGTGAGCAGCACAGACAGCGTATCTGCTGCGCCCTCGTCTACGTTACCTTCGCGGTAGATCTTGATACGAGCAGTCACACCGTCGAGCTCTGGACTCGGCAAGTCGACCTGGAACCATGTGCGCTCAAGCGGAAGCCAAGGTACTGGCAATGCGCGCTTGTCGTAGAAGCGTCCTGCTGTGATACCGCTCCATGGAGCAGATCGCGTTCCGTAGATCATGCGCAAGTAAGAGTCGCGCTCTGGCCCAAAGATTGGGTAGAGCCGAATGCTACCTGCCTCGACTTCTACGTTGTTAGTCATTGTCATCAACGCCTCGCAATAGTGACCTGAAGGTCAGTGCTGTCTTTGAACGTTGGCGTAAGACCAGAACGTACGTTGAGTCGCCGCACAGCGTTCGAACCACGTAGATCAAAGCGCGTCCATGTGAGATTCCTCACTTCTGGATAGCTCTTACGTACGTAGTTGAACGCGTCTTCTGGATTGATGAGTTGCAGGAACGGCTGTGTGACGTAGTACTGTATTGCAGCTTTCACGTCAGCCAAAATGTCTACAGGACAATTCACGTCAGCATACACTTGAACGTGCAATGGCTGGCATAGACGCGGAAGCAGATCAGCTCCCATAATGTCGTTCTCTTCGAGCGAATCTGCGATCGCTTGCACTGAGCCAGCATACGTATAGCGAATGCGCACTGCGTCGCTTAGGCCGCCAGATGGAATGATGATCTTTGTCTTTGCGCTACTTGAACCAATGTATGCCGGGCTGTTGTCGGCGCTCAAGCTCCAAGCTGTCGAGTCTAACATCTTGCCATTCACATATACTGATTCTACGGAAAGCACAGGTTGCTTCGTCAATGGAATGTTTGTGCGACCATTCGCTGCAATGATCTCATCTTCTGACGTCTCTTCTGCATCAGTCACGTAGATGTCTGCAGCCGCGCCAATGACTGGCCGAAAGAAAGACTCGCGCTCCGACGCGTCGACAAACAGCAATGTCTGCGTAATGCCGCGTCGTTGTAATTCTGTTGCAATGCCAGAGATCTTACCGCTGTCGCGCGAAACGAAGTTTGCTTGGATTTGCGAGAGGTAGCTAGCAGTCTCTTTCGGCGCAATTCCACCAGAGGTTGGTGTTGGATTGTAGACGCCAGAGACACCATCAATCGAGCGCATCAATTTGTTGATTCGATATGCTGGCAAGTTGTAGATCTCGCCTTCACCAACGGCAGTAACCATTACTGGATACAAGTAGCGACCGCTGCTTGCGTCGTAATACGTTGATGCGTTAGCTGACGTAATGCCACGCAATGTCTGATTCACTGTGAAGATGAGCTGTCCATCAGTCGATGACACAGGTGATCCAGCAGAGATCACCACTTCCTTCACAGGCTTCGATGTTGAGTAGAAGATCATCAAGCCTGTAGCACGTTTGCCAACAGGTTCGCTCACTTTGAATGCGCGACCGAGCGCTTGGATTTCAGTAGCTGTAAGGCGGTTCGAAGTATCAACCATGCGACTGTACAGCGTGCTGACACGCTCAACTTCACTTGCCGCCACAGCAAGTTCAGACGATGGTGGACGAATCACAGAGTCGAAATACGGGCCCTTCGTCACGTCAATGATTGGATCGGCAGCCTGAATGTCAGCTGCGATGTTTGCTGCAATTTGCTCTGCGCTTCTTGCCATGTTTAATTCCAATCTTCAAGAAACTGCAAGTCTTCGTCGCTGATTCGCGTTAGTGGGTACATCGTAGTAGGCTGAGTCTGGTCGTTCAAAGCTGCTCGTTGCTCGTGCAATCGAATGGACTCTGCCACGACGTCATCAAGCTTACTCACTGCGAATTTGAATCGAATGTATGCTGAACGGATCTGCTTGAAGTACTTGTCACTGGGCTTACCATATGTGCCCTTGTGATTGTTCATCAAGTAGTAAACCAAAGCCGACGCATGTTGACCATTCTTCAGCATCACGTTCATCATGCGCCGGTTGTACTTCGCCGGGTAGCCTTCAAACTCATCGAGACGAGAAAGATCGCGCGGCGAAATGTCGTACAACGCAATCGGCACCATCATTGCATGATCACCTGTTGGCTCGACATCCGCTACAGCCCCAAGCCAATTACTCGAATACGAGTCGAATATCAGTTTGAACGCTGGAAGCCAGCCCGCGCCGATCAAGCGCGAGTCTGGACAGCGTATTGACATCTGCGTTTCTGACATGTTCGAGCCATAGGCCGCGTACAAGATGCTCATCTGATCCTCGTTGAACGCGGCAATTCTGGCCGGCGGCTAACAGGCTTAGGCGTTGATTTTGAAGGTGTTGGCTTTGGTGCGTTTGGTTTGCGCGCTGTGGGCTTGACAACTTCAGGCGGTCTCCACTCTACCTGCTGTCGATCTTTGCTCTTGCTCGCGTAAAGATCCTGATATGACTTCAAGAACTCGACGCGACGTGACGGGTATTTCGAGAGCAACACTAAGTACTCGACTAGCACTTTGGCTGAAGGCTTGTCAAGCAGCTTGTGCTTCTTGATCAAAGCATACGTGAACTTAGTGAATTCGACAACCGAATGTTCTCTGCAAGTCCGGATCAGCAACAAGCGTGGAACCTGAATGCCGAGAGAAACGTATGCGGCCGCTAGTTCAGCAAGCTCAGCTGCTGGCGCAACAGGCTGACGCGCAACTCGGTATGCCAACTGCGATGGTAGATCTTTGACGCGTTTGTTCAACGCAAGATCAGTGAAGTACCAAGACACATATGGAACCATGTTTGCGTTGGACAGCAAGCGTTCAGCGAGCATCGGCGTGATGTCGACGCCGAGGTACGAACGTGCCATGTGATTCGCTGGAATCGACAAGTTAGACGTTGGATCAAGCAAGCGTCGAACAACAGCATCGTAGTAGTCTGCTGGAGTACGATCGCTTGACCAGAATCCAGTTGCGTGCGCGTCTTTCTTTCGTGGCTTGACAGCTTGCCGAACGTATGGATGCCGATTGCGGATCACGTGCTTGCGCAAGCGCTCAAGTCTACGATCACCGCTGCCACCTGTGATGTTGTCAACTAGACTTGGATTCCAGCCTGAGCCATCGCCGACACCTAGCGCGTCGTAAGTCTTTGTCTCAGCGTTGAAGCGGCTGACGATTTTCAGCACGAGGTGACGCTCGGCCCACTCACGTGTTTTCTCTACAGGTCCGTCAGTGACATCAACGAGTGACCACTGCACAGCTCCATCGATCGTCTTCTTGAGCCATTGTAGGCGTATGCCAGATCCGCTTCCACCTTTCTTAGAGGCGAGTGGATCACGTGGCGACGGCTTAGCATCTTCGATCAAGCGCAACAATTGCTTGACATAGTCTTTGAGGTATGCTTGCTCATTGCAAGATGCTGCTAGAGCTGCAGCGAAGTGGACAACCATGCGTCGAATCAACGGCCACTTCTTCTGGTAGTTAGCGCCACCAGGTAGCCTGAACTCGACTAGGTTGTGCTTTGCAACCTTCGATAGGTTGAGCGACGTGCGTTTCTCGACAGGAAGTACATTGTCGTTGACGTGATAAGGCTTAGTGATGAAGTGCTCAATCGTATCACGAAGCGTCGGATATTGATGAGCGTTCTTCACACGTTCGATCAACCGTGGGACTTGGAGCTTTGCGTAGTACGCGTCCATTCGTCCGAACTCTTCGCCATAGTATTGCTCGTTGAGCAGCACAATGAGCTTCACAACGTCAAGGTCCTTGACTAGCTTCTTGCCAGGCACTGAGAGCGTTGTGTGCATGCCAGTCAACGAGTTTGTCTTGCCATGCTTTTCGATCAAGGCTAGCACGTTCGGCGTGACCTTGAGTAGATCAGCAACGCTCATTACTGGCGCAACTACTTCGATCTTGTACGTGTGCTTCGTGTCAGTCTCAATCGAGTTGTCGCATTCGACGCGCCAGACCTTGTAGTCTTTGTCGCTGCTTGAATCAACGTAGCTGCTTGAGACAAACATCGTTTCGCGGTCGACGCCAACTGCTTCTGCTAACTTATCAGCGAAGTCTTCGTGCTTGAGCTCTGATGCGAACTCAAATTCGATCCCACCACGGACGCGTTGAGAGACAACATAGCGCGGACCTGTCCTAGCCATGTTTTCCAACAGCCCAATGCCACGTGCTTTTGCGCGTTTTGGCATTGCGATCGGCTGCTGTATTCGCGTCGGCTGACGCTTCGGTCTCTTCGCCATGTTGATCGATCTCCTATGATTTGATGCTGCGCCTAAGATCCTCAACTGCGTTGTGCAAGAGCTGTATACTACTTTTCACTAGTTCAAGCCAGTCAAGTCGCGTTTTTAGCTTGTTTGCAACGCGTAATACGTTCGTTGCTGATTCAGATACGTCATTGATCGAGCTTAGCACGAGTTCGTCAATCGTTGGACTACACAAAAATTGACGCGCTAGTTGATTCAATTGCTGCGTTGACACGTTCAAGCGCGAGAACAGAGGATTCATTTCATTTACAAAGTCACGACTAACATCGGCAGTATTTGCGCTAAAACCTTGATGTGCTTTATTCAAGACTTCAATAGCATCTCGTAATTTAGCAACTGCAACAAGCATCTTGTCTGTTGATCCGACTACTAGTTGCGGCTTGCAAAACCAGTATGGTGGATCTTCGATGTTGCCACGTTCAACGAAGCCTGCTTCTGTCAGCAGCGTGCGCCATGCAGCGTTTGACAGGAAATTGACTTGGTTGTCATGAGGCGTTGGATCATAGTCGCGCGTATGCAGCACAATCACGAGGTCGCGCTTTGTCGCGTTGAACAAGTCAACCAGGTACTGACGCAACTGGTTCTTCGGAATGTACTGGGCGGCTGTTTCGTAGATCACGTCGAACGTGTCAACAGGAACACGTTTGATCAAGCCACAAGCGTCACCAAGCGCGATCAATGACTTTGTCTCAGGCTTTGCTTGGTCATAGATGTAGCGTGACGACTCGATGCCGCGTGCCTTGATTCCAAGTCGCTGCATCTCTTCGATAGCTGCGCCGTTGGCTGCGCCGATGTCGAGAGCGCTTCCAGGTTTTGGTAGCTCTTGCTCAGCTAACTCTGACAAGTAGCGCTCGAACAACTGGAAGCCATAGCGCTTCCAATTCGCGTTGTACGAGCGATCCTCGACTCCAGGATCAGCGTATTTGTCGAAGTAGCTATTAGGCAGCATTGCTGTTTGCCTTGTCGAAGGCGTCATGCAGTTTGAGCAGCCATTCCTTTGCTGCGTCCTGCACAACAAGTGAGCAGCACGAGATCGCGACGCTCAGGCCAGCCTGACGTCCTTCAATCACGTAGTTTGCGATCACGTCCTTGAACAACGCGTAGATCGCGCGACGCAGCACTGTCTCAAGTGAGACGCCAAGCGTTGCGTATGCGCAAGTGATTCCGCAAGCGATGACCACGTCGTCACGCTTCTCATCGACCGTGACCGTGGCTCCAGTTGCTAGTGCTGCCGATACGAGCTTACCACGTGTGTCATCGAGGCCGATGCGCAACCAATTGCGATCGATCAGGTAGCGCTGTGCTTCGATAACATAGTCGCGGTAGTCGGATTCGACATGGTCGACATACTTGCGTTGAAGCGCAACAGCATTGAGCGATTTCTTCATGCAAGCATTCAAGTCGCGTGAAAGCAACACGCCGAAGTTAGCCTTGTTGAAATGTCCAGTCACAATGCCAAGCACGGTATCGAAGTCTGGATACGAGTACGGAAGTAGCTCGCGCGCATGTTTGTTGATCGGAAGTGCTGGCAAAGACAAGCCTTGGAACGAGCGCTGGCCATATTCGGCCGATGCAGTGGCTTGATCATCAGCAGCTGGCTCTTCTGGCTTCTGCTGTGACGCAATCTTCAGCATCTCGGCAAGCGCCTGCTGCACAATCTTTGCGTCCTCGTCATCTGTGATCATCTTGACTCTGGCGTCGAGTTGCCGCAGCAAAGACACATACTCTCGGAATGAGCCAAAGGCAAGCAAGTCATGCACAGGCACGAGTTCGAAGATGTCGACGTTCTTTGCGCGTTCAAGCGCGCGATCGAATTTCTCGTGTGCGGTTAAGAACGTGGAAGCGCCAGCGTCTCCAAGCTGCTCAATCATCGATTCAACGATTGGTCGGCCAAGTAGCACGCTGTACATATCGCGAGCGTCCAGGCTGAGCTTGTTCTGCTTCTCTCGAATCTGTGCCTGAAATTCGGCAGTTTTGTCCTGTGGCATTGTCTGTTCCTTGATTGGTTGAAAGCAAAAGAGCGCGAGTGTATGCTAACCCGCGCTCGGCAAAGCCATTATGATGTCTAGGCCGGCACTCCGCCGAACAGCTCGACATACTTGTCGTAAGGTCGCATGACTGGTATCAACTTGCGCATTGGATTGAGCATGTAGCGCTGATTGCTGATATGGACGTAGCATGGTCCATGATCAAGCTCACAACCCTTCAACTTATCAGCAATCTCATCGCGCGCTCGTTCAGCAAGCATCGGTGCAGCAATTGGGAATATCCAAACAGGTTTATCGCCGTTGCCAGCGATACGGTAGACAATCCCAACATATCTCGATTGCTTTGCTGGTCGATCTGTCGCGATACCAGCTTTGACCAGATGATGATTCAGTACGTCTAGCGCTCTCATGCTTGTTGCACCTCCGATAGGAGTTGAGCTGAACGTCGTACTAACTCAGGCATGCACGCGATTGAGCATGGCAATGAGCTTTGGTTGAGGAGACATATCATTCTTGTCGAGCCTGAAGTTCACATGGAAATTGACAACGCGCTTTGCGAACTTCGCGATGTCTGTCTCGAAGTCAGAAGCTGTGAACACGCGGCCCTTCTCGAGTGTGATGCCATGCAATTCGTGCAAGTACAGAATGACGTTCTCGAGCTCAATGATCTGCGCATCTGTATATGCATGGTAGTAGCGGTAGCCACGCCAGACATAGCCGAGATCACATACTTGATCTGCTGGAACGAGCTTCTTGACATAGTTGAGGAACTTGCCATCCTTCAATGGAGTCAAGCCACCGTAGTTGCAGACCTCGATTCCGACGCTCTCTTTGTCGTAGACGCCGTTAGTGCCTTTAGCTCCAAGATGCCATGCCCAGAATTTCGTGTCGAACGCGAGGTATGTCTTGCCATCGAATGCAACATTACCGTTCGTTGTCGACTTTCCGCCAATGACAAGAGCCGTCGCAATGCGCTCAGGATCGGTCTCCCAGCCCTGGATTGTGTAGTCAGGACGGTGACTGCCTGCAGTGTGATGAAGCAAGATGCGCTTCTTCTTTGTCACTTCCTTGACATACTGCGCGTCTGGCATGATGTCATTTGCGTCGATTGGATTTACGGTTGTCATGTTGAGCTCCTTAGATTGCAAGGTTAGTGATCAGGCTTTTAGATAATGACTGACCTATCATTATGCTGTTACTGCTCTTAGCACAAAGAATCGTAATACAATTGCTTCACTAAGACTAGCAGTTGTCAAATTGCGCACCGCGATAGATGCACTACCTGCAGCAGGCGTCACAGAGAAACCATAAGCTCCACGCGCGCCAACGCTGCTATGATTGATAACAACCATATCACCTGCGGTTACGAACGTGTTCGTCAGTGTGAACGTTACCGTTGCGTTTGCGGCCAGCGCGGCACCGTTCATCGTGATGGTGCCGCACAGCTTGTTCAACGTCACACCTGTAGACTTGGAGGTTCCTTGTGTGACGGTGCCGCCGGACCCTGTGTTGTAACCAAGGCCACCAGCAGCAGAAACACGTCCGGAGAACTTAGCCAATCCGGTGCCGTCAATTGTCAGTAGCTGGTTGGCCTCTGTGCGAGGCTGAGCGTAAAAGTACGCAACTTACGTCATCTTGTCAAGGGTACTAGATGCGCACGTTACCGGGTACTCTATCGGACCCCAGCTTGGTCAGATG